>Ga0105356_10003447_pt1 | contig 15555 bp, 15 predicted proteins | sample GOMGulsemesocosm_3_FD_83502 | JGI IMG/M metagenome (GOLD analysis project Ga0105356, IMG submission 83502) | Methane-oxidizing microbial communities from mesocosms in the Gulf of Mexico - GOM9D Gulf of Mexico | ecosystem: Environmental > Aquatic > Marine > Cold seeps | place: Gulf of Mexico...
CATTTCTCTTACCTACACATATTAAAAGATTCCCGTCAGGAAGCGGAACAACATCGTGATGCATCCCATAATTTGAATTGATTACCGACTGTTTCAATTGCTTCCCCAACATATCGAACTCAAAGATATTCTGTCTGCTAACCATTAACACTGTACCGTCTTTTAAGCGTTGGAAAGGAGATAACATTTTACCATTAAAACTCAGGTCCAAATACCAACGTACCTGCCCCTGAGCATCAAAAATTAAGGGCATTGAATTAAACTTACTACGATTAGCTAAATGAATATCACAACCGTGTAATCCAGGTTCCATTTTACTCCTATCAAGACTATTAATTTCTATCCTTGGTAAGCCAACTGGAAGCTTCCCCGTTTTGATCTTAATAGTATCGGTTAGCTGGCCACCTTCGAACATAAATGTAATGGCTACTTCATTCATCGTGTCTGGATACAAACCGACAATTGGAATGCTTAGATTTTCAGAAACCGCATCAAAAGATTGCTCAATTGGCGATGCTCCCAAAACCTTAAAAGAGGCGCTAGAAGGCATATTAGAAATAACCTTAAGCTCCGCCGTTAGGGGGGATATCCTGTTTGGGTTCAATGTTACCTCCATAGTATAATCGAAACCAGAGTCATTACAACTAAGGCAAAAAAGGAGCATAAAGCTCAGATAAAAATGAAATTGCGATGGCCATTGTAGCTTGGATAACATAAGGTGTTTTTTTGTTGGTTATTTTTCCGCCCAAGATACATTTAATTTTTAATTTAAGAAACGGAAGCCTATTATTCTAGGATAAAAAAATGAATGGCTCATCCTAATAAAATGCCGTTGTTGAGCAACAATTAATGAAGCCTTTTAAGGCTAAAATCTTCAAACACAAGGAGCTAACTTCATGCATAATAAAATGAATCCTATGACTTACTAAGAATATTCAGGAACTTTTCCAACAACACCTTTATAGAAGTTTTTCATAAACTTAAAATCAGCATCCTTATCGTCCGTGGGATAAAAGGGTTCTGAAAAGCGATTTTCTTTTTTGCCAAAATCTAAGGTATACATCACTATAGGGACCTTTGCGGCTTTTGCAATATAATAGAATCCCGTACGCCATTCTTCAACTTTTTTTCTAGTGCCTTCAGGAGCCATCGTCATTCTAAAGAGTTCTTTTTCCTCAAACAACCGGGCTATTGCCTCTACCTGATTTTCATTATTTCTACGTTCTACAGGAGCACCTCCAAGCGCTCTAAAAAACCAGCCAAATGGCGCTTTAAACAAGGCCTTTTTACCCACGTAATTGGTTTTCAAACCCAGTGTTGAACGCAATAAAATCCCCATTGGAAAATCCACCCAACTCGTATGAGGCACCGCTATTATGACGGCCTTTTTTACGGAATCAAAATCTGAAAACCCAGTAATCTTCCATCCTAATACCTTGCTGTAAATAAATTTAGAAAGCCATTTCATGAGATTTATATCTTTTTTTTTAAGGAATTAGTGTTTATTGAAAGACAAGCCTAGTAGTCATAAAACCTACTGCCAAAACATCAGCATAAAGTTATGGATGTTTTTTATAATTACATCTTTTTATATAAGGATTTAAGCTGTTCGAGACTAATTATTTTTTTCCAATCCTTTCCTATTGTATTTTCCCATAAAAGCTCGAAACCTAAAGCTATCTTGATCATACTGTCAAAATGATGATCCTCAAGATGTTTACAAAGTCCTTTTGGTAATTCTATATTGTGATGCCTTAATATTTTTTTAAACAGTTTCACTTCCTCCGGATAAAATGCTTCCAACTGATTAAATACGATGCAATTCCCTAGACTATAATTAGTCTCGAGTACAGATGATAAGCCGTAACTCATGGCCTGAGCAATTCCAACCTGAGCATAAGCACTGCTCATACCGCCATGCCAAGAAGCCATCATTAACTTGTCTTGAGCCTCTTCAGGGTTTAATTTCCCTTCTTCAAAAACTTCCAGACACAAAGCATAGGCTTTTTGAGAATAACTTTCACTAAATGCATTTATATAAGTCCCATTAAGAGTTTCTATACATTGAATATAACAATTCATCCCGGTATAAAACCATTGATGTCGTGGCAAATCCTTAGTCAATTCAGGGTCTAAAATAACTTGATCGAAGGGAGCATAATCACTAATAATACCTTGTTTATTCTCAGGACCGGTTAATACTGCTGCAGCCGATGATTCGGCACCTGTTCCTGAAAGTGTTGGGACACCCACATGATAAATTGCAGGGCTTCTAACTAAATTACAACCCTGATAATCACTAGCATTTCCTTCATTTGTCAATAGTATTGAAACAGCTTTAGTAAGGTCTAATATACTCCCACCACCAATACCTATAATTCCGGAAGGACGTTCTTTTGAAGATAAAATAATATCGTCAACTAAGCTATCTACCTGTGCTGTTTTTGGTTCTTCGACTGTAGATATATACAGCAACCGATCATCATAAGCGAGAGCTATTCGCGATGTTAACCAGGCATTCCCTTTAAAAACATCATCGATCAGAAATATAAACGGGGCATTTCTATTTTTCCTTTTTGCTGCAATAATATCATTCAACTGGTCTAAACTACCGCGCCCAAAAACAACTCTTGGTACCATTGGTAAATTTCTATAACTCATCAAATTAAGATACTTTAATCATGCTATTTCTAGCATTAATGGGATTAATTATCCAAATAATACTGAAATTTCTCAGCAAATAATGACAGGTGATAGCCATCGGCTAAGGCATGATTAACCGAAACTGCAACATTCATCATTATTTTATTATCTGTTTCACTAATTTTACTAAATGCCAATTTCGGCACTGAATCTACAACACCTGATACAGGTTCTTTATGTCCAGAAAAATTTAACCAGGGCATCGCCGAACAATGTATACAATCTAAACTGTTCTGTGGCGGATATAAATCATCACTGGACTCTATACGCGCTTTTTCTTTTTCAATATTACTGATAAAGGCCATTAAATCCGCATTGAATTCAATAAAGGAAAACCCAAATGTCTTGTTGGTTCTCATTAATGTCGCCGAGGCATGAATAGTATCATAGGCGATAACCTCATTGTCAATGATTCTATATTTCAAATTATCAACGGCATTAATTGCTTTCATACAGTCATGCAAATACCTCCCAAAAAAGCTGAGCTTATTCGATTTAGAAAAATGATAAGCTTTACTCACATCAAAGGGAATGGTCACCCCAAAATAGGGATCTGACAAGCTCATAAAGTGCTTAAAATGCTGTTTTCTATCCCAGGTATTTATATCGATCGTTCTCAAATTATTATAATAAATCAATAAGTTCTTTCAATGTATTTAAGGTTTTATACGCCTTAGAATTTGCCTGATCTTTACTGACTTGTTCATGAACCCAAGTGGTATGAAAAGGCACATGAATCGCATTTGCCTTTATATTTATAAGCGGCAAAACATACGATTTAATAGAGTTTCCAACCATTAGAAACTCAGAGGGCTTAATATCCAAATGATGCAATAGCTTTGAATAATTCGCTTCCTTTTTATCGCTTAAAACTTCTATATGGTGGAAATATTCCAATAGTCCAGACTTTTCTAATTTTCGTTCCTGATCGAGTAAATCTCCTTTGGTCGCTACAATTAATCTATACTTTTTCGACAGATCCTTCAAAATTTCCTCAACGCCATCAAGTAGCTCAACGGGTTTGTTAAGCATGTTTTTACCAATAATCAATATCTGATTAATGGTCTGATTAGAAATCGAATAATTAGATATTTCTAAGGCAGATTCAATCATAGACATTATAAAGCTTTTGACACCATAGCCATATAATTCTAGGTTTTCAATTTCCTTTTTAAAAAGTTCTTGATCTATTTTATTCTCAGTCTCATAAGCGCTTAATAATTTGGCGAATTCCTGTTCTGCTTCACGAAAATAAGTTTCGTTTACCCAAAGGGTATCATCGGCATCAAAACCAATTACTTTAATGTTTGACTTGTTTATTTCCATAATTTCTTCGCGCGTTCTAGGTCTTCTGGGGTATCAATTTCGACACCTTCAACATCCGTTTCTACCATTTTAATCTTTTTACCATACTCCAAATAACGAATACATTCTATTTTTTCTGAAGCTTCAAGAAATTGCATTGGAAGATTGCTGAAATCTATTAATGCCTGCTTTCTAAAGGCGTAAATCCCCTTGTGTTTAAAGTAACGCGTCCCAACCTCCATATCGCGTGGAAACGGGATTGGGTGTCGTGAAAAGTATAGGGCAAAATTACGTTGATCAACAATTACTTTAACCGTATTCGGATTTTTAATTTCATCCCAATCCTGAATCTCTACCATTAAGGATGCCAGGTCTATCTCCTTTTTATCGTCACTATAAAACACCTGGAGCACCTTTTCTAAGCTGGTTCGTTCGGTAAATGGTTCATCGCCCTGTACATTCACCACAATATCACAGTCGACCTCCTGAACAGCTTCTGCTATCCTATCACTACCTGACTCATGCTGCTTTTTACTCATTATTGCCCTACCACCATGACTAGTGATTTCATCGAAAATTATTTCACTATCAGTGACAACATAGACTTCATCAAACAAATTCGTCGCTAAGGTCGCTTCGTAAGTACGACGTATAACCGTTTTTCCTTCTAGATCTTGCATTAATTTCCCTGGGAATCGGGATGCACTATAACGTGCCGGAATCATTGAAATTATTTTCATGGTGCTATTTTCTATCTCCTTATCAAAAATACATTTTTCTGATAGATTCTATATACAATTCAATTAAAATTTTAATCAAAACGAAAATGATTATTCTTCGAAGAAATCGTCCTTAAACCCAATCAAATACAGGCGTTCTTTCGCTCTAGTTACGGCGGTATACAGCCATCTCAAATAATCTTTATCAATGCCATTTGGTAAATAGGGTTGTTCGACAAATACCGTATTCCATTGTCCCCCTTGAGATTTATGACAGGTAATAGCATAGGAAAACTTAACCTGTAAAGCATTGAAAAAGGGATTGTTTTTCACTTTTAAAAACTTTTTGTACTTCGCGGGTTCATCGTCGTAGTCTTTTAAAACTTCTTGATACAATCGGTTAGAATCCTCATAAGGCAATGCCGGAGCCTCGACGTCAATAGTATCTAACATCAATACCGTTTCAAAGGGACTCATCTTTGGATAGTCGACCATACGTACCTTTACTTCTGCAAATCGGAAGCCATATAATTCTTTGATATGAAAGATCTCTAAGACCTCAACAATATCCCCATTGGCAATAAAACCAGCCTCGGTGCTTGGCTTAATCCAGAAATAATTATTCTTAACCACCATCAAATAATCACCTGCAGTAAGTTCGTGTTCATTAAATAAAATTCGAGATCTAATTTGTTGATTGTATAAATTTGCACGTTTATTTGATCTGACGATTATGGCGGTTTCTTCATTCCCTAAATTGCTATAGGCGTCGTTAATAGCATCCATTATCTCATAACCATCAACGAGTCGAATAATATCTTTATACCCTTCTATATTAAATTTAAAACTCTCATAAAAGGAATCAGACAAAGCCTCTCTCAATAAAGTTGCATTAAATAAAATACCTGAGTTTTGTTCCTGACGCACGACTTCATCCAATTCCATCTTAGAAACTTCTTTATCATAATTCAATTCTAACAGGCGTTCATCCAGAGCAGGGCTTAAATCCAACTTTACTGGTGGTAATTGTGCCGTATCTCCAATTAAAAGTAATTTACATTGATGTCCGGAATACACATATTGAATAAGATCATCCAATAATGACCCATTTTCGAATAATTTAGAAGCTCCAGGAGTATCTGAGATCATCGATGCCTCATCGACGATAAAAATTGTTTTTTTATGTTTATTAGGTTGCAGTACAAATTTTACCGCCCCACCAGAAGCTTTTTTTGGGAAATATATTTTTTTATGAATCGTAAACGCTTCTTTTCCAGAGTAGTTAGCAATCACCTTTGCCGCTCTACCGGTAGGAGCCATTAATACGGCACTTTTTTTGGCCTGCCATAAATTAGACACAAGGCTTCCTATGATTGTAGTTTTACCTGTACCTGCATATCCCTTTAACACAAATAATGCGTTCGCCGAATTACTAAACACAAACTCCGAAAGTTGCTGTAACACAATATCTTGCTTAAGTGTAGGGGCAAAAGGAAACTTACTTTTGACAATTGTATAAAATTCTGATGATTTCATTAAAAAAAACAGCTAAGTTTGAATTTATCAAAGATAAAAATGATTTTTACTAACAATAACTTTCGTGAATAAAAAAAAATTGTAGATTTGCGATAGTCCATTAATTAAAATTTTAATAAAATCACTATGGTAATACTAATTATTGCAGCAGTTGTTGTAATCGCTCTTACAATTGGAATCGTTTGGGTAATCGATAAATTTGTACCTAAAAAAGTTAAACCCGCTATTATGATCCTGTTATGGGTGATAATTGGGTATTTAGGATATTCAACATTTATGTCGGTATATGGGGAAATTCAATTTAATCAAGTTAAAGAAAAACGTTATAAGGTTGTTATTGAGTCCTTAAGAGATATTAGAGATGCTGAATTAGCACATAGAACTGTTACTGGGAAGTTTGAAGGGAATTTTGAAAACTTAGTTAGGTTCATTGATACTGCGCAATTTACAATTACGCAACGTATAGATTCAACGATTTTAGATGTTGAGGCGACAAAACGTTATGGAGGTGTAGAAACCACAAAAGATATCGTTGTTATTGATACGATAGGATACGTATCTGTAAAAGATTCTTTGTTTGGTACAGATGACAGATATAAAACAATGATGAACGTTCCTGTAGGGGAACCGGGTGCTAAATTTGAATTGAAAGCCGGGTTTATTGAACAAAATGGTTTTCAAATTGCAGTTTTTGAATCGAAAGCCTTAAAATCTATTATCTTATTTGACCAGGATAAAGATTTAATCTCTATGGAAAGTCAACAGGGTATGTCTGTAGAAAAAATACCAGGTGATGCTATAAAAGTTGGATCAATGGATGAAGTAAATACAAATGGAAACTGGCCAAAAATTTATTCAATCGAACAATAATATTTCAAATAGCGACTATAAAATATTGTCCATTCAGGTTAGCCTGAGTGGACTTTCTTTTTGTGTTTTAAATACTGCTACTCAGACCTTCATTTATTACAAACACCATAAGTTTGATAAAAAATTAAACCCAGGTGAGGTCTTAGATCAGCTCGTGCATTATTTTAATACAGATAAACACTTGCAACAGCCTTTTAAAACCGTTAAGGTGATTCATGATAATGAGTTATCTGCTCTGGTCCCAAAACCTTTATTTAATGAAGACTTTTTAGCCGATTACTTAAAGTTTAATTCTAAAATTTTAAGAACGGATTTTATAACTTATGATGCTATTTCAGTAAATGAAAGTGTCAATGTTTATGTACCTTATGTCAATATAAATAATTATTTATATGAGCGCTTTGGGTCTTTTGAATTCAAACATTTCTCTACAGTCTTATTAGAAACTATTTTAAGCTTAGAAAAGCATTCTAGCGTCAGCAAAATGTTCGCTCATCTCGGTAAGGATCATTTTGAAATTATTGTTTTAGAAAAGGACAAGCTCAAACTCTATAATACCTTTGAATACCATACAAAGGAAGATTTTATATATTATATTTTATTTACAGCCGAACAGTTAGGGCTAAATCCAGAAGAATTTCAATTGGTCCTTTTAGGAAACATCAAGACCTCTGATCCTTTTTATGAGATCGCCTATAAATATATTCGAAATGTTTCTATTTTAAAGTCTCAAAAGAGGCCTAAAAATGACGCCGCTGTTCACGCTGATATCAATTTAAATTTCATACTTATAAATAGTTTTTAAATGAGAATTATTTCTGGAACATATAAAGGCAGACGAATTACTGCTCCGAAAAGATTACCTGTACGTCCAACTACCGATATGGCTAAGGAAGCCCTATTCAATATCATAAATAATCTCTATTATTTTGATGAGATTTCTGTATTAGACTTATTCGCAGGTACCGGAAATATAAGTTACGAATTTGGGTCAAGAGGTTGTACAGAAATCACCTGTGTAGATCAGGACTATGGCTGTATTAAATTTATAAATCAAACGGCTGAAGATTTTGATTTGCCTATAAAAACAATCAAGGCCAATGTCTATAAATTCTTAGAACAAACAAAATTAAAATCTACGCTTATATTTGCCGATCCACCCTATGGTTTTTCGGATGAAGAATTCGCCAAAATTCCAGAATTAGTATTCTCTAAAAACCTCTTGGAAGACGCTGGTGTTTTAATCATAGAACATTCCAAACATACCGACTTATCTCAAGTCGAAAATTTCGGCTATTCAAAAAGCTATGGCGGGAATATGTTCAGTTTTTTTGAAAGTAATCAAGAAGGGTAATCTGACAAATAATTTTCATAATTCCTTTTTTTTCAGTAATTTAACATTCTCCTTAAGAGTCTCAACTCTTCAATTGACTCAATTTACATAGTGTACATTGCTCTAGATTTATCTTGCCTTGATTTTATTTTCGATCGTGATTATTAATCATCCAAATAAATTATACATTATGAAAACTGCAAAAGCCACATGGCTTCCCGTAATCTTGTCAATGCTTTTTTTAGGAAACTCCTTGGCACAAAACACTGAAAAATTCCAGGCCTATCACGTTCATGAAGACCAAGTTAAACCATCTATGATAGTCCCATATGAAAAAGCGGCGACAGCTCTTGTAGATAAAATGAAGGCTTATAATATTCAATCGACACGTTGGCTCGCCTCAAGAACTGATGATTTTAAATATTTATATCTCACTCCAATTAAAAATATGGCCGACCTTGATAAGCGACCATTTTCAAGCATAAGAGAAAAAATGGGGGCTGATGATTTCGGAACTTTAATGTCTGGGTTTGGGCCCTGTTATGACCAGCATGGAGATTATGTAATCTACATGGATAAAGAGTTAACCTATATGCCAAATGGCATCACACAAACCCCAGAGGGTGAGAATTTTAGAAAATTTTATTACCTGCATTTTGCGGCACGTGATGCTTCCCAAATGAGAACTGCTATGAAAGCCGTTAAAAGCATGTTTGAAGCCAAAAAATCGACGCTCTATTACAGAGTTTATAGAAGTGGGTTTGGAACTATGGGAAGTTACTATATGGTCGCAATTTCATCTAAAGACCCGATAGAAATGGAGCAAAAAGGAGCTGACAACGACAAGTTATTAGGTAAAGAAGCAGCTGCGGTATTTGCACAAATTTATGGGCTCTCACTAAAATTTGAAGAGCATACGGCAACAATTAGACCAGACTTGGGCTATATGCCTTCAAAACAGTAATAACAATAAAACAATTATACAATGAAACAACTAATTTATCTAGTTCTTGTCCTCATTACAATAACTGCCTGTAAACAAGAACAGCGCTATTTCTCATCCTCAGCCGAAATTGACGCTTTAAAATCGGGGATTTCTGCTTTAGAAAGCCGAGATTGGGAGGGCTTTAAATCTTTTTATACAAGTGATGGAGAAATCTATGTGAATTCAAAAGACAGCATTAGTGTCGATCAACGATTAAAGGATCTCAAAGAAATTACCGCTGCGCTTTCAAGCTTTGGTTTTGAAGCAAAGGGACAATTTTTTGAAATGGTGATTGATGATGATAATGAAACATGGGTTAATTTCTGGGGTCAATGGAGCTGTACCTTTAAGCACAATGGAAAACAAATTTCAATTCCTGTGCATATCACGGCTCAGTTTATTGATGGGAAAGCCAGTGAGGAACATCTTTACTATGATGGTACTGTTTTAAGTGCTGAGTTTAGTGCCATGGCGGCTGCAGAACAGATGGAGAAAGAGCCTAAAGACTAAGGTCTTTATCTGAAATCTATAATAAAACAATAAGTGTGACCCTAGGAGTCACACTTATGTGTTTTAAAGCAAATCTATAAGCCGAATTCTGTTCTTTCTGAACTTGTTTAGGCTAACCCAAACAAAAACAAAAATACCCTATCATTTATCTGATTGCATTGTTACCAATACACTTTAGCTGCCTACCCTCCAACATCGGGCGTGCAGCCCTCAAACGATGGTTTACATGACATTGCACCGCATAGAGTTTACCTGGTTTCACTACAGCATTACCTGTACATTCTTTCTGTTGCACTTTTCCTAATCTCACGACTGATGGCTGTTAGCCACTATGCTTGCACTACGGTGTTCGGACTTTCCTAACCAAAGTAAACTTTGGTTCGATAAGGCGATTTACTCTCGCACAAAAGTACACTTTTTAAATCTCAAAATTGATAAAATCGCTTTGCTAATATTTAATATTACCAATGCATTTATATTGTTAATAACTCATCTTATTTTTGTAGCTGTAAATTCTTAATTTATCCTTGAATTTTTAACTTTGTTTAGAATAAAAATGTGAATTCGATATAGTAATAAAATCGAAATACAACTTTCAATGGAACACTTCATCGTATCGGCTAGAAAATACAGACCACAAACATTTAAAGATGTTGTTGGTCAACAAGCGATAACAAATACTTTGTTAAATGCCATTGAACACAATCATTTAGCTCAAGCCCTATTGTTTACAGGGCCTCGTGGTGTAGGTAAAACAACTTGCGCTCGTATATTGGCAAAAATGATCAACCAAGAAGGCAAAGAACAACACGATGAAGATTTTGCTTTTAATATTTTTGAATTGGATGCCGCTTCAAACAACTCGGTTGATGATATTAGAAATCTAACCGATCAGGTTCGAATTCCTCCACAGGTTGGGAAATACAAAGTCTATATTATTGATGAGGTACATATGCTTTCACAGGCAGCATTTAATGCCTTTCTAAAAACATTAGAAGAACCTCCAAAACATTGTATTTTTATTTTAGCAACCACCGAGAAGCATAAAATTATACCGACCATATTATCACGTTGTCAAATTTTCGACTTCAAACGTATTAGCGTAAGAGATGCCAAAGATTATCTGAAATATATTGCTGAAGAGCAAGGTATAACAGCTGAAGATGATGCCTTACATGTTATTGCTCAAAAAGCTGATGGCGCTATGCGTGATGCGCTTTCAATATTTGATAGGGTGGTCAGTTTTTCTGGTAAGAATTTAACGAGACAGGCGGTAACAGAGAACTTAAATGTTCTGGATTATGAGACCTATTTTACCAGTACGGATTTAATTTTAGAAAATAAAATCCCAGAATTATTACTTCAGTTTAACAATACGCTCTCAAAAGGATTTGACGGACATCATTATATCGCTGGACTGGCCTCACATTTTAGGGATTTATTAGTTTGTAAAACGCCTGAAACAATTGAACTTCTTGAAGTTGGCGAAAAGACTAAAGACAAATATTTAGAACAATCTAAAAAAGCATCTCAAGCTTTTCTGTTGGAGGGCATAGCATTGGCTAATGAAACAGATCTAAAATATAAAACGAGTAGAAATCAACGCTTACTCGTTGAATTATGTCTCATGCAGCTTGCCTCTATCACTTTTGATGGAGAAAAAAAAAAGGCTAAACATTTCATAATACCAGCATCCTACTTTCTAAAAAAAGGCATTGCAACAATTAAGGTTAATGTCGACCAGGTTTCTGAAACCCAAAACACAGCAGCAGCTCCTCAAAAAACTAAGCCAGAAAAAGCCAGACAAGACATTTCAAAAGTTCAACCAGCGATTGTTTTAAACAGTCAAAGTAAACGGACCTCAGGTCTGTCATTAAGTAGTATTAAGAAAAAGAAGGAGCATCTCATAAAGCAGATGGATGTTGTTCTTGAAGAAGACGATTTACCTAAAGATGCCTTTACTGAAGAGCAAATGCAAACCGCGTGGATTAGCTATGTTCAAAAAATTGAAGGCGAAGGGAAGCATAACTTAACCTCGATTTTAAGTATAGATACGCCAAGACTAAAAGACACAACCATCCAATTAGAATTCCCAAATTCTACAAATAAAATTGAAGTAGAGCGACAACAATATGAACTATTGGCCTTCTTACGTCAGAAACTCAATAATTACGATATCAGTATTTCCATTACGGTCAATGAGAAGATGGATAAGAAATATGCCTATACCGACATGGAGAAGTTTGAAAAGTTGAACGAAAAAAACCCAAATCTTGATCTTTTGAGAAAGACCTTTGATTTAAATATTTAGAAGGATTTAGGCTTTCATAAAACGGAAAGCATCACATGAAGTTTGTGCTGTGATTACAGATATACAATAAATGAGCAAGGATGTTTAATTTTAGCTTATTAATACAACAAAATAAATGATCGGATGAAATATTTTTCGCTAATTGTAATTATATTAATGTTGTGTTTTGCAAGTTGTGATGGTAAACACAGAGTACTCGACACGCATGATGACAAGCTGAAACGCAGTGAACTCTCTGAAACTTTCTTTAAGAGAGATGTATATGTTCCCGCAAAATATACGGCGAGTATTACCGATACTATTTTAAGTTCGGGACTAAAGATACGTGTCAAATATTATGCTGTATCGGACAAGTTAGTCAAGATAAAAAACAATAATAACTCGAATTCAAATACCCATTATCGCCAATTTGAATCCCAAATTCAGGTTTTCAAAAATGACAAGTTAAGCTTTGATGATATTTTAAATACCTCTGATTTTGCCGACCAACAAAATCCAGTTTTTTGGGAAAAGGCTATTCTACAATATGTTTGGCTTGATGATTCGAATAGTACAGAAAACAACATTCAAATCAACTGTTCTTTTTCGGTTCCAAAAACCAATGAATATAGATCTTATACTGTTTATTTCAATAGTTTAGGAGATCGCAACATTGAACTCATAGACGCTACATAAAAATAAAATTATGCTTGGACTCAAACTCCCAACAGATCCTCGATGGGTAAACATCGTTGAAAAAAATATTGAAGAAATTCTTACCGACCATGCTTTTTGTGAGCAAAAAGCAACCAGCACTGCTATATCTCTAATTGTGAGTTTCCCTGAATATACCGAGTTGGTTCAGGAAATGATCGATTTAGTGACTGAAGAAATGAGTCATTTTAAAATGGTTCACGACCTTATATTAGAACGTGGCTGGATTTTAGGAAGAGACCGTAGGGATGACTACGTTATTCAACTTTTAAAATTTTTCCCTAAAGGTGGAAGTCGCACCACACAATTGGTACATCGCCTACTCTACGCTGCCTTGATAGAAGCGAGAAGCTGTGAGCGCTTCCGACTCTTATCAGAAGAATTAGAAGACAAACAACTGGCTAAGTTCTATAAAAAGCTCATGATAAGTGAGGCCAACCATTACACTATGTTTTTAGGGTTTGCCCGACAATATGGCGATCGTAAAACAGTAGATGAAAAGTGGGATTCTCTTCTGGATTTTGAGGCACAAATTATGAAGGACTTGGGCACCAATGAAACCGTTCACGGTTAATCAAATGCGTTTTAGGCATATATCAATTTTAATATATTCTTTTTGAATAATTGTATTGAAATTAAACTCATTATAAGGCCTATCCCAACTAATACCCCCATTTTAGGTAGTATTTCAATCAGAGATAGATTCCTCCAGAAAATATCATAAAAGCCCTGAATTCCCCAATAATTAACACTTACTAGGGCTATTTTTTGCATAATGACTGGCATGACAAAAAGAGGCACCATGCTTCCGCCTATGGCCGACATTACTAAAATAACAATGGTGCTTAATCCTTGTAACTGTTGGCGCGTTTTGGCAATGGCTACCAAGAACATTCCAAAGCTAGAAACGGCAAAGGCTGTAGATAATATCATCAATATTAAGGCAGTGATGTCCTTGAAGATTGGTAGCCCAAAAACCAACCAGGAAAAAACAAACATCACGGTTAATTGTAAAATGGCCAAAATTAATGCTGCGACCATTTTCCCAAATAAAATATCAGTTGATTTCATTGGCGCATACATTAATCGTTTTAAAGTGCCAGCATCCTTTTCATCCAGCAATCCACCACCAATCCCAGCAATACTGAATAGCAACATCATTATTGCAGTTCCTGCCACGGCTTGTATCAATCCTAAATTTCCCTTTTTATGTTCTTCTTTAACAACAGAAGTCATTTTTAGTCCAATTTCAGAGGGACTCGCCAAGCCTACACCAGCCTTGCCGAAAGCCATATCATTAAATATTTGATCTCTTACAGTGGTTGTTATTCCGGCAAAATTCTCATCAAAATAACTATTCATTTTAACTTTCATGTGCTTTTCACCAATAGCGGCCATTAAGTTTTGGATCAATGTAGATTGCAACATTCCCATTTCTATTTGGCGTACAGCGTCATATTTTAGTTCCATCGGCAACTTAGTCCCCGCATTGATAGAATCTTGAAATCCGTTCTTTAAAATTAATACTCCGACATATTTTCCTTTTTTAACAAGATTCGTAGCCTCCTCAAGGCCTTTTGGTATTAGGACGATTTCTTGTATGGATTCTAATTTTGATACTAGCATTTTAGAGTCAGTAGAATTGTCATTGTCGGAAATTAACAATTCAATAGCCTTTGTTTTAGTACTATTATTCCCAGTTCCCCCAAAAGCAAAGGCGAACAAGGAAATCAGAACTATGGGTATTAGAAAGCTCAGTAATACTGCTTTCTTATCTGAAAAGAATAGTTTTAAATCTTTTTTTAATATTGTGAGTATCATAGCTACAATGGTTTAATCCTATAATAGTTATAGGCTTTATTAACTGATTTATATATAATTCTGGATTCTTAAATTAGTATTTAGTCTCGTAATTTTTTTCCTGTAAGATTGAGGAAAATAGTTTCCAGATTCACTTTTTTAAGGTGTAAATCTTCAATGCGCAATCCGCAGTTATTACATACAGAGATAATTTCAGATAAATCCTTGTTGACTTCACATTCAATACTAATTTTATTAGCATCAGAATTCATATTAAAAGACAACAATTCTTGTAAATTCTCTCTTTGAGAAGCGGACATATCATAAAAGGAAATCTCAACAGCCTCTTTTATATCGCTCATTTTTTGTAATTCTTTTTGACTCCCTTGCGCAATGATCTTTCCCCCATCAATAATGGCAATTCTATTGCACAAACGCTCAACTTCTTCCATATAATGCGTAGTATAAACAATGGTAACCCCTTCTTTATTAAGCGTTTCTATGATTTCAAATATCCGATTTCTACTCTGTGGGTCGACACCAACTGTTGGTTCGTCTAAGAAAAGAATCTTGGGTTGATGTAATAATGCGGCGGCAATATTTATGCGACGCTTCATTCCTCCCGAAAATGTTTTAATCAAATGATTTTTTCGATCGGTCAATCCAATCAAGTCTAATAGATGAGTGATACGATGCTTTAATTCCTTTGCAGGAACCTTGTACAAACGCCCCCAAAACAATAGATTATCATAGGCGGTAAACTCATCATATAGCGATATTTCTTGAGGTA
>Ga0105356_10003448_pt1 | contig 15549 bp, 14 predicted proteins | sample GOMGulsemesocosm_3_FD_83502 | JGI IMG/M metagenome (GOLD analysis project Ga0105356, IMG submission 83502) | Methane-oxidizing microbial communities from mesocosms in the Gulf of Mexico - GOM9D Gulf of Mexico | ecosystem: Environmental > Aquatic > Marine > Cold seeps | place: Gulf of Mexico...
ACTCTTCTCATAGGTAACATTCTGTCATCAATACTCTCTTGTAATAAAAAAGGAGAGGAAGAAATATTGTCATATCCAATATAAGGAATTTTTCCATAAGATCTTTTAAAACCCGTATCTTGAGATAAAATCTTGGTATTCTTATGATGCATATAAATATCTTTAAAGGAAAAAATAGAAGAAGCAATAGTGTTTAATTCTTTTCCTAGATAATCTCCGACAATTGCTTCTGCTGTAAACTGTTGCCATAAAGATTCACTTTGCCTATCATACATAACTAAATCAGATTTCCTTAATAATCCAGAGGTTCCAAAATCATGTTCAATACCATCAATCATACGAGAAAAAACAATAGAAGCATTACATAAAGGACAAAATGTAACCAAAATCTTTTCATTTCCTAAGCTATCATTGACAATTTCATGCCATATTAAAATAGATAAGGGGTAGGCTTTTTTTTCATTATTGATAGATACAAAAATAAGAGGTTCATCGTCTTTTAAAAAGGATTTTGCTTTTGATGTTGATACAAATTTAGGATTATCAATAGGTGGAATGCCATCACGTTTAGGGCCTCCACTTAAAAGCTCATTGTAGTCAATACTGTGTTTATTCCAATTAGTATTCCATGAAGACGTAAGGCTTTTTAAAGCGTAACTTCTATCATCACTGTTTGTATTTAATGCAAACAACGAAGTAAATAACAAAGAAAAAAAGATTAAAATTTTCATAATAACTCCTTAGAAGGAGTATAATATTTTAATGTAAAGAAAGTGTTAATAAATGATTTTATTTATTAAAGTAAGTGTCCGGCTAAGTTTCCACTTGAAAAAGACCATTGAAGATTATAGCCTCCACAAGGACCATCTAAATCAACAACCTCTCCACAAAAATATAAACCATCAATAATTTTACTTTGCATGGTTTTAGGAGAAATTTCTTTTAATTTGACTCCCCCCCTTGTAATCATAGCTTTTTTAAAACCAACATGATCAGTAATAGTTAAAGGAGTAGAAATTAATATTTTAATTAAATTGTCTCTAATTTGACCATTTAAGTTTTTAAATGTACGTGTATAATCAGCTTGTACTTGTTTACATAACTCAATAATAATAGATTCAGGTAAAAGTTTTTTTAAACAAGCTAGGACTGTAACGTCTTTGTTTAAGGTAAATTCTTTTTTAATATGCACACGTAAATCTTCTTCATTCATACCTTTTAACATATGAACTAAAATTGGCACTTCTTTATGTGTTTCTAAAAAAGGAGTAATTTCCCTAGAAAAATCTAGAACTACAGGCCCTCTTATTCCTTTTGAGGTAAAAATCAAATCCCCTACTGCTTTTAATTTTTTTGCTTTTGGTAAATCTATTTTAAGAACGGCTTTAGCAATTGTATCTGCCTTACATTCTGCTACCCAGGTCTCTTTTGTAAGTAGGGGTAACATAGCAGGATATAAATCCGTAACTTGATGTCCTAAATGTTTGGCAAAATCATAACCATCCCCATTCGCTCCTAACATAGGAAAACCTAAACCTCCAGTAGCTACAATTATTTTAGAAGATAAAAACTTAGCTGCTTCATCCTCTTTTGTACATTGAACCCCAACGATATCTTCATTCTCAAGAAGTAAACGCAAAACTTTTGTATTTAAAGAAAGCGTTACATTTAAACGTATTAATTCTTTTTCTAAGGCTTTTATTATAGTTGAAGAATTGTGAGTAACTGGAAAAATCCTAAACCCATCAGGAATATGTGTTTCAACACCAATATTTCCCAAGAATTCTATCAAATCCTTATGATCTAAAAGATTTAAAGCATCGCTCATAAATTTACCATTACGGCCAAAAGAATTCATAAAATCTGCATTGGATAAAGTATTGGAAAGATTACATCTTCCCCCACCTGTTGCTTTTAATTTAGGACCAACCTTATCTTGTTGTTCTAAAAGAAGTACATTTTTATTTGCCCTTGCAGCTGTAATACCAGCAATCATGCCAGCAGCCCCCGAACCTATTATTATTACATCATATATCGTATTATTCATGCCGTATCATAACTAAAAGTTCTTAAAATAGTTTTATTGCGCAAACTTAATTGTATTTCTACCTGAAGCTTTTAAAAGAAACAATACTCAAAGTAAAATTAAATAAGCAAAGGGGGGCTTTGAATTTATAATTCCTCACTAAGTAAACCTTCTTGTTCATTCTGCTATTTAGTGAAGGGACATATTAATATTGTCAACTAAAATAGAATAATCTTTTTAAATTTCAAAAGAGAAAGATGCCCTAAATTTAGTGTTACCAGTTATTCTAGCATTTAGTACGTAAGTTCATTAATCAAAACTACTTTGTACTAAGACTGCTAAAAAAACATCTGAAGAATTATTCTCAACTACTAATAATCCTTCATACAAAGAAGTTACATCAGGATACTATAAAGTAGGTATTTACTTTATGCTTATTTACCTAAACAAAATGCGCCAAACATTACATCTAACATTTGTTCATTGTCATAAGGTCTTGTAATATTGGAAATATATTCTAAGGCTTCTTGAATATTATAAGCAAAAAACTCCAACTCACCTGTTGTTAAAGGAGAATAGGCTTCATGTATATGGTAAAGCGTTTGAGATACTGCATCTACTTGTCTTTTAGAAATTAGAGTCATTTCATCGCTATGAGTATTCGCATCAAGAATTTCTTCAATTAAAGAAATTAAAGGATTTATGTCTTCTTTTGTTGAAAGAGATAAAGGATTAGCTAAGAGGGTTTTATCAAATACATTATTTAAATCAGATTTATTTAAAACGGTAAGTACTTTTTTATTCTTGTGTTCTTCAATAATAGAAAGTACCTTATCATCTTCTTCATCTTTTTCATTAGAGTTATCAAACAAACAAATTATAATATCTGCTTCTTCTACTGCTTCTAAGGATTTTTCAATACCTATTTTTTCTATTTCATCACTGGCATCTCTAATACCTGCTGTATCAACAATTTTTATTAAATGAGTACCAATTTTAACACTTTCTTCTATAGTATCTCGAGTAGTTCCAGCAATATTAGAGATAATAGCACGGTCAAAATTTAAAAGTTTATTTAATAAAGAAGATTTTCCTACATTTGGTTTTCCAATAATAGCTACTTTAAAACCTTCTATAAGACCTTCTCTTCTTTTTGAAGCTTCAAGGGTATTTCCTAATTTTAAAATTATTGCATCTAGTTTTGTTTTAATTTGTTCTAAAATATCACTTGGCAAGTCTTCTTCAGCATAGTCAATAGTAACTTCTGTATACGCCAACATAAAAAGCAAGTCTTCTCTGATATCATTAACAAAGGAGCTTAATTCGCCTTTTAATTGTTTTGCTAATAATTTAACAGCATCTTCGCTTCTTGCTTCAATAATTTTTGCAATTGCTTCTGCTTTTGTTAAATCAATTTTATTATTCAAAAAAGCACGTTTTGAAAACTCACCTGGGTTTGCAAGTCTGGCACCTGCTATCATACATTCAGAAAGAATGATATTTGATATAGCTATATCACCATGGCAATGAAATGGAACAGTATCGTCGCCCGTAAAAGAGTAGGGATTTTTAAAGTATATTAATAAGGATTAAATAATAATTTCACTTTTGGAATTATATAAAGAGTCTAAAGTAGCAAGTCTTGGTTTAAGTTCTTTTTTTTTTGAGAGTTCCAGAGCAATTTTAAGTGCACTTGGGCCACTTAATCTAACTATTGAAATGGAACCAATTCCATTTGCAGTAGCAATGGCTACAATTGTATCTTCTTCTAACATTATTGTTGTTTACTTCTGTATTCGTTTACTAACACGTATTTATCACCTTTTATATTTGTTTTTACGGCTACATATTTATCGGGAAATTCTTCTCTTAATCGCTTTAGTGCAATATGAACTAAAATTCCATCAAGTGGTTTTGTTTTAAATGTTCCAATCTCATTAATAGTTACAATAACTGGTCCTAAATAATTATAAATTGATTCTTCTTGATTCTTAAGAAATTCGGCTACTTCTAGTCTTAACATCAAATTGTATTTTTCATTAATCCAATTAAAAAGAATATAAGATAAAGCTTTATATCTATACCCTTCTTTTCCAATAAGCAAAGCAGAATCTTTTCCAGAAAACTCAATATACAAGGTTTCATCATCATAAAAATCAACGTTTATTTCATTTATTTCATAACAAGTAAGTTCAAAAAGCTCATTTACTTTTTTTCTAACATCTGTAATAACATCATTTTTATCTTTTTTTACGATTAAATTTGAAAGTTCAGGTGCTTTATCTTTGGAATAAAAGTTATCAAATATTTCTTCTTTTTTTGCAATATTTACTTGTGGTTTTTTTTGAGGTTTAATAGGAGAAGTAGGTTTTTTTTCAGTTTGTTCTAATTTTTTAGAAACATCTTCTATTTTAATATTTGCTTTTCTAAGTGTCTTTTCTTGTTCTAAGGCTGGCATTTTTTCTTTTTCGTAAGAAACTGCAATGATTGCAGTTTTTTTTCCAAAACCAAGAAATCCCTTACTTGGTTGTTGGATAACTTCAATATAAAGCTCAGTAATTGAACATTCAAATTCGGTTGTTGCTAACGTATATACCTCTTCTAAACTTTTACTTTCAAACTGTTTCATTATATATCCCTAATAAATTACTGTTTTTTTGCTGCTCTTTGTTTTTCAAAAATTCTATTAATATAATATTGTTGAGAAATAGTAAATACATTATTTACTACCCAGTACAATGTTAAACCTGCGGGGAACCACAAGAAAAAGAATGTAAAAACAATTGGTAACATTTGAAAAATCTTTTTTTGCATTTCATCTTGCATAGAATTAGGTGTAATCTTTTGTTGTAAAAACATAGATGCACCCATTAATACAGGTAAGATAAAATATGGATCCATTTCAGCTAAATCATGAATCCAAAAAATCCATTCACTACCTTTTAATTCGATAGCATTTAATAATACCCTATATATTGCAAAAAAGACAGGTATTTGCATAATTAATGGTAAACATCCACCCATTGGATTAGCACCATGTTTTTTATACAGTTCCATCATATGCATAGATTGTTTTTGTTTATCGTCTTTATATTTTGCTTGAATTTCTTTCATTTTAGGTGATAAATCTTTTAGTTTTTGCATTGATACCATACCTTTGTATGATAAAGGAAATAAAATACCTTTAATTAGTATCGTAACAAAAACAATAGTCCATCCCCAGTTTCCAATAATTGAATGCATATATTGTAATAATAAAAACATAGGTTTAGCAATAAAAGTAAAAAATCCATATTCTATAACGTCCGTTAATTCAGGATTTAATGCTTCAAGTGTTTTAAATGTTTTTGGTCCCATGTATCCAGAAAAAGAAATATTATCTCCACCATGAATAAAACCTTGTGGATTACCTTCAGTATCAGGTAATAAAGTAACTGCCATGTTTTGTTTAAAATTATAAATAACGGTTGCATAGTATCTATCAAATGATGAAACAAAAGAAACAGCAGAAAAGTTTTTATTTTTATCTAAGTCTTCATCTGAAACAAGTTCTGTTGTACCATCACTTTGTTTAACAATTAATCCATGATCAGCATACATATCAGCTAAAACATTTGGTCTAAAACCATTTGTAATAAAAAATGTTGCATCATTTGTTGACGTAACACTTAAATCATAGTGTCCATCAGGATAAAAAGTAAAGGCTTTTCTTAATGTTGTACCTTTTAACTCTTGAGTTAAAATCAAGCTTTGAATACCTTTTGTAACATCAAGAGTACTAGCACTTGTTTTTACTTTTATTTCTTGTGATTCATTATTGATTTCTCTGTTTGTAAATCGTACTTCTAAAGGACGTAATTGATTGTTTTCAAAAAGTTTGATAGCTTTACCATCTTCGTCGTGATATTGTGCATCTCTTAATGTTACTTGTGCAATTCTACCTAATGAATCAATTTCAATAATATTATGTAAAGTAGTAATTGTACTAACAATATTTGAACTTGCAATATTCTTAGAAGATAAAGCACCTAAATCACTGCTCATATTACTAGGAGCTAACGTTCCATTTTGATTAACCTGTGGCGCAGCATTTTGTTGTTTTTTAAGTTCAACATTTGCAGCAGCTTCTCTTGCTTCTTGCTTGGGTTTAAGTACTAAAAATTCGTAAGCTATAAAAAAGACAAAGACAATTAATGTCATTATCAACATTCTTTTTTGCATACCATTATTCTCATTATTCATATTATTTCTTCCACTCCCTGTTTTTAATCACGTAAAAACGATTATTATTTATTGGTACAAACCAATATTTTATTGTTATTTTTTTAAATGAAACATTATTATGTTTTATTAATTTCACTATTGGATAATCAATTCCACCAGCAAAAAGCTGATTACATTTAAGGATTCGTGCTATTGTAAAATAAATCGCCTTAAAAAAAGTATTATTTTCCAGTTGGATGAGTGCATATTCTGAACATGTGGGATAATATCTACAAGACGCAGGTGTATATCTTGAAATAAATCGCTGATACCATCTAACAAGTGTTGAAAAAATTAGCTTCATTTCATTAAATTCATTCTTGTAAAAGTAAATTTAAAGTCACTCATCATTTGCTTGTAGCTTCGCGTGCTTAGGGTGTCTTTTGCCACAAAGATATACGACCCAGTAATCAGATCATCTCCATAACTTAGAATTGCAGCTCTTAGTCTTCTGCGTGCTTTATTTCGCACAACTGCATTGCCAACCTTTTTTGAAGTAACAAAAGCAAAACTAGTATTTGTTGCAGAATAAAAAAAAGCGACAAAAGATGGTGTATGCCATTTTTTGCCGCTTTTATATATCTTTTTAAAATCTCTTGAATTATTAAGACGATATTCTTTACTTAGATAGCTAATCTTTTTCTACCTTTAGCTCTTCTTGCTTTGATAACTCTTCTACCGTTTTTAGTAGCCATTCTGATTCTAAAACCATGTGTTCTTTTTCTTGGTGTGTTATGTGGTTGATATGTTCTTTTCATAAAAGTTTTCCTTTTTTCATCATTATTAAGTTGGGGATTATAATTAAATCATCCTTAAGTTTTGTTTAGTTTTTAAGTACATTTATAAAATTTATGATATTTCAGCCTTTATTGTATTATTAATGCAGTCAAAATGTACATTTGAGCCTATTTTTATTTTATCTTCTAAAATAAAATCAGCCAACTGATCTTCTATAATTTCGTACAATGCTCGTTTTATTGGTCTTGCTCCATAGGTAACATCGTATGAAAAAGCAGCAATATATTCTTTTGCACTTTGGCTTAAAGAGATGTTTATTCCTTTTTCATTTACTTTCATTTTAATAGTAGAGAATAAAATTTCAACAATATTATTAACAGAAGCTAAGCTTAGTTGCTCAAAAATAACAATTTCATCCAAACGGTTTAAAAATTCTGGTTTAAAATACGCTTTGAGCTCACCTAAAACAGCTGTTTTTCTTTCTTCTTTTTCTTTTATATTTTGTATCAAAGAAGATGCTACATTTGAAGTTAAAATAATAATCGTATTTTTAAAATCAATATTAACTCCTTTATTATCAGTCAAGCGTCCATCATCAAGTACTTGCAAAAGAATATTTAAAACATCAGGATGGGCTTTTTCAATTTCATCAAAAAGTATTACACTATACGGTTTACGTCTAACTGCTTCACTTAATTGCCCTCCTTCTTCATAACCCACATAACCAGGTGCTGCTCCAATTAATCTTGCAACGGAGTGTTTTTCCATATATTCACTCATATCAAAACGAATTAAAGCATCTTCGTTATCAAATAAAAACTTTGATAATATTTTTGCTACTTGCGTTTTACCAACCCCTGTAGGCCCTAAAAACATAAAAGAACCAATAGGTTTACTTTCATCACTTAAACCTGCTTTATTACGTTTAATTGCTCTTGAAATTGCTTTTAAAGCATCATCTTGCCCAACAACATCTTTTTTAAGAACTTGCTCAATTTCTAAAATTCGTTTTTTCTCATTTTTTAGCATCTTATTAACAGGAATCCCTGTCCACCTAGATACAATTGAAGCAATGCTGTCTTCATTCACGCTGTTAGAAAGTAAGGTACCTTCTTCTTGCATTTGTTTCCATTTTATTTCATTTTGTGTAACCTGTTCTTCTAATGCTGGAATTTCACCATATTCAATTGAAGCTGCTTTTTCAAAATCAGAAGAGGCTTTTGCATTTTTGGCTTGATTTTTCAAATTTTCAATTTTACTTTTTAAAATACTTGAAGCATCAAAAGTTTCTTTTTCACTAATAAATCGTGCATCTAAGGCTCTTTTTTCTTCATTTATGTTCTCTAAATCTTTTTTTATTTCTTTTAATCTGTTTTTATTTCTTGTTTTGTCTTCCATCTTAAGTGCTTCATACTCAACATTTAAATTTTGAATATCTCTTTTAATTTTAGCAATAATATTAGGTTCACTCTCAATTTGCATTCTAAGTTCAGCGCTTGCTTCATCAATTAAATCAATGGCTTTATCAGGTAAAAACCTATCACTTATATAACGATGGGATAATTTAGCAGCATGTACGAGTGCGGAGTCTTGAATAGTCACATTATGATGTGTTTCAAGTTTTTCTTTTATTCCTCTTAACATCGCAATTGCTTCATTCACACTTGGCTCATCAACTTTTACACTTTGAAACCTTCTTTGCATTGCTGTGTCTTTTTCAAAAAACTTTCTGTATTCTTTTAAGGTTGTAGCTCCAATAGTATGTAACTCACCACGTGCAAGTGCTGGTTTTAAAATATTTGCAGCATCCATAGAACCCTCAGCTGCACCTGCACCTATTAGTGTATGAATTTCATCTATAAACAAAATAATATTACCCGCACTTTTTACTTCTTTTATTACTGTTTTAAGTCGCTCTTCAAATTCCCCTCTGTATTTAGCCCCAGCAATTAAAGCAGACAAATCCAAGGTAATGACTTTTTTATTTAATAAAGAAGTAGGAACTTCTTTATTAACAATTTTTTGTGCTAGACCTTCTACAATTGCAGTTTTACCAGTACCTGGTTCTCCTAATAAAATAGGATTGTTTTTTGTTTTTCGTATTAGTATTTGCATCATACGTGTAATTTGCTCATCTCTTCCAATAACGGGATCTAAAAGATTATCTCTTGCTTTATCATTTAAATTTATTCCATATTTATTTAATGCATCCAAATTATCATCCGCACTTGCTTTATCAATTATAGTTTCCCCTCTTAATGCCTGCAACTCTTTTTTTGCTTCACTTAGAGAAAGATATTTTCCAAGTAGAATTTTTAGTTCTTTTTCATCAAAGTTTGCAAGCAACCACGTGTCAATTGCAATAAAAGAATCTCCTAAACTACTCATTAAGCCTTGTGCTTTTTCAAAAGAGTGTGATAATGAGCCTGAGAGTTTTAGGTTTTCTTTATTTAAAGACGATACTTTCCCTAATGTACTGGCATAAGATTTTGTTTCTAATTCAATGGCTGTTTTATCCACATTCATTTTATTTAATAGTTGGTTAAGAACAGAAGAAGAGTTAGAAATTAAAGCCCAAAATAAATGCACTATTTGTACTTCTTGATTTTTATTATGTAAAGACAGAGCAAAGGCACTGTCTAAGCTTTCACTTAATTGATTGGTTAGTTTTTCAAAAATATTATTCATAATTTTCCTTTTTAGCACTCTTGTGTCTTTAGTGCTAAAATTATTATATCAACTTTAGTCAATGTATGTCAAGTACTTATTGGGGATTTAAAATAAAATTTACTAATCTTGGCTATAATTACTTTATTAAAACAAGGAATATATGTGTTATGTGGAATTGATGAAGCAGGAAGAGGACCACTAGCAGGTCCTTTAGTAGTAGCAGGTGTTATTTTAAAAAAAGAAATAAAAGAATTAAATGATTCTAAGGTTTTAAGCGAAAAAAAAAGAGAAGCATTATTTGAACCAATTAAAGAACACTCCTATTATCATATTGTTTTTATATCTGCAAAAACAATTGATAAAGAAGGTTTGTCCTTATGTTTGAAAAATGCGATTTTAGAAATAATGAAAAAGTTAAAGCCTTTTGCAAGAGAGTTTTTAATGGATGGAAATACTTCTTTTGGTATTGAGGCTTTAGATCATTTAATAAAAGCAGATGCATTAATAAAAGAAGTAAGTGCTGCTTCAATTTTGGCAAAAGTATCAAGAGACAGATATATGTGCAAGATAGCACCGTATTATAAAAACTATAATTTTGAAAAACATAAGGGATATGGAACAAAAGCCCATGTTGAGAAAATAAAAGAATTTGGTCGCAGCGATGAACATCGTTTTACTTTTAAATTAAAGGCCTTAGGAGAAAGTAAATAAAACCTAGTTTTATTTACTTTGAAACCTCACCTATATGTTTCTCAATGGAATTTATCTTTCCTTTGAGCCTGTTATTATGCCCTTTTCTAATATCCATTTTAAGAGTAGAAAATACTCTATTGCATCCTAACTCTTCCAAAATACTATAACATTTAGAAGTCAAAGTAAGGGCTTCATCTATTGTATTTGTTTCAATAAGAGTTGCCATTGCAGTTAATTGGTATTCAAATCCACTTTCTCTAATCAATGCAATAACTTGAGAAACATATTCACTTTTACTTTCTTCTTTATTTGTTGGGAACATTGAAAGTTCTAATAATACACTCACGTTAAACCTTTATATTTTAATAAAACCATTATATCTAAACTGCTTTAGTGCCATAAAAAGTTTCTCTTTCAAGCTTTCATAGTTTAAAGTAATAAGATATTATTTATTTAAGAAATAAGGCTTAAAACAAGTCATTGAAAAAAAAATTAAGGGTAATATTATTATTATTTTCTCTTTTATGGAATTCATTTTTACTTTATAAATTACTTGATTTTTTTATATTAGTTTCATACATAATTGGATATATTATAAAAGTAGAAAAAAATATTTATAAGATTATACAAAGGAAAGACCATGCAAATAGAAATGACTGCAGAAGTTGTTTTATCACAACTTGGATACACTAAAAGTGATACGGCTTTAAAACAAGCAGAATTAATGATTAATAATACAGGTAACTTTGAAAAGTTTGCGAAACATATTCTAAGTTTAAATGACCATCTTAAAAAAATGAATGCCTATGTAGGACTTTCAAATCAAACAGATTATTTAAAAATAAAATGTGACGAAAATGATGCAGATGCAATTTTAGAAGAATTCCATGAAGAAGTTCTACATTGGTCAAATAAATACAATGTAAAACTTGAAAAAATGCCCTCTAAACCAATTTATTATATTTTAGGCGCTGTTTAAAATATCTTCTTAAAGGAATGACAATAAGGCATCGTTTGATGCCTTAGGTAATAATCCTGATGATAATCCTCTGCTACATAAAATGTTAGCATCTCATTAAGCGTTGTAGCTACATCATAGTTTTTTGATTCTAAAGCATCAATTATTTCTAAAGCAGTATTATATTCTTGTGAATTCAAATAGAAAATAGCAGATAAGTATTGTGAACCAATATCAGGACCTTGCCCATTTGTTTGGGTAAAATCGTGAATTGAAAAGAACAACTGCAAGAGTTCTTTATAAGAAACCTTTGAAGAATCATATTCAACTTGCACAACTTCTAAATGGCCAGAATTTCCATTACAGATATCTTCATAAGAAGGATTAGATAAATGTCCTCCCATATATCCAGATTTTACTTTTGAAACACCTTCTTTTTTTTGAAAATAGTATTCAACTCCCCAAAAACAACCTCCTGCAAAATAAGCAAAAGACTTATTATTCACTTCTTTTTTATTTGCAATGAATTTTAAGGAAATTGAATTGACACAATGTCTTGTATTTTTAGGGGTAAAATGTTCACCTTCGAAAACATGACCTAAATGCCCCTCACAAGTAGCACAAACAATTTCAATTCGTGAACCATCTCTATCAGGTACCCTTTTTACATTTTCTAAATTATCATCAAAACTTGGCCATCCACATCCCGAAGAAAATTTATTTTCTGATTTATACAAGGGAGTGTTACATTTTCTACATACAAAAATTCCTTCTTCATAAAAATCATTGTATTCTCCAGAAAATGCTCTCTCAGTACCTTTTTGCTCAATTACTCTTTTTTCTTCATCATTTAATTCAACGTAATTCATAATAACCTCAATAATATATTCTTTAACATTAACTAACCTATCCTAATAATTTTAGCAAATATCTTTGATTAATATGATAAAAAATATAAATAGTTTATTCCTTTAATTTAGAATAAATATTAAGTGATATTTTCAAACATTTTAATACAAAATACTTAGTACTACAAAGATATGTATTATAGTAATCTCGATTCTTTCCCTTGTATATCAAAAATATTCATTCATCTTTAAAAGACCTAAATATTTTAATTTAGCTAGACATATTGATATACATTGTCATTATTAGGGAAAATAGTGTTTTTATTTATTCCAAAACCAAGATTAGGAAACAATAAATTCTTTTTCCAAAATTGTTTCTCCATTTAAAAGTATTTTTCCCAGAAAAATATCTTTTATATTAAACTTTCCTACACCTTTTGGCGTTCCACTCATCAAAATATCATTTTCATCAAAAGAATTGAAGCTATTAAATTCTCTAATGATATCCTTTGGTTTATTAATCATTAAATCATAACCCCCTTCTTGTTTGAGCTCGCCATTTATATATAACTCTAAGCTCAAATTTTTCACATCTTCTTCACAAGTAATAAAGTCAGAAAAAACAGCAGCATGCTTAAAAGATTTTGCTCTCTCCCACGGAAGCCCCTTCTTTTTTAATTCACTTTGTTTCTCTCTTAAAGTCATATCTAAACCAAATGCTACTGCATGGATTTTGTTCTCTTTAATTAAAAAACTAAGTTCTGCTTCATAATGGCAAGAATTTTGACCTTTTGGGAAAACAATAGAAGAAGAAATAGAAGAATTAGGTTTAATGAAAAATACCATTTCACTAGGAACTTCATTTTGTAATTCTTTAATATGCTCACTGTAATTTCTTCCAATACATACTACTTTAGAAACCAGAATTTCTTTATTATTTAAAACAATTGGTATCATTTTTTTCCTTTTAATATTTTTTTAATAAATCATTAATAATTAAGGCGGTTAGTCCCCATATAACTTCATCTTCATATTTATATACCCATACTTGATATTCTTTTTCTACCCAAGGTTTTTGATAATGTAAAGGAAGATTAAGTTCTTCTGCTGGAAAGTGTATTTTTTTATTTCCGTGCTCATCAAGAGAATAAGGTTTAACTTCTGCACGCAAGGTATACACTTCTGCTTTAGTATTTTTAAAAAAAGATAGGGGAACTAAGATTGTTTTTTCAACTTCATTTGCATCCAACACCATATTTTTTATGGCTTTTTTCTTAAGCACTCCAACAAAAGGTTCAACAACAACACCATAAGATGTAACAAGAGTATCTAAGCGTCCAATAATATTGATGTCTTTTTTCTTAATTCCTAATTCTTCTTTTGTTTCTCGTAAAGCTGTATGTTCAAAACTTTTATCACTTTCTTCGACTCTGCCTCCTGGAAAACAGATATCTCCTCCTTGCCTTATATTTTTGGCACGTTTTTGAAGTAAAATATAATATTCTTTTTGAAGTTTAACCAGTGGAATTAAAACACTCGAATTAAAGTAGCGTTCTCGCCCTAAAATATTTGGAGTTAAGGGTAAATTATGTGTTAATTTTTCTAAATCTTTTTTTTTCATTACTTATAATATCTTTCTTTCTATAATAAGATATTATATCAAATACAGATAAAAGAAAAATAATATATCCCAAAAATTACTTTTCTTTTTTTAATTCCAATAAATTATTTGGTAAGATAATTGTAAACTCTGCACCTTTGCATAACATACCCCTATAAGTATATTCTTTATTTTCTACAAGAATCTGGCCATGCATATGTTTCGTAATAATCTCAGAGCACATATATAAACCAATCCCCGTACCTTTTGATTCTTCTTTTGTCGTAAAATAAGGTTCAAAAACACGAGTAATATGGTCATCTTCAATCCCTCCTGCATTATCCTTAATTTTAATGATAATCTTTGAATCTTTATTTATAGCAGAAACAAAAATATATTTCTCGCTTACTTCATTGCGAACAAATTCATCTCTTGCATTGGTTAAGATATTAATAAGTACTTGGGTAAACTCATTTTCTAGGGTTTTTAATTGTATATTATTTGTATCTTTTATGATATTAATATCTCGGTATAAATACTCAATCGAACTTAAGTTAATTGTTTTTTTAAGTACAGAAGAAAAATTAAATACTTTTTCTTTACTTGTTGGTTTAAAAAAATCAGAAAAATCTTCTATTACATGAGACATATAGTTTAACTGAGAACTTACATCAGCAACGCAAGAAGAAAAGTCTTCTTTTGTAAAATCTTTATTGTCATAGTTGTCTCTAACAAAATATATTAGTAGTGAAATATTATTCAGTGGCTGTCTCCACTGATGAGCTATATTTGCAATCATTTCACCCATAGCTGCCATTTTTGTTTGTTGAAACAAGAGTTTGTTTTTTCTTTCATTATTATGTACTTCTACTTTAATTCTACTTTCTAAACCGGTATTAATTCTAAGTAATTCAGCACTTTTTTCTAAAAGTTCTTTTCGTAAAGCTTTATTCTTTTTATTTAAAATATACTGTTTATATAATATAAAGATACAAACTAAAGTAAGTAAAAATAAAATTTGTGTTAAAAGTTTATAATTTATATCATCTTTATATTCAACAGATGTCCATTTATTAAGCATATTATTAACATCATCAGATTCTATGTTTAGAACTGCTTTATTTAAAATTTTGCCTAGAACCATATCCTCTTTTATACTTGCAATTCGTAAATTAGTAAAAAAATTAATTTTTGCAGAAATTTTTAGCTCATTTGAATAGTTTTTTTGCAGAATATACCATGTACTTGCAGTACTATCTATATATCCAAAAAGTTTTTCTTTATATACCTGCGAAAAACCATCACTCCCATCTAATATCTCCACAAAGGTAATTTTAGGATATTCTTTTCTTAATAAGTTTATTATTCTATGGCCCTTTGTAATTCCAATTTTTACATCAGCTAAGGTTGATAAATCATCAATAAAAGAAATTTTATTATTTGTACTTAGAACATAAGGTATTTTAAAATAACTTGAGCTAAAGTTTGCAAATTCACTTCTTTTTTCAGTTTTATGTAAAGAAGGCAGAATATCACATTTTTTATTTTCTAAATAATTAATAGACTTTGAAAAAGATGCTGTTTTGACTAAAACAAAAGGAATATTAATTATTTTTGATATTGTCTTTGCATAATCCGCAATAAAACCAATATGCTTGTCATTTTTAATTGCACTGTAAGGCAAAGCATTAGGAACAACACATATTCTTAAATATTTTTTATTATTTATATATTCAAGCTCTTCTTGTGTGAA
>Ga0105356_10003450_pt1 | contig 15544 bp, 16 predicted proteins | sample GOMGulsemesocosm_3_FD_83502 | JGI IMG/M metagenome (GOLD analysis project Ga0105356, IMG submission 83502) | Methane-oxidizing microbial communities from mesocosms in the Gulf of Mexico - GOM9D Gulf of Mexico | ecosystem: Environmental > Aquatic > Marine > Cold seeps | place: Gulf of Mexico...
AAAACTTGAATTTGAAATAATTTCATCTCTCGAAGATACTTTTTAAAAAGCACAAAACAAATATCGGGTCAAACGGGAAAATAATCTCAATGTGACTTTTTATATAACCCATCAAATTGTACTATGACATCTTTTCCTTCTGTTATAGTTTCCCAATATTGCCTAACGGTCCCATCGGGATTGGCTGTCCAAATTATGCGATGGTAGAAATCGTCACCCTCTTTATTTTTTTCAATGATTGTTTTTAAAATCATTTGATTTCCTATTCTAGATCCTTTAAGCTTCAATATCCCCCCTTGATTATCCACCCAGATTTGCTCCCAGGCTCCTGTTTTAGCATTATAAAAATTTGAACTCGTACCAAAATATCCTGAAGTAGCACTGGTCCAACTTTCGTTAAGCAGGCAGTTGTTTTGCATTTTACTAATGACACTATGGCCTGCCAATGATCTATCAGGATTACTTACGGTCCACTCCCCTATCCAGAAATCAAATTCCGAATGTTTATCAGTACAACAATTACAAGGATCGTTTTGAGCATTCATTGGTATTGAAACCATTAATAAAAGAATAATAAAAAAAAGCTTCTCCATCATATTTTATAATTAATGTGATCTAAAGGTATAAAATATTTGCACTGGCAATCGCCAATAAAGTATTCTTCATTTAACTAATTGAATTAGTTAGTTAATGATTGATAGCTCCAATGTCTTGAATAAGTCGGTTTTACAAATAATATAATAGTCTCACTTTTATTTGTCCACAAAAAATTGTATATTTAATAACTAGATATCTTTAGTCTTATGGATAGAAGTGATCTCATAATAAGCCATCAAAAAAAACTCAGTAAGCGTTACAAACAACTTATCGAGCAAGCGTATAACTTGCGCCAAACAGATTCAGCCTTGAGTGATGTCTCTGAATATAGAGCACTAAAACTCTTAGAAAAACTCAACAGATTAAAATACCTCTCTAGAGACCCTTTAAAGGTGACTCCTTAAACTTTTAAAATACCGAAAGGCTTTCATAAGTCTAGAGCCATACCAGGAAAAATATTCACCATCTACAAAAACTATTTTTGATTCTTTCTGATGCTTTTTTATTTCTAAAGCATGTTTGTCTTTGAATGGAAAGGGTTCGCTTGATAACAAAACCAAATCAAGATTCCCCTGTGATTCTAAGTCCTTAAGCTCAACCTCTGGGTAGCGTTCTAAATGGGCATATGTATTTTCAAACCTATTAAGCTTTAATAGATGATTAATAAAGGTATTGTTTGCAGCAACCATCCATGGGTTTCTCCAGATAAAATAAGCCACCCTTAGCACGGATTTCTCAGCTATATATTTTTGAAAGTCTTTCAAATTAAACCTTATTTCATCGCTAATCTCAACAGCTCTTTCCTGGCAAGAAAACAGGTCTCCATAGGCTGTGATAAGATTTAATGAATCTTCTAAGCAGTAGATATCACTAATATGTACAGGAGCTATAGCCTCCAATCCGGAAATCATATCAAGGGCATTCTCTTCCTTATTACATAAAATTATATCTGGTAATAAGGCTTTAATTTTATTGAGATTAACCTGCTTAGTTCCTCCAACACTGGGTTTTGTATCTTTTAAATGAATGGGGTGTACGCAAAATTTAGTAATTCCTACGATAGCGTCTTCTAGGCCTAAGTCGCATAACAACTCCGTTTGGGAAGGCACTAATGACAGGATCCGTTTAGGTGTACTTTTTAAATGAATGGTTCTATTTAGCTGGTCTTGAAACGTTTTCATTATATCGAGATATCTTCTTGATATGAAAAATACAATTATGCCTCCAAAATAAGCTTCATTTGTTGCTGAAGTGCTTTTGCTTTTTCTGTGGCTGCTTGGGCAAAATCACTTTCGGTCGATGCATAAATAATCCCTCGTGAAGAGTTTATTAATAGTCCGACTTGAGCATTCATTCCATATTTACAAACATCTTGCAAATTTCCGCCCTGTGCTCCAACGCCAGGAACTAATAAAAAGCTATTCGGAATAATTTGACGAATCTCAGAAAAATACTCGGCTTTTGTCGCTCCGACGACATACATTAAGTTTTCGGAATTCTTCCACGATTTTGATGTTTCCAGAACCTGCTTATACAGCTGTTTTCCTTCAACAGTTTTAGTTTGAAAATCGAAAGCCCCTTGATTTGAAGTTAGGGCCAACATGATGGTATGTTTATTTTCAAAAGCTAAAAAAGGTTCAACCGAATCCTTACCCATATAGGGAGCTACGGTTACGCTATCGAAGGCTAAATCTTCAAAAAAGGCTTTGGCATACATGGTACTTGTATTGCCAATATCTCCACGTTTGGCATCAGCGATAGTAAAGATTTCAGGGTGATTTTCATTGAGATAGACAATTGTTTTCTCTAAAGCCTTCCATCCTTTTAATCCATAGGCTTCATAAAATGCTGTATTGGGCTTATAAGCCACGCATAAATGATGAGTCGCATCGATAATCGCTTTATTAAACGCGAATATTGGATCCTCTTCTTTTAATAAATGCGGCGGTATTTTATTTAAATCGACATCTAAGCCTATGCATAGAAACGATTTTTTCTCGTGGATTTGTTGTACTAATTCTTGTGTGGTCATGGCATAAAAAAGCCTCATTAAAGAGGCCTCATATTTTAAATTTGATCGTTATTTGCTTTTAACAGCTCTGTATTTTCGGCCATCATTAATTCGTCAATTATTTTTTGAATATCACCATTAATAATATTTGACAGATCATAAAGTGTTAAGCCAATTCTATGATCGGTAACACGACCTTGCGGATAATTATAGGTTCTAATTTTCGCACTTCTATCACCCGTAGACACCATACTTTTACGTTTCTCTGAATCGGCAGCTTGTTTTTTTGCGAGTTCCATTTCATATAATCGAGAGCGCAATACCTTTAATGCCTTCTCTAAGTTTTTATGAGATGACTTTTGATCCTGACAACTAACGATCATACCTGTAGGCTCATGATGTAACTTAATAGCAGAATAGGTTGTATTTACTGATTGCCCTCCTGGACCTGTAGATGTTGTACGTTCTATACGCACTTCTTTCATGTCTAACTCCAAATCAAACTCTTCGGCTTCTGGCAATACAATAACCGATGCTGCAGAGGTATGCACACGACCTTGGGTCTCTGTTTGAGGCACACGTTGCACACGGTGAACACCAGCTTCAAACTTCATAGTTCCATATACATCTTCTCCTGAAACTTCAAAAATAACCTCTTTAAAGCCTCCAGAAGTTCCATCATTAAAATCTACGACATCAACTCTCCAGCCCTTACCTTCGCAATATTTGGTATACATTCTGTATAAATCACCTGCGAATATACTAGCCTCATCTCCTCCAGCACCCGCTCTGACCTCCACAACAATATTCTTGGCGTCTTCAGGATCCTTTGGAATTAATAAAACCTTCATTTCTTCTTCTAAAACTGGCAATTCCTCCTTGGCTTCATCCAATTGCATTTTAGCCATTTCTACCATTTCAGCATCAGAGCCATCAGAAATAATTTCTTCAGCTTCTTTAATATTTTCTACAAGCTCTGCATAGATCTCACCTTTATCTACGAGCTTTTTTAAATCTTTATTTTCCTTATTTAGCTTAATGTATCGCTTTTGATCCGTAATAATATCTGGTTGAATGATTAAATCACTAACCTCATCAAAACGTTGCTTTACTATTTGTATCTTATCTAACATCTACCTTATAAATTGTAAAGCAAAAGTACGATAATTTATGAATTTTCAAGGCATGAATTAAGTTGCATATCGCCGTTAAAAATATTTCTAAATATAATGCGTTAAAGAATATACATGCAGCAATTTTTGTCCATACTCACTTTTTATAGATCCTTTGTGTTATGGTCGTTTGTCGTCAATATTATACTTACAATTGTAAACCCACAAATCTTTTCGGCGGTCATAACCAAACTACTCTTGACCGTTTTTGTTTGGTATTTGGTTCATGAAACTGGAGCAAAACGAAAATTGACCTTTTATAAAAACCTAGGTATTTCTCCTCTTAAACTATTTTCTGTTTTATTTTTTGTCGATATCCTCATAACAATTATCTTTCTGATTCTTATTAAAGAATATATATGATTTTAGAATTGGATAATGTAGAACTTAACTTTTACAATAGGTCTATTTTAAATGGCATTTATCTCAAAGCTGAAACCGGAAAAATCACCGGGATTCTCGGAAGCAACGGCTGTGGAAAAACCTCCTTATTAGAAATAATATTTGGAAATATCACCCCAAAGCACAAACTCATACGCATAGACAATAGGCCTGTATTTAAGCCGCTCTATTTATCAAAATCTGTAAAATATCTACCTCAATATTTCTTTTTACCAAGCTTAAAACTCAGAGCAATTTTTAAATTATTTAAGGTCGACTGGAACAATTTCATCCTGATATTTAACACTTTCAAAGCCTATACAAACCTGAATATAAACAAGCTGTCTGGCGGCGAACGGCGCCTTATTGAAGTCTATTTAATATTAAAAAGCAAAAGTGATATCGTATTACTCGACGAGCCTTTTTCTCATTTAGCGCCTTTGTATATTGAAAAAATAAAAACTATTCTCGCTGAAGAAAAAGCAACTAAAGCCATCATTATCACAGATCATTTATATCCTCATATCATAGAAATGTCTGAGGATATTTATTTACTCAAAAATGGCTGTTCTAAAAAGATAGAATCCTTAATAGAGCTTGAAGATTACCAATATTTAAGCCGTGGCAGCATGCGATAAATAGTCCCTAATAAAATTGTATTTTGCAATCTCAAAATTAAAATATGCAATATTCGCCTTTAAAAAAATTGGGTTTTGTCCTAGGCCCTTTATTATTTACACTCACCCTTTTATTTTTTCATCCTGAAGGATTATCAAAAACAGCGAATGCCGTTTTAGCCACCACGTTTTGGGTTGCCGTCTGGTGGATTTTAGAGGTCGTTCCTATTGCTGTAACAGCGATGTTACCCATCATTCTGTTTCCAGTCTCAGGGGCTATGAAACTCAGTGAAACTACAGCCTCTTTCGGACATAAATATGTGTTTTTATACATCGGTGGGTTTATTCTTGCCATCGCCATAGAGCGCTGGAATTTACACAAGCGCATTGCTCTCAATATCATTCAAATTATAGGCACCAGTGTTAGCCGAATTATCCTAGGATTTATGGTGGCTACAGCCTTCTTATCTATGTGGATATCCAATACGGCCACAACCGTTATGATGCTCCCTATAGGTATGGCAATAATCACTCAATTGAAAGACAACCCGGATACCATTAAAGATGAAAATAAAATCTTTGGTAAAGCCCTAATGCTAGCCATTGCTTATAGTGCCTCTATTGGTGGTATGGCGACCTTAATTGGCACCCCTCCAAACCTTGTTTTAGCAGGGATATTAGAAGAGCATTTTAATATCGAAATGACTTTTTCTAAATGGATGATTTTTGGTTTACCAATTTCGATTCTCTTATTAGTTATATGCTGGAATTACTTAACAAAGTTTGCTTTTAGTTTTAAACAAAAAGAATTCCCTGGAGGCAAAGCCGAAATCAAAAAACAAATAAAACAGCTTGGAAAAATAAGTTATGAGGAGAAAACAGTCCTCATCGTATTTATTGCCACGGCTTTTTTATGGATTACACGGTCCTTTTTATTAAAACCTCTAATTCCGGCCATTGATGACACAATTATTGCATTAATTAGTGCAACGGTATTGTTTCTATTACCCTCAAAAACTAAAAAAGGAACACAAATTTTAGACTGGGCTAGTGCTGTAAAACTCCCATGGGGCATTTTACTCTTATTTGGAGGAGGACTGGCCCTAGCCGAAGGATTTAAATCGAGTGGATTAGCCGTTTGGATTGGTTCTCAAATATCTTTAATTGAAAACTTACCTTTATTTGCACTGCTGTTAATCATCATTTTAGCTGTAAATTTCTTAACTGAAATCACCTCAAATTTAGCAACCACAGCGATGTTATTACCTATCATAGCTCCGGTAGCCTTAGCTTTAGATGTTCATCCATTTACCTTAATGGTTGGGATTACAGTCGCTGCATCATGTGCTTTTATGCTACCTGTAGCAACACCTCCAAATGCCGTTGTTTTTGGCTCTGGGTATTTAAAAATCCCCGATATGATGAAAACAGGTATATGGATGAATCTCATATCGATTATCCTATTAACCCTAATCACCTATTATTTGTTACCGATATTATGGGATTTTGATATTTTTGTATATCCAGAGGCATTAAAAATCAACTGAGACTCCGATACCTAATATTTGTTTCCATTGGACTTTGGCTCCTGAAACTTCTAGCTCACCATCTCCATCGTCATCCGATGTGATTTTTACGTCGTTGTCATACTTTAAATGAGATCCTAAAGTCGCACGAACAAAATTATTGACTTTGAATTTAAAATTGACCTCCCAATCAATATCAACATTGCCGAAATTATTAAAATAATCGGAATATAAACTCACTAAATTTTTGACCGTAATATTTTCTGCGACTTCAGCCTCATATTTACTGGTCACCAAAATACCGACTTCTTTTCTCAGGTGTTTTCCTTTCGTAAGAATATTACCTTCTTCATCACGAATAGCCTTGGTAACACCAAAGGCTCCAATATTTGCCAATTCCTGATCTAAAACAAAAGTAGATTTCAAGGTTAAGGGTGACAAATACGCTGTAAAGGACTTAATATGCTCACCGTAAACGGTACCAACCCCCAAAAACATATACGCAGGTGCCATAAACTGGGAAATAGGATTAGAATCGCTTTTAGAATAGTTATACCCATTCGTAAATTGGGTTTTAAAACTAAAATTAGCCGAATAATACCAATTGGAAACCGTATCCTTTCTAAATCCAAAACGTGTATGAAGCTCGAATAGGTCATCTGTTTTTCGAAGTTCTTGATCCTGTTGCTTATTCACTCCAAATCTTAAAACAGCCCTATTCTCCATGACCAAATGGTCTTTTTTGAAATTTCGTTGAAATTCTAACCCCAGTAATCCTGAGACAGAATTAGATCCCCCCGCACTCCAATTCACAAAACTTACTTCATTAATATCTAAGCTTGCCTTATTTACTTTTTTCCAATAGGAAATAATGCTATCCTTTTTTACGACTAAACTATCCGTTGGTTTTTTTGCGTTTTTTTCTTGCCCAAAAGAATTAAGGCAGATACCGAAAAAAAGCACAATGACACAGGGTTTAATTAATTTTGAAATTACCATTGCATATTATATTAAAGGTCCTAATAATTAAAAACGCCAAATTCGCTATTTATTGTAAGTTGTTTCGATGCACTCGATGCAACCCTACCAATAATTTGAGCATCGACATCAAAGGATTTTGAAATTTCAATGATATCATTGGCTATTTCGGCTGGAACATATATTTCCATTCGATGTCCACAATTGAAAACTTGATACATCTCTTTCCAATCTGTTTTTGATTGTTCTTGTATCAGTTTAAACAACGGTGGTACCGGAAACATATTATCTTTTATAATATGTAGGTTATCAATAAAGTGTAATATTTTAGTTTGTGCTCCTCCACTACAGTGTACCATTCCATGAATGGTATCGCTCTTATACTTTGATAATATCGCTTTTATAATTGGGGCGTAAGTTCGGGTAGGTGATAATACCAATTGACCTGCATCGATTGGTGAACCTTCAACGGCATCAGTTAGCTTCGTATTTCCAACATACACTAAGTCTTCAGGTACAGATTCATCAAAACTTTCCGGATATTTATCGGCTAAATATTTATGAAATACATCATGTCTTGCGGAGGTTAATCCATTAGATCCCATGCCGCCATTATAGCCTTTTTCATAAGAGGCCTGACCATAAGATGATAAGCCAACAATAACATCTCCAGCTTTTATATTTGCATTATCAATAACATCACTACGTTTAATTCTAGCAGTTACTGTAGAGTCAACTATAATTGTTCTTACCAAATCACCAACATCGGCAGTTTCACCTCCAGTAGAATGAATCGTAACTCCAAAATCTTTAAGCTCAGAAATCAATTCTTCCGTACCATTAATAATGGCAGAGAGTACTTCTCCAGGAATCTTGCTTTTATTTCTTCCAATGGTTGAAGACAACATAATATTATCGGTTGCCCCAACACATAATAAATCATCAATATTCATGATTAATGCATCTTGAGCAATCCCTTTCCACACAGAAATATCTCCAGTTTCCTTCCAGTACATATAGGCTAAGGAACTTTTTGTCCCTGCACCATCGGCATGCATAATCAAACAAAACTCATCATCATTGGTTAGATAATCTGGTACTATTTTACAAAAGGCTTTTGGAAACAAGCCCTTATCAATATTTTTAATTGCATTATGAACGTCTTCTTTTGACGCTGAAACGCCACGTTGTGCATATCTTTTACTAACCTCGTTACTCATTCTAGATGGTTTTTTTTGGATATGCAAAAATAAAAAAGAAATTAGTAATTATAGTGAATTATTGGATTAGAATTCATTACTGAAGAAAAGCCTTCTATAATCCTTTAATTTAAACCTTCATTTAAGCCCTTGAAATTAGAATTAAAATCGATGTAGATCTCGGTAATATAGGACATAAAAAAAAGCTTTAATTAGTATTATATATTGAAATAATACAAATTAAAGCCTAAAAGACGTTCTAATAATTTTCTAAGATGATAAGTTTTTATCATCAACTAACACAATAGAACTGTCTTGTGAAATTTCTTCTTTAACCTCAGCTGTGTCACCTTGAGAAAACAGAAGCGTTGCAACCATAAGTGCCGCAACACTTAAGAGTAACTTTTTCATTTTTTTAAAAATATTGATTAATAGCAATACAAATTTAATTAAAATAAAGGACTAATTATCAACGCATAACAAGAATTAAACCTCGACAATAGGTGTTTTCGATGAGTCGTAAAATACTCTGGTTGAATGACTATAGGCCTTGCATTACGTCTAAATAATACAACCAAACATCTGTAGGAATTATCGCGACGTTTTGCAATATTGTATAAAATTAAAGGTACAAATCAAATAAGCCCTAGTTCATTCTATTTAAATGCAACTTATTTGGTAAACAATAATTCTCTATATTTTGTCAATGGCCATAACTCATCATCAATTAACAATTCCAATTTATCACAGTGGTAACGAATGTCATCAAAAAAGGGTTTTACTTTATTACAATATATAGTTGCACGTTTTTCAGAATCTTCAATTTTATTTGCCTTTTTACGTTCGTTAGTCATTTTAGTAACTCCAGAATTTATGGCTTCAATACGTTTAGAAATATCTTGAATTAACTCCAATTGTTCTTTAGCATAGATTTTAAAATCATCGGCATAAATATCTTTTAAGCCTTTGACATTCTCTATTAGAATATTTTGGTATTTAACGGCGGTTGGCACGACGTGATTTCTTGCAATATCACCAAGCACCCGTCCTTCTATTTGAATATGCATCGCATATTCTTCAACTTCAATTTCATATCTGGCTTCGACTTCAACCTTATTCATGACTCCTAATTCCTCAAACAAGCTAATTGTTTTCTTAGACACCCTTGCTTTTAGAGCTTCGGGAGTTGTTCTATGATTGCTCAATCCACGTTTTTTAGCCTCTTTCTCCCATGCAACACCGTAACCATTCCCTTCAAATAAAATAGCTTTAGAAGTTTTAATATATTCTCTAAGAATATTAAAAATAGCATCATCCTTCTTCATATCCTTTTCATCGATCAAGGCATCTACTTCTTTCTTGAATTGAATCAACTGTTGTGCTACAATAGAATTTAAAACAGTCATAGGGTTGGCACAGTTTGCTGTAGAACCAACAGCTCTAAATTCAAACTTATTCCCTGTAAATGCGAAGGGAGATGTTCTATTTCTATCTGTATTATCCAGTAGTATTTCCGGAATTTTACCAACGACATTTAATTTTAGGTCTGTTTTTTCTTCAGGTGATAATTTCCCTTTGGTCACCCCTTCCAATTCATTTAACACTTTGGTTAATTGGGCTCCTATAAAAACTGAAATGATTGCAGGAGGCGCTTCATTAGCTCCTAAACGATGATCATTACTTGCGCTAGCGATAGATGCCCTCAGCAGCTCTTCGTGATTATAAACCGCTTTTATCGTATTAATAAAGAAGGTTAAAAATTGTAAATTACTCATTGGTGTTTTTCCTGGCCCCAATAAATTAACACCTGTATTTGTACTTAAACTCCAATTATTATGTTTCCCAGAACCATTAACTCCTGCAAATGGTTTTTCATGGATTAAGACTTTAAAGTTATGGCGTTGGCCAATTTTATCCATAACGTCCATAAGTAAAGAGTTATGATCTACGGCTAAATTCGCTTCATCATATATTGGTGCTAACTCGAATTGATTAGGCGCCACTTCATTATGTCGTGTTTTCACGGGGATTCCCAATAACATACATTCGGTTTCCAAGTCACGCATATAAGACATTGCACGATTGGGAATAGTTCCAAAATAATGATCATCGAGTTGTTGGCCTTTTGCGGGAGAATGCCCTAAAAGTGTCCGTCCTGTTAATATTATATCCGGTCTTGAAGCCGCTAAAGCACTATCAATTAAAAAATACTCTTGCTCCCAGCCTAGAGATGCATTTACTTTTTTTACATTTTTATCAAAATATTTAGCCACTGCTACTGCGGCTTGATCCACCGATTGTAATGCTCTTAAAAGCGGGGTTTTATAATCCAAGGCTTCACCTGTATAGGACACAAAAACAGTTGGAATGCATAAGGTAGTCTCATAAATAAAAGCGGGGGATGTTGGATCCCAAGCGGTATAACCTCTAGCTTCAAAGGTGTTTCTTATGCCACCGTGAGGAAATGACGATGCATCGGGCTCTTGCTGTACTAATTGTCCGCCATCAAACTTCTCAACAGCCAATCCATTTCCTATAGTTTCAAAAAAGGCGTCATGTTTTTCCGCAGTCGCCCCTGTTAAAGGTTGAAACCAGTGCGTATAATGCGTGACTCCTTTTGAAAGCGCCCAATCTTTCATTGCAGAAGCAATTTGATCGGCAATACCTCTATCTATTTTGGATCCATTCTCAACGGCATCAATAACACTTTTATAAGCATCTCTTGTCAATGACTGTCGCATTGTAGCCTCGTTAAATACGTTTGTCCCAAAAATTGCAGAGCGTTTTTCATGCTCTTCAAATTTAATAGGTTTTCGATTAAGGGTTTCTTTTACGGCGTGAAATCGTAGTGTTGACATAGTATTTTTCTTTAAACAGTCTAGTAGTTCGATACAAAAATATTAGTATCCAGAGTATTAGAAATGTGATTTCCACTTTAGTTATTAACAATTTCTAATTTTTAATCCTCAAAATATACACTTTCCTAAATTTTACCCTAAAAAAAATAGGGTCTACATAAAAATAAGCCATAGTTAACAAATTTACCCCCTCATTTTACTAGAGGATGCTGATGAATAAGTATATTTGCACTTGTAATTTAATTTTCAACAATATGGCTAAGATAAAATTAGAGTATTTATGGTTAGACGGATACAAACCAACTCAAAATTTAAGAAGTAAAACTAAGGTAGAAGAACACGAAAATTTTCAAGGTACATTAGAAGAGCTAGGAAACTGGTCTTTTGATGGAAGTTCTACACAACAAGCTGAAGGTGGATCTTCAGACTGTGTATTAAAACCTGTTGCTATTTACCCTGATCCTACACGTAGGAATGGATATTTGGTAATGACTGAAGTTTTAAATGCAGATGGTACGGCTCATGAGTCCAATGGAAGAGCTTCTATTGATGATGATGATAATGATTTCTGGTTTGGTTTTGAACAAGAATATTTTATCATGGATGTTAAAACACAGTTACCATTAGGATTCCCAATTGGAGGATATCCTGGACCACAGGGAATGTATTACTGTTCGGTGGGTGGAAAAAACACATTTGGAAGAGATTTAGTTGAAGAACACGCAGATTTATGTATTGATGCTGGTCTTAATTTTGAAGGGATCAATCAAGAAGTTGCTGCTGGACAATGGGAATTCCAATTGTTTGCTAAAGGCGCTAAAAAAGCGGGTGACGAAATTTGGGTTGCACGTTATTTATTAGACAGACTCACTGAAAAATACGGTTACTATATTGACTATCATCCAAAACCAATTAAAGGGGACTGGAATGGATCTGGTATGCATGCAAACTTTTCAAATACTACATTGAGAACTTGTGGTTCTAAGGAAACGTTCATGCAAATCTGTGAAGCCTTTAGACCTGTAACAGAAAAACATATTGATGTTTATGGTGCACATAATGACCAACGATTAACAGGACTACACGAAACGGCATCTATTACCGATTTCAGCTATGGTATCTCAGATAGAGGGGCATCTATTCGTATTCCAATTATTTCTGTAGATAATGGATGGAAAGGTTATTTAGAAGACAGAAGACCTGCTTCAAATGGTGACCCGTACAAAATTGCAGGAAGAATCATTAAAACAGTAAAAACGGCTGAAATAACTACTCCAGCTTAAATTATAATATTAGTACTAAAAAAGGCTCGAATATAATGTTCGAGCCTTTTTTTTTATGATTTGTTTGGAACTTTTACTCTTTAGAAGTAAATACTATAACAAGGAAAATCGAATAGGCAAATACTAGGAAAAATCCTTTGTATCTACTGATCTGATATTTTTTAGGAATAAGGGTTAAGGGCACCAAAATTGCTGCAAAAACAAGCATCCAAATAATATCTCTTGTCAATATATGAGCATTGGTTACAGGAATGGTCTTTATAATAGAAGTCAAACCAAGAACAGAGCCAATATTAAAGATATTTGAGCCTATCAGGTTCCCTAAGGATAATGCTTTTTCATGTTTGGCTGCTGCGATTACAGAGGCTGCCAATTCAGGAACACTAGTCCCTATAGCTACCATAGATACAGAAATCACGGCATCACTCACGCCTATAGACACAGCCAAGGCCTTTGCCCCTTCTACAAGCCAATCGGCTCCAAAATACAAGGCTGTCCCTCCAATAATTAACCAAATCACAATCTTAAAATAAGACACCACCGCCAAGGTCTCATCAACATCTTCAATAACAGTGTCTTTTTTGGCACGTCTAATCAATAGGACTAAAAACAAGAGTAATCCTGCAAATAGTGCACCTCCTTCTATGGGCGTTAATTGATTGTCATTAGACAAAAAGTAATAAGCCGCCAGAGAGAACAGTACCATTACAGGCCAATTAAATCTGTAAAACTCCCGGTCTACTCCTATCGCACCTATTAAAGCCGTTATTCCTAGAACCAATCCAATATTGGCAATATTAGAACCTATTATATTATTTATAGCTATAGCAGGAGATCCCGTTAAAGCCGCATTTACACTTACAAGAAGTTCAGGTACCGATGTTGCGAAAGACACCACTGTCATCCCAATCACCAACTTCGAAATATTAAGTTTGAATGATAAGGCAACCGAAGACCTCACTAAAAACTCTCCTCCTATGACTAAAAAGACAAAGCCTAACACCACCAAAAATACACTCATGAAAATTTATTTTTGGCGAAGATACTATAAGATTTTTTGATTCGGCTTTTTTGATGCTCAAATTATAGACCCTAGCTTTCTCAGTGGCAATAGCGTTAATAAATTCACAATGAAAACTAAAATATTCGTTAAATAACTACATCACTAGTTGTATAACTATAAAAATAGTTATATGTTTACATCACATTACAAAATCAATGAAATACGCAATTGCTATAATCACCTTATTAATACTTTCGAATAACAGTCCCTCTGAAATTAAAATTCAAGAAAAAGAGCGCCTGTGTATCGCCGAAGCTATTAAAATAGCAGAGCGCTACAGTAGCAGCCTATGGAAAGATTTTGATAAAACCCCATTTACCTTATTATTAGTCACCGATGATTACGAGTTTTTAATACGGCACCCAAATCCTTCTGAAGATTTCACCTTTTTAAAATATGATCCGCTACTAAAATCTGACATCTATTATCGTGACACCAAATTCAGCACCGGCTTTCTCGCTACATTCCCTGCCGTAAACGGCATAAATTGTATTGTAGTCGGCACCCCTGAAAATACTGGCAGAAATACTTCAGAGTGGATTATCACTCTATTACATGAACATTTCCACCAATATGTCTATAATTCTTCAAACTATTATAAGGCTGTAAACACTTTAGATCTCGCCAATGGCGACAACACCGGCATGTGGATGCTGAATTACCCTTTTCCATATCAAGATGAAGCGGTTATCACTGCATTTAAGAGCTACACATCCGCCCTAAAAACCTTAAGTCTAATAGACGACAAAGAAAGTTCAGCTTTCAAAACATCCTATGCCTCATACCAAAAGAATAGAACCAATTTTAAGGCTTCCATTTCTGACAAAGACTATCGTTATTTTTCATTTCAGTTATGGCAGGAAGGTATTTCCAGGTATACTGAAATCAAGTTTTTAGAAGAAATGCATAATTATGAAGTTTCGGCTTCAATAAAAAAGCTCAAGGATTTTGTCGACTTTAATTATTATTTAAAGGCGCTACTCAAAACAGAAACTAAAAAACTAGAAAGTTATCATTTAGCCAAGAATAAACGTGTGTGTTTCTATGCTCTTGGAATGGCTGAAGGTTTAATTCTAGATAAACTAAAGCCTAACTGGAGATCAAACTATTTAAACGAAAAATTCTTTTTAGAAAAATACCAATAATATATCATGCAAAAATTAACAAACAAAGAAGAGGAGATCATGCACATTCTATGGAAGCTTGAAAAGGCTTTTGTCAAGGAGGTATTAGCTGAGATCACGGAGGACAAACCGCATTACAACACCTTGTCTACCATTATTAGAAATCTGGAAGACAAAGGATATGTCGGCTATACTGCTTACGGAAAGACACATCAATATTTCCCAATCATAACTAAAGAGGCCTATAGGAAACGCTTTTTTAATGTGGCTATAGACAATTATTTTAATAGCTCTTACAAAAACGTGGTGTCATTTTTCGCCAAGGAAGAAAAGATTAGTGTCGACGAGCTCAAGGAGATTATTAATTTAATTGAAAACAAAAAATAGCCATGGAATATTTACTCAAAGCAAGTGCTGTTGTAACTCTATTTTATATATGCTATAAGCTGTTTTTACAACGTGAAACATTTTTCGAATCTAATCGATGGTTTCTATTAACAGGCTTAGTTATCGCATTTACAATGCCTTTTATAGTCATCCCAATATATGTAAGTCCAGAGCCTTCACAACTACAGAATATAATATTTGCCGGAGAAAACACAACTTCAGCACTAACGGTTAGTCCTGAAAAACCATTTGACCTATTACAACTCATCATTGGTATATATAGCATTGGATTACTATTCTTTTTAGGCCGATTTATATGGCAATTTGGATCCTTAGGATTTATTCTTC
>Ga0105356_10003453_pt1 | contig 15531 bp, 14 predicted proteins | sample GOMGulsemesocosm_3_FD_83502 | JGI IMG/M metagenome (GOLD analysis project Ga0105356, IMG submission 83502) | Methane-oxidizing microbial communities from mesocosms in the Gulf of Mexico - GOM9D Gulf of Mexico | ecosystem: Environmental > Aquatic > Marine > Cold seeps | place: Gulf of Mexico...
TATCGCTAACATAGCGCCCGTTAGTTAATATTACTAACAACTGCTCGCTTAGCTCAGTTGGTTAGAGTACTTGCATGACATGCAAGGTGTCACTGGTTCGAGTCCAGTAGCGAGCACCATATTAGGGTTCATTAAGAACCATTAAAGACCCGCAAAACCATAATAAACATGGGTTTGCGGGTTTTTTATTGCCTATAACGTCCATTGCAGCCTAATGACATCCAGTAAAAAAAGCGGTATTGTAAGCGGTACTGGTTTCAATTACATAATCTGGTACCGCTTTATGGCTAAAGTTACACCTCTTTCTAGTACTGCAGTTAAACAAGCTCTATCTAATTCCAAAGTTAAAGAATCTCATGCAAATGGGAAAATTCATAAACTACGTGATGGTGATGGATTACATCTGAGAATTAGACCCAATGGCTCTATGTCTTGGGTATTAGATTATGTACAACCCTATACAAAAAAAAGAATAAGTATCAGTTTTGGTACCTACCCCGAAATATCTTTAGCTCAAGCAAGAAAAAAACGAACTGAAGCTAAAGAACTCCTAGCACAAGATATAGATCCCAAAGATCATCGAGATGATAAACATCGTGAACAAACACTTGCCGCCAAGCATACGTTAAAAAGTGTAGCTACCGACTGGTTTGCAATTAAGAAAACTACCATTGCAGAAAATACCGCAACAAGTTTATGGCGCAAATTTGAGAATCACGTATTTCCTAAGCTAGGTCACCGCCCTATTGATAAAATCTTAGCACCAGAAGCTATAGAGGCATTAAAGCCATTAGCTGCTAAAGGTAACTTAGAAACTACAGGAAAAATTATCGGGCATTTAAACAATGTAATGAATCATGCCGTTAATACAGGGATTTTACACCATAACCCTTTATCAGGTATTCGTAGCGCGTTTCAAACTCCTAAAGCAACTAATATGGCAACTATTAAGCCGTGTGAACTTGGCAAGCTAATGAATGATTTAAGTTACGCTAGTATCAAGTTAGTTACGCGATGCTTAATTGAATGGCAATTGCATACCATGACCCGCCCTAGTGAGAGTGCAAAAGCACAATGGTCAGAAATTGATTTAGAAAATCAGCTTTGGACTATACCTGCCGAACGTATGAAAATGAGGCTTGAACATAAAGTACCGTTAACATCACAAACGATTGAAATATTAGCTCGCTTAAAGCCTACTAGTGGCGATAGAGCATACTTGTTTCCTTCTTATATCAACCAGCACAAACATTGTAATGTAGAATCAGCCAATAAAGCATTAAGCCGTATGGGCTATAAAAATAAACTGGTTGCACATGGTTTACGCGCTTTAGCCAGTACAACACTTAATGAACAAGGCCACGATCCTGACGTTATTGAAGCCGCTCTCGCGCACACGGATAGCAATAAAGTCAGAGCCGCATACAACAGAGCTGAATATCTTGAACGTAGACGTAAATTAATGGTTTGCTGGTCTAATCATATTGATCTAAGTTCAAAGGGTGATTTTAGTTTGTCTAACTCTATCAAGGGATTAAAACTAGTTAATGGCTAGTTTATCCACTAAAGAGCCAACTAAAAATGCACGACACACATATAGTCTATGATTTTTGTCAGCCTATAATGATCAATAAGGTGTTGCAACCACCCCAAAAATAGTGCTATATTTCCCATATTGAAGAAATCCGCTCATTTATTTGAAGCGGATTTTTTTCGTTTACAACATTCCTTTTCAAATATAGGCCTCGTCACTGTACGAGGTTTTTTTTGCTCGCAATAAATTATCCAATCATTTATACGGCTCAACTTTGAGTTGCGAATTATTGCGCGTAAAAATCATAGAAAAGTTACCTTCCATTACATACTACTCAAAGGTGAAATTATGATTACTGGTCAAACAATCAAGATACTTAGAAAAAAAGAAGTCCTTGAACTAACAGGACTATCGAAAAGCTCGCTTCATTTACGAATTAATGACGGAACTATGGTGCCAAGCATAAGTTTAGGAGAACGAGCAGTAGGCTTTATAGAATTTGAAATTCAAGCAGTGCTGTCAGCTATGGTCGCAGGGAAAAACAAAAGGGATATACAAGCACTAGTAAGCAGCTTAGTTACTCAACGCCAACAATCTGCAGCATAAGGAGGAAGTGATGAACAATATAAATAACACTACTCAGGATCAACAAAGTGACACTAGTTACAAATCACATAATATCAAAAAAAACATGAGAGTAGAAAATAAACTACGGATATTGCTTCATATTTTACGCTTCCCTCAAGGTCTCAGTGAGAAGAGTATCAATTCTGCTGCCAATGTTATGAGCGGAAGAAATTACTCTACACAGTTGCAACGTGACAATGATACTTTATTGGTATACCCGATTATCAGGCTAAAAGATAAAGAAGATTGTCCTTACAGCCTTTATCAATTACTCAATACTGAACAGGCTCATAAATTAGCTAAGCTTATTATTTTTCATTGTAAAAGATTTTACTTGGATTACCCGAGCGAAACTAGCCTAAATATGCAAGTTAATCTGTTCCCTGATCATAGCGAGGTAGCAGCATGAATATTATTAAATTCCCACAAATAGCAGGCATAGAAATAACCACAGATGAAGATGGTCGTTTTAATTTAAATGCTTTACATAAAGCAAGTGGGTTAGGCGCAAATAAAGCTCCGACTCAATGGTTAAGAACAAAACAAGCGCAAGAGTTAATTGAATTGGCTAAAAATAAAACTATGCATATATGCATAGTTTCCGTAGGGGGCCGGAGTGGCGGGACTTTTGCTCATGAAAATCTAGCTACTGAATATGCAGGATGGATTAGTACTGAGTTTAGGTGGCAAGTAAACCAAACCTTTGTGGATTATCGTAATGGAAGTTTACAACCCGTTAAAAAACAACTTTCTACATTAGAAATATTAGAAATAGCAATTAAAACTGAAAAAGAAAATATTAAGCTTGTGGCTCAAGTCGAGGATATGACCCCAAAAGCTAATGCATTAGACCTAATAGCCACCAGTGATGGCAGTATGTGTATCACTGATACCGCTAAAAATTTACAACTACAACCTAAAGACTTAATTAGATGGCTTAATACTAATAATTGGATTTATAAGCGTAAGGGCAATACAGCTTGGATTGCTTACCAAGATAAAATAAACCAAGGATTACTAGAACATAAAATTACATCTATCACGTTACCAAATAACCGTATAAAAACCACCGAGCAAGCAAGAGTTACTAGCAAAGGTTTAGCTAAATTAGCCTATGTAATAAATAAGGTGGCGGCATGAATTACACCGAGCAGCTAAAAGCTGCCCTTAACTTTGGCTTGTTGGTTGAGAGTTTAGAATGTGACGGACAATTACACCGAGTAAGCACTCAATTAAAACCCAAGGGTAAAAACGGTTGGTACATTGCTTTTAATGAAAGCCCCACATTAGTTATGGGGGATTGGCAAACAGGCATCACGGAAACATGGAAGCCAAGTGGGTATAAACAATCTAAAACTGAACGCTTAGAGATTCAGCAAGCTATAAAAGCGGCAGAAGCCATCCGTGTGAAAAATCATGTTATAGCAGCGCAGAAAGCGCGAAATATTTATAGTCATGCAAAATCTGTAACCGAGCATCAATATTTAACCCAAAAAGGCATCAATCCACCTTATGTAATCAGATGTAAGGATAACTTATTAATTATACCGTTAATTGATTACAGCTTAGCTAAACCAGAATTAAAAAACGTGCAAACAATTAATGAGCAAGGTTTTAAAAAATTCACCAAAGGTGGCAGGGTTACAGGTTTATGCTGTCCTATTGAATTACCCATTAATGAGCCATTAACACGACTATATATTGCCGAAGGTTTTTCTACGGCGGTTAGTGTTTACCAATTAACAGGGCATTCCGTGTTAGCCGCAATGAATGCAAATAACTTAGCACCTGTAGCTAAAATTGCACGGCATCGTTGGCCTGATGTAGAAATAATTATCACGGGTGACGATGATTATCTAACCGAGCGTAAAACAGGCGTAAATACAGGTAAAAACAAAGCGATTAATGCTGCATCAATGACCAGAGCAAAAACAGCCTTTCCACCATTCACCTTTGAGCAAAAACTTGCAGGGTTAACCGACTGGAACGACTACGAACAAAGTCTAAATACTAAGGTGGTATCATGAAAGAATGTAATAATGTTATTGAACTTTCAACAGTAGACGCGCCAGCCGAGCCAGTAACAATAAACGGGCAAGTCATTACTAAAAGCGACCTTGAAACTTTAACTAAAATGAATGATAAATATAATCATATTGTTATCGGCGCCAAGCACCGAATAATGACATTCAAGCCTTGTTCAATTGACGGCACACGAATGACGTTTGAAAGTATTAAAGATTTTTATAATTACTTCGAACATAAACCTAAAATAGCAGGATTGAATCAAGGTAGAGCTTGGTTTAAATGGCCTGCTAAATCATTTTATGCTGATGGAATTGGATATTACCCAGACGCTTCAAAAGCTCCCTTAAAACTATTTAATACCTTTAAGGGGTTTGGTTGCGCCCCTCTATTAGGTGATGTTACGCTGATACTCACCCATATTCACGAAATATTATGCGGTGGCGATAGTGCTGCTTCAAACTACTTCTTGCATTGGCTAGCTCACATATTTCAAAAACCAGAAGAAAAACCATCTGTTGCTATTTTAATGAAATCGGCAGAAGGAACAGGTAAAGGAACGCTTTATAGACTATTAAAAAAAATGCTTGCCGCAAATGCGAATCAAGTTAATGGACATCACCAATTAACAGGCCGTTTTAATTCGGTTATTGCTGGAAAATTACTTATCTTTGGTGACGAGGTAGACTTAACCAGTAAAGCTGTTTTTGATAAAGCGAAAGGAATTATTTCAGAGCCTACAATCAGTTTAGAGTTAAAAGGCATTGATGCAGAGCCAATACCCAATTTTGCACGTTTCATTTTTGCAGGTAATCACGGACAAATACTAAGAGCTGGTACTAGAGAAAGGCGATTTTTAGTCATCGAACCATCCTCAATAAAGGTTGACGACAAAAGGTATTTTAGTGAATTAAATACCTTAATTGACAGTGATGGTGCTTCTTATTTTCTTGAGCATTTAATTCATTTAGATATTAGCTCATTTAACCCCTATAAGGCGCCAGTAACAAAAGGGTTAATTGAAGAAAAACTATCAAGCCTTGTTCCAACACTTTCCTTTTTTCATGAGGAATTACACAAAGAAAAACCCTTCAACAATGCTGTTAGGCTTTACGCTAATGATTTGATATCACTTTACATGCAATGGTCAGAAAATAATAACCTGACTCCAACAATAGCGTGCGCACGAACTCAAATAGGAAAAACAATGAAGAGCCTAAATTTCAAAGCGATAGGTCGCTCGGGCAGAGATAAAGGCATATATTACGACTTACCTTGTAATGACGACTTTAAGGCAGTTTTCTCTAAACACTTGGGTCATAACAGTGATGATATTTTCTAATAATTCTAATTTACCTATACCACCTATACCAATTTAATAACAAGCCTATTTATAAAGGCTTGTAACTGGCACAGGTTTTATATTACCTATACTAGAGCCAGACCACCTATACCAATTTAAGATTAACTATTAATAATTTATTACGGATGGTAGAGGTGTTTAAGATAAATGGCATAGGTCAACTTGGTACCTATACCACCTAGAGTCCCTGTTACGTATTGTTATATTAAAAAATGGCAAAGGTGGTAGAGCAAAAGTTCAATATATCCACGCACCTACTTTTATCTCCTAATCCGTAATCAAATATTCGGCTAAAATCGCTATTTAAAGCTTCTGACTTTTCTAATAATTCATCCATAGTTATTTTGCCGGTAAAACTCGTCGTGATTTGCTAATAACAAACCCTTCAGGCACTGGTTTAAAGGGGTCTTTATCATTTGTCCAACGCTTCGCTCTACTTTGAAATTGACGTAGTTTTGTAATATCTACTTTAACAGTAACAAAAAAGTCATTCTCGCCGCCTTGTACCCGAGCTAAATCACGGCGAAAACTTTCTTTTGCTGGGCTTCTGACTCGGCTATCACCATACACCCTGTTATTAACAAGAATAGTGTATGCGTGAACATCTAATGCTGTGGATTCAATTAGTGTAGAAAATGTTGCTAAATCCCTATTCCAAGCCAAAACCGCTAAAGCATCTACCTCCCCTTGAAATGCAATTCTTGCTTTACTGTTAAGCAACTCAGAACAAACCATAACCCCAAAATGAAACCCATTATGTACATATACTGGTTTAGTTTTATCTACAGCTTTAATAGGCAACCATGATTTCCCGTATATCTTAGTCAATGCCTCATCTTCAGAAGGAGCGGGCTCTATTTTGGGTTGCCATATTTTAGCCCAATGACCAAAACCTAATCGGTCATCCTGAAGTACTAGGCATGCCTCACTCTTTAACTTATTAAAGGGGCCATGACGAAATTCAGTTCCAGCGACTAAGTTAATACCCGCCCCCATAAGCCGGTTCGAAATACTGTCTACCCATTTTAAAGGCAATGAAAATTCAGGTAAAAATAAATAATCAGGCTTAGGTTTTGACGCGATAACACTGTTTATCAATTCACACAGTTGATTGTATCTCTTCAGTGAATGATCAGGTTGGTTGCTAGCAGACTTTTGCCAGCAAGCCTCTGTGGTTCCCAAACTTGATATAGCGACTAAAACATTATTCGCATTTTTTGAGCCTACTTTTATTTTTTTAGACGGTATTACTTTAGTTGATATCGATTCTAATAAATCAGGGGAAACCCAAGTTCCACGTAATGCTGTAATATATTTTGCTAACAACATTTCAGGACGTGAATTTTTCTTTGTACCCTTACCTATACACTCAGGTAAAAGCTCAACGAGCTCTGAAGAGTTATACGCCCTGGTAGGAAATACAAACGGATAAATATTTTCATAAGAAAGCTTGTTCTTTACTGAAAATCTACTCTGTTGTGTTTTGGCTAAAAACTTAATTAAATGTTTTTCATTAATAAAGTCAGAATGAACCAATGAACTAATTAAATCTTGCTGGTCTTTAATTATTTTTGAATGCCCTGCATCACTTCTTGAATATACTTCATAATGTTTAAGTGATTTATACGGAGCTTTAGCTAAGTCACTTCGTTGTAACTTTGGTGAAACCTCATAGAAACCTTGATCCAAATAATTCGAAAATAAAACGTCATCAAACGAAATTTTCTTCAAAAGAGAGTCCATAAAAGTATCGGCTAGTTTTTTGACTTTCTTATTTGTAGCTTCAGATTTATATTCTTCAGGATACGCCTTAGCAGCACATTCTATAAATGAATAAATAAGTGAGGTATAGAAAGCATTCCAAGCATTAGTTGATAATTTCTCTCCTGAAATACCATTAATTACAGCTTCACCTTTATCTGCTTCCATACTTTCAATAAGTTTGGAAATTGCTTCAAATGTTACTGAAACTATTTTATTTGCTTCACTCCAGTCCCCTAAAGAAATGGCTAAACTTAACAACCGTGGAAGGTAGGTATAATGATTCAGTATTTTGTCTGGGCACAAAATATGATCATATGAAAACTGATAAAACTCTTGTCGCTCTTTAACCCAGCTTTTAGGACTTAGATCTCTAGCAAGGGTTTCAACTTGTCGTAATTGAATAGACCAGCTTAAACGATGAAGGCTCAAGCCGTCTGCGCGTCTTAAAGTATCAGCACTGTCGCTTGAGTTTTCAGAGGCTATTAATACTTTAGCCGCGGTTGAATTATCAAACATATCAACAGAAGGCATTAACCTGTGTTCACTTGATAATTTATTCATTTCGCTTTGAATGCTATCTATTAAATCAAAGCCAGCACTGCCCTCTAAAATAAATAACTTTTGCTTACTCGCTTGGAAGCGTATTTGTGTTTCTTTAAAATATTTTTTAGGAAAGTTAATTGACCAGAACTCTGATTTTTTAGTGTTAACTAATACCTTCTTAGTTTGATTCCCACTTTTAAATGTTAACCGTTCTGAGATAAACGCCATAAAAGAATCTGTATCATGGATTTTTCCGCCATCATGTAATACAAGAAACATATCATCAACATACCGACCATAATGGATAGGTGTTAATTCTTCTCTAACCAGTTTGTCCCACTTACAAAGCAATACATTTGAAATAATACGCGAGGCTGTTAAACCAATGGCTAACCCACTAGGGATAGCTTCATCCACAGTCATCAAACCTTCTGAAAAAACTTCTGATGATTTACCCCACAGCTTATATAACGAAATTAAATCTTTAGTAAATTGACGCTCTTCTGGGCTTAAAGCACGATCATCCTTTAAACCTATTTCTTCTTGAAAATCGACAGTGGTAATAAAATTAGGGTCAATAGAATGGTAAAAGCTCTTCAAATCTAATGATACTGCTACTACAGGACGTTTCTCTTTTAATTCGCTTCTAATTGCAGTTAAACCGTCTGAACGCCATTTTTGGTATGGCCCGTAATAAGACTTAAATGAACCTATTGAGGAAATATGGAAAGGTAAAGAGTCATCTGCATTATCATCACTACTTTTCAGACGCTTTAATCGTGCACCGTATACGTCATTATCATTTAAACAAGCATCAAACTTATGCCCTACCATATTAATCCATAGAGCAGATAGGATATGAGTTTTAACCGGAAATTCACCTACAATTCGAAAATCAGGCACTAACGAGTTAAACCGGCATGCATATTCAAAAGCTTTAGCTTTATTCGCAAAATGAATATGCCCGTTACTATTACCATTTTTTGGTACAACAGATATTTTCTTTGGCACTAACCGATGTTGACCTACATAACTACTTAGCTTTTTTGGGCCTTTATTCTGCTGCCATTCATTAAGAAGAAGGTCTAAATTACCCAACAAGTCACCTTCAAATTCAGCAAAGGCAACGGCCGAAGGAAAGCCATCTTCATAAAAACAATCGGCTTTGGCTTTGCGGTAAGCAACAATTAAATCTATTTGGGTTAAGTGTTCCCAACCTTTGAATTCAGCTTTATAATTCATGAAAATCCTTTTAACTTACTACTTGAGTGGATAATGCGTTTTCAACTACGGCATCGACTAGGTGCACTTGGGTGGTTTGGACGTCGGTTACCCTTACCTACTTCATGTTTATTGGCTTTTGCTTCTATAACCGCTAGTGGGATACTTGGTTTATGGTACAGAACAATATCAGCAGACTTAACGGTTTTAGGCATACCTATTTGTCCATGCACTATGACCTTACCATCCCGTAACTTCACCTCTTGGCGAATTTGGGTCATGTCATCCCACCCAGCATTTTTGATGTTCGGCATGATGAATTTAGTGATGATGTCTGTCTCGGTGAGTTTCTTCTTGTCCATGACTGACCCTATAGGTGCCCTAGTGTCCTTTATCCAAGCTATAAGGTGCAATTTTTAACTCGATTTGTCAATTTTGTTCGAATATAAAAGTGATAATAATCAATATATATACGTTAAAATATCTAAATATTAGAATAGGCAACTCGCCCTTTGAGATTTAAGAGAAGGTAAACGTTATGAGTAAAATTGAGTGGGAAGCGCTACAAGTAAAATTTCAGCTAGCTCGTAATAAAACGGGTGTAAGTGTTAAGCGTTGGTGTGAGCAACAAAAACTTACCTATGCCACTGCTCGGCGATATATAAAAATTAGCAAAACCCTAAATGGTCGAGGGCCACCTTTGGGTTCTCAAAATGCTATAAAACATGGTGGGTATTCAAAATGTTTTTATAATGATTTAGGGCAAAAAGTCGAAGTCAACAATGCTAAAGATGAATTGTTATTATGTAGAACCCGTATTCACGTTGTGATGTCCAATGTAGTAAAAATTCAACACGATATCGAAAAAAAACCATCTATTAATATTATGATTAAACTATATGATTCTTTATTTCTGGCTGATTTGGCTATTGAAAAAAATGTAGCAAGAATTCAATCCATCTCGAGAAGAATATCTACTCGAAGTTTAATACAATGAAAAAATCGAATTAATTAATGATTTTTTACGAGTGGAGCACTATGCCACGAGTAAGTTATACTACTGAAAAAAAAGGAATTACTTTCGGTTTTCATTATATATTCATATAAAAAGTGCGCACCACATATGGGGTAAGTGCGCAATATCACAACGAATAGATTAGAAAGTCCTATTGGATAATTACACGTAATAGACTGATGAATTACCTTTGTCACTAGTTGACTCGAAAAATGTTGGGGTTAAAGCCAGCTTAGATTGTTATGAATAATAAAAAAACAATATAAAATTAAGGGTTTATTAGTAAGCGGAAGCCAATAGTGATGGTGAAAAGACTTCCTCCCTGACTATCTGCGGACGATTCCCCCAAAGCTTGAAAGGCTAACTACTGCCACAAATAAGACATTAGCACTAACAGACTAAAATTGATTTCGGATTAGTTTTTGTATCGATAACGCTTTGCTAAGCGGCAATAAAATTGTTGGCTAAAATTAGCGAGGAACGAGCAAAAGCCAACTGTTTTTTGTTCGTTTAAGCAACTTGTTATATTTGCATTATATTAAGTCAGGATTAATGACATTAAAAAAGGTTTTATATCGTTTTTGTTACACCAATTAATTAACCGATTATCATCACTTGATAAATACCCAGATTCGTCATCATTAGTATGCAAAAAGGTTTTATCATTAATTGGACGAAATATATTATTAAATTCATCATACATGAATAGCATAGTGTCAAGTAATCTGGACTTAAGTTCGCTTGCATCTATAGCATGCTCTTTAGAGATATAGTCTAAAGTTCCTTCTTCTAGGGCTCCTCCGTAAATAGATATAAAGTTAAAAGCTGAAACTAATTCAGGACCAACTTCTACTGGTTTCCAATCTTTCATTTCCTTTCGATTCGCGAGAAATGATTCTTTATATCTTATAGGGGCATACTCCCATCCTGCTTGTGTCTCATTTTCTCTTGGTATTGCTAATAGCAAAGGCTCGACACTTTCTTTTAATAAGTCTTCACCCCATGGCATTTTTAGATTGAAATAAACAGATATTTTAGACCAAATTATTTCCAATATAATACGAGCGGGGTTATATCTTGTAGACATTAAAACCGCCCATTCCCTTTTATCTGTCATTCCAAGAAAAGGCATACCATTAGCTTTAATCAGACTAAATTCATTTGAAACAATTAGGTTTGGGATACTCGGTACACCTAACCCTATTTTATTTATCTCTCCTTTTTCTTCTATGCAATCAAGGAAGGAGTTTCTTAATCCACTTTCGGTTTTATAACCACCGTAACCATGAATGATACTAATTGGTGCAAGTGACTCCTGAACAAGAGAATAAAATAGGATACCATCTGCTTTTGATAAGTAGTGTAAGTCCAAGTAAGTTTGAGGTGATGTTTTTCCCGTTAGTTCAGAGAAGTGCTTTTGAGCTTTAAATATATCAGGATCGTATTGGTCATTTATGAGCTTATTTTCAAAATGATTAGAGAATTCTTTTCTTATAGATCTTAAATGATCGAAGGCATCAGACAAGTCAGCTTTTGTCAGTGTTTTTTTTACTTCAAAAACACATAAAACTTGTTCTATTGGGTAAATAAAATTATCAGTTAGCCCATATTTTTTGCCCTCACCTTGAACAAGCATTGCGTCAATTTGTTGAGGTAAAAGAGTTTCACCACAACAAATGAATCCAGATATTACTTTTAAACCTAAATGTTTAGGAATAATGTAATCTTGATCTATTCCTTGTTTGGTTATTTCTTCATAAGCACTACCTAGCGTGGGCATATGCGGCATATCAAAACTGGCGAGTTTTTCCTTTTCAATTTTGATAAATGCATTCAATATATCCGATACTTTTTCAATCATGCTCCAAGGCTTCCTTGCAAATATAACGCCCCACCAAGGGGTAAATGATAGTTAGCTAAAATTGCGAGAAACGAAGCTAGCCAACTGTTTAGTGTCCGTTTGATAACTTGTTATGAAGATTCTAGTTGGTCATACAAACCTACATACTTATATCTGGCAAAAACATCATTGTTGTCCCAGCACTTAGGCATACAACGACCTAGTTTATGTTTGTCGAATAGTTTATTTTCTTCTCTAGTTATTATTGCTACTGCTGCGTAAGTAAGAATTATATTCCCATAGGTTTCCAATGATGTGCCTTTAGGGCAACAAAATAGCTTTTTTACTATTACATTAATAGGTACGATATGCTCATGAGATAATTGATTCTCACATCTTGATATAACATCCTCATGTTCATTTAAAATTATTAGAGCTTTCTTTGACCAAACAGGATGACCGAGAAACTTTTTATCTCCTCTAAATGAACTAGCAGAGTCATGAAGTTTTCTAATAGCTTCACTTACAACATGCTTACTTAAAATTGGATCTACATCCAATATATTGCCATCGATAATCGATTTAATAATCATGTTCAAAGCCAACAGCTTATTTTCACTATACTTTGCGCCATAGTTCATAGCTAGATATTTCTCCATCTTCATAACGCCCCATTAAAAGTCCTGCTTGAATGACTTGTTAAGTATGATCGTTATACCAATATCCCATTGAGCCAAAATATTCTCTGGCAAGTAGAGTTAAAAGTTTATCATTTAGTTTTGGGTGCCCAACTAAACAAACAAATCCATCAGGAGCTCTCCCTTCAATAATTTTGATATCAGTAAGTTCAATCCAATTATCTACTTTTTCATTAGAAACGAATCGCCGTTCAACATTTACACCGATACGAATATCCCAAGATTCTGCGATTTTATACTCAATGCTTATATTGTTATCGTCGTCCCAATCGTAGCTTTCTAGTTCAGAGAAGAACACATTATCATTTTTCATCTGAAGTAAACTATCTGTGCTCTTTAAAAAATACCATACAATATCAATATAGTAATTACAGGACTCAATGGTTGGCACTTTAGTATCTTCATGCTCAAGAAGATTCCTTAATTCAAAAAGGGCTTTCAAAAATGTTGGTCTGACAAGACCATAATCTTGAAGCTTTTCCAATTGTTGTTTTTTATTTCGTAAATTTGGTAATTCACTAATACAATATTCTTTAGTTAATGTTTTTAAACGACTATTTATAGCTCTTTTTAAGCTAGTTATGCAGTCGACTATATCAAATTCACTTGGATTCCCGTGAAGTCGATTTTTTGCATGTCTCCAAATGTTGTGACTTCTAATGAGATATTCAAAATCGACACCTGAAGCGTCATATCCTTTGTGCCAATTTAAAACCTCATTACTCAGATACATCAATGAATGCCTAACGCCCCACTAAGAGGCTTTTGATAGTTGGTTATAATGTGAAGCGAAGCGGAACCTAACCAACTGTTAAAAGTCCTGCTTGAATGGCTTGTTAGATTTTTTTGCTTAACACAGTTAGTATTGATTTAGCGAAATCACCCAAGAATACAATGTTTACGTTTTTTTCTTTTTTTTGTTCATGTATATAACGCCACTCAACAAATGCCTGACTTGCATTTTGTAGCTGAACATCGAAGTCTGGGAAGCTAGCTGAAGTTAAAGAAATGATATTACTTTTGTCATCTATAGATAATTGGTCAAGTAACTTTTTTAAATTATGGCCTCTCACTTTTTCTCCATCTCTACTTAAAATAGCTTTCATCCCGAGCTCAGCTGAAAAAGCCGCACATGTTATTGCTGGTTCTCCAAGCGAAAGCGTTACACCATCATTGACCCAACAACGCGTATAAGCTTCATAATATTTTTTTGCATTACTCTCATGAATGTGTTGAATCACCTCAGAACTAATTTGCATCCCCTTCCTTAATAGCATAACGCTTAAGTTATTTGTCCGTTTGAATGCCTTGTTAGCAGAAGCGTTAATTAAGAACACTTAAACCAACAAACACATAAATAGTTAATAAATGGAAGTGAGAAACAATAAACACCGCACCACTTCGCCACCAAACTTTAATTGATAAACAATAACATAGAATGTTTACCAATCAATTTAAAACTAATCGTTGCCACAAGAAAGGAAGAAAAAGATAAAAGCACCAATCCTTTGATGTGAGAAATAGAATTAACCAAGCACTTTTAAATTAGAATAAGTGGTGCCTGCTAACGCTTATTAGACGAGCAAAAACCTGTTTTTCTACAGGAAGTTAACAGTCTAAATTTTTATAATAGAAATAAAAGTTACCTTTAAATTATCAGTATATCAAGCGTTTAATATTTTCCTTTAATGGGCTTTTGAAGAAAGCGTGTTTTTACCTCATTTTCTCGGGCGAAAGTGAGCAAAAAAGCATTAGAAAATATATGGCAATTTATTTGTAACTAATGTCTCCAATGCACACAGAGAAGTCCCTTTATCAAAATCCGATTGGTCAGCTCACCTCTCGTATGTATCTATTCGTGAATAAAGGAGCTTATAACTTGTCGATTCATACTGCTTCGTGGCATTATTTAAGTGTAATCAAATGCACTATTGGTTATATTTTTACTGTTTTATTTAAATATAACAAATACTTATTGAGGCCACCAATAATGATTAATATAGAAAGTCAGTGTATAGAACAAGCGTTAATAATGAAGTCTAATTCAGCGCAGCGATACTTGAATGATTTGCGCAAGAATGGAATACCTTTTGAGCATCCACTTTCCGGCGTCACTTCTCAAATAGAGTGGGAAAAGGAGCCTAGAAAAAGAATAATACAAATATTTTTGGTCCCACCATTCATCACGCTTATCATATTTGTATTTCTGTTAACGTACCCGATAACATACATGCTCAATATATGGGCTACATATAAAATAAAACGTGAATTAAAAAAAGAGATTAAGTCGTGTAATTTAAACTGTATCAGTACCCAAAGACCAAACATTAAAACGCTTGAGTCTCTTTGGGAACTTCATGGTCTTGATTATAAATATACCAATGATGAATGCATCGAGCTTTTGTCGGTATGGATAAAAATTCTCTATGGGGCAGGTATAGCGACGAATATTAATATCTGTCAGAAGATAGATACTATTTCTGAAAACAGAGCAGAACTAAACCGCCCTTACTATGAAAATAGAATGGAAGGTATCCATTTTCATTTCGCACCTGTTCTGCCATATGTAATTACATTAATAAGCAAAGAATTACCTGAGTATTCTTCAAGTGAATAACTATTAATATTTTATTTTACTTTTTTTTAAAAATTAATCAGTCAGCATCTAAGTATTGAAAATTAGCCTTTGACTAAAACAAAAAGCGGTACCAGAAGCGGTACCACACAAACCAATTGAATGCATACTTGTTATAAATCAACAACATAGATACCGCAACAGAGTCCAGTAGCGGCACCATATTTTAGAAAAGGCTACCTTCGGGTGGCCTTTTTGCTTTCTGATGCTTTCTCAGGTGTTATTTAAGTTGCCATTGCTTCACTCAATATTTCAAAATCAACTCA
>Ga0105356_10003456_pt1 | contig 15523 bp, 10 predicted proteins | sample GOMGulsemesocosm_3_FD_83502 | JGI IMG/M metagenome (GOLD analysis project Ga0105356, IMG submission 83502) | Methane-oxidizing microbial communities from mesocosms in the Gulf of Mexico - GOM9D Gulf of Mexico | ecosystem: Environmental > Aquatic > Marine > Cold seeps | place: Gulf of Mexico...
CAGGCTTTCAGTACGGTTTTACTTTTGATGAAAAAGTAAATGATGGTGACATGACCATTGAAAAGCAAGATGTAGTTATGATTATCGATCCTATGAGCTTACAATATCATGTAGATGTCGACGTTGTTTATCTTGAAAGTTTAGAGGGTAGCCGCTTTGTAGTAAATAACCCAAATGCTACAACAACCTGTGGCTGTGGTTCTTCTTTTTCTATCTAATCATTGCCAGCTAAAACTATGATGAATTTTAAAAAATGCCGACCTTATGTCGGCATTTTTGTTTCTGTCGCCTAGGCTTTTATTCGCTTGTGCTATAGTGAAAGCTACTTTTACTTTGTTTACCACATGTAGGAAATCTATGGTTGATGAATCTCAGTCCTCCACTATTGCTTTTATGCAAGAAATATTTTCCTATTTAGGTACCAGTAAAAGTACATACAACCTTCTAAAATCCATTCATGAAAGTCTAAAAACAGTAATTTATAGTGAAAATTTTTATGTTGTTTTGATGAGTGGTGCCGAGCGGTTTGTCACCTTCCCATACTATCGAGATGTCATTGATGATATTTCAGTTGATGAATTAAACCTTGTTCATCTAGATAAGTTAGCAAAAAGCTTAACTTCTTATGCAATCAAAAAGAAAGAACTTGTTTGTTTAACTCGTAGTCAAATAGAAGAGCTAACGCTATCTGATGAGGTAGAGATTATAGGAACAATGCCAGAACAGTGGTTATGTTTTCCTTTACATCACCAAGGAGCATTTTTAGGCAGCTTTGTTGTACAGTCCTATCGTAATCCTAATGAATACAGTCAGCATGATATCGATGTGCTTGTGCTTATTAGCCATGTGATTGCCGCAGCGTTATTCTTGTTCAAACGAAATTCACAATTAAGTGATACTTTAAATGAATTTCAGTTACATAAAGATCAATTGGAAGAAAAAGTACATGAACGTACTCATAAACTAGAACTGGCACTTAATAGTTTGCAAAAGGAAATGGACAAGGGAAAGGAACTGGAAAAACAACTCAAATTTATTGCCTTTCATGATAGTTTGACCAACTTATATAATCGAAAATTTTTCTTGGACCAAATGCAGTTACTCGCCTCGAAAAGTAACAGGGAAGTGGTCCATGCAACTATTGCATTCTTAGATCTCGATGGTTTTAAAGCAATTAATGATTATTTTGGTCATGCTTGTGGTGACCATGTTTTACATATAACCGCTCAGCGGTTACAAGAGTGCTTTCGTCAACATGATATTATTGCGCGTTTTGGTGGTGATGAATTTGTGGTGTTACTTAGTAACGATATACCACTAGCCGATTTAGAAAGTATTTTAAATCGATTGATTGTTTCTATCTCCAGTGATATTCAATATCAAGAACACATTATTTCTGTTGGCGTGAGTGTTGGTGTTGCCCAATCAAATCAAATTAATATCGATACTCAGCAATTGTTGGAGCAAGCTGATAAAGCACTTTACCAAGCAAAATCCAGTGGCAAAGGTTGTTTTGTCTTTAGTTAATTATCTCATTTACATTTTCTTGTTTTATCTTACAAAATCTCACAAAAAAACAAACAAATTGTTGCAACTTTGTTGCTCTCACTATTAAAAAACACGTTATGATATCTGCCATAAATATGGAGATATTCTAATGACATTTACCTTTAATTCCCGCTGGTTAGCACAACGTCCCTATGTTATTGCGGCATTTATTACTCTTATTCTTGTTTTATGGATGGCATCAGGTCCTACCTCAGCAGAGCAAAAGTCTACCTTGCAAGCAAAAGTTCCTAGTCATGATGAGAAGGAAGTCAAAGCACAAGTTAAAGTTGAGACTAGGTTCGGACAAGACATTCATAAGTCAATTGAACTTTATGGCCGAACAGAGCCAGATCGAATTACTACACTAAAGGCTGAAATTCGTGGGAAAATAATCGAAGTATCGGCAAAAAGGGGCTCAAAAGTATCGAAAGGTCAAGTTATTGCAAAAATAGCTCTAAATGATTTACCTGCTCAGTTAATCCGTAGTCAAGCGTTATTGACACAACGTGAAGTTGAATACCAAGGTGCACTAAAGTTAAACGAGCAAGGCTATCAAGGTAAAGTACATTTAGCTCAATCATTTGCTGCACTAGAATCAGTTAAAGCCGAAATCCAACGATTAGAATTAGACATTGCCAATACGATTATTAAGGCGCCATTTACCGGTATTTTAAATACTCGTTATGTTGAAGTGGGCGATTATGTCGCCTCTGGTGATGATATTGCCATGATTGCAGACTTAGACCCGTTAATTGTACGAGCACATGTTACCGAACAGCAAATAAACCAATTATCCGTGGGCCAGATTGCACAAGCAACTTTACTTAATGGTGAGCATGCACAAGGTAAGGTGCGTTATATCGCGAGCGTTGGCAATGACTCTACCAATACATTTAAAATCGAAGTGGCTATTGATAATAAAAACACAAACTTGTTAGCAGGGTTAAGTAGTGAATTAACTATTGATTTAGCACAAATGTCTGCGATTAAAATTTCTCCAGCTTTATTAGCCTTAGATGAAAAAGGCAATATTGGCGTTAAGTCAGTTAAAGATTCTATTGTTCAATTTACTCCCATTGAGATTATTAAAAGCGAAAATGACGGTATTTGGTTAACAGGCTTGGGCAAGAAGGCCGATATTATAGTTTTAGGGCAGGGCTTTGTTCGTGCTGGTGATACCGTTGAGGCTATCTTTGACAAGGTGGATGATGCCACTGAGCAAGAAGTCGCTAATACTACAGCCCAAGACTAGGAGTCATATATGTTAACGCTTATTGAAGCCGCATTAACACGTACTCGCTCAGTGTTGATGCTATTTGTGTTATTGCTTATTTCTGGTGGAGTTACCTATAACAATATCGCCAAGGAAGCGAACCCAGATATCACAATTCCTATTATTTATGTGTCTATGTACCATGATGGTATTTCCCCTGAAGATGCCGAGCGTATGCTGGTAAGGCCGATGGAAAATGAGCTTAAATCCATTGCGGGCATAAAAGAAATGCGCTCCAATGCTGGAGAAGGGCATGCCTCTGTTACTTTAGAGTTTATCGCCGGACTTGATCCTAAAGAAGCCCTAGCTGATGTGCGTGATAAAGTGACTTTAGCTAAAGCCAAATTACCGAGTGATACCGAAGAGCCTGAAGTGCATGAAGTGACTATGGCGAATCAAGAAGCGGCATTAACGGTGATCCTGTCAGGTGCTGTTACTGAGCGTGGTTTGATCACCATTGCACGTAATATCAAAGACAAAATTGAAGCCATGCAAGAGGTCTTAGAAGTTGAAATAGGTGGCGACCGTGAGGATATGGTTGAAATCATCGTCGATCCTTTGTTGATGGAAAGCTATGGCCTAGACCAAGCCGATATCTATAATCTTGTTGAACGTAACAACCGTTTAGTACCAGCAGGGACAATGGATACCGGTAAAGGACGTTTTGCTATTAAAGTACCTTCGGTATTTGAAAATATTCAAGACTTATTAGAGCTACCTATTAAAGTTGACGGCGATCGCGTCATCACCTTTCAAGATGTTTCAACAGTGCGCCGTGCCTATAAAGATCCTACTAGCTTTGCGCGATTAAATGGTCATCGCTCTATATCAATTGAAGTAAAAAAACGCTCTGGTGAAAACTTAATTGAAACTGTTGATAAAGTTAAGGCATTTGTCAAAGAAAGCCGTCTTAAATGGCCACAACAAGTTCAGGTTGATTATGTTGGCGACCAATCAATAGAGATTAAAAACACCTTAACAGACCTACAAAACAATGTTTTCTCTGCAGTTCTGTTAGTTGTTATTGTGATTATTGCGGCTTTAGGTACCCGTACCGCCTTGTTGGTTGGCTTAGCTATTCCAGGTGCCTTTTTAACGGGCATATTAGTTATCGCCTTAGCGGGCATGACAGTGAATATAGTGGTGCTTTTTGGTCTTATCATGGCTGTGGGCATGTTGGTTGACGGTGCTATTGTTGTCACTGAGTTTGCCGATCGGCAAATGAATGAAGGGCAAAGTAAAGTTGTTGCTTATGGCTTAGCTGCTCGTCGTATGGCATGGCCAATAATTGCTTCAACAGCAACAACACTTGCAGCCTTTGCACCTTTAATGTTTTGGCCGGGTATCATGGGTGAATTCATGAAGTACTTACCATTCACCTTAATTGCGGTGTTAACTGCATCGTTAGCTATGGCGCTTATTTTTGTTCCTACCTTAGGCTCTGTTTTTGGTAAGGCTCGTGTCGTTAGTAAAAAAGAGCAAAAGCAAATTGAACAAGCAGAAGCGGGCGACTTAACTAAACTCTCGGGTTTTACTGGTGGTTACATTCGTGTCTTAACTACAGCGATCAAACATCCTTGGAAAATTGTAGCGGGTACTTTGGCTATTTCTGTTGTGGTGATGTGGCTCTACGGTGCATCAGGGCTTGGTGTGTCTTTCTTTCCAGAGGTTGAGCCACAAAGTGCAACTATGGTAGTGCGCTCACATGGTGATTTATCGGTAAAAGAAAAAGATGTCATTATGCGTGATATTGAGCAGCGTATTTTACCGTTAGAGGAAATTGAAACACTTTATACTCGTACTGGTGGCAGTAATCAAATTGGTACTTTTAAAGTCAACTTTGTTGATTGGCAGATAAGACGTACGGCTGATGATATTGTCGCGAATATTCATCAATTAACTGATGATATGGCTGGTGTTGAAATTGAAGTTAGAAAGAATGAAAACGGTCCGCAAAGTGGCAAAGACTTAAAGCTTGAATTAAGTTCACGCTTTCCCGGTGAGCTTGATAAATCTGTTGAAATTATCCGTGATGCGCTCATCGCCTCAGGAAAATTTACTGATATAGAGGATACTGGCTCTAAGCCTGGCATTGAATGGCAGCTCATTATTGATCGTAATAAAGCCGCTACTTATGGCGCAGATGCAGCTTTGGTTGGCTCAAGTGTGCAAATGGTCACTAATGGTTTGAAGCTTGGTGAATACCGCCCTGATGATGTTGATGATGAGCTTGATATTCGTGTACGCTTTCCTGAAGAGAAACGTAATATTAGTCGTTTAGATTCATTACGTTTAAAAACACCTTCGGGTTTGGTACCTGTGGGCAGCTTTGTAGAACGTAAAGCTGCACCAAAAGTTGATACTATTCGACGTGTTGATGCTAAGCGGGTAGTTACAGTACAAGCAAACTTAATTGCAGGCGCGCAGCTATTAACTGAGTTGCCAATTTTGCAAGAGCAGTTACCAACATTAGGTTTACACCCATCAGTGGAGATTGATGTCAAAGGGCAAAATGAAGATCAACAAGAGTCACAGGCCTTTTTAGTGAATGCCTTTGCCATTGCTTTGTTTGTTATGGCAATGATTTTAGTGACACAGTTTAATAGTTTCTATCAAGCTTTGTTGATTTTAAGTGCGGTAATCTTTTCAACGGTTGGGGTCTTTTTAGCATTACTGCTGGTGCAAAAACCTTTTGGAATCGTTATGGGCGGCATTGGTGTTATTTCACTAGCGGGTATCGTGGTGAATAACAATATTGTGCTTATTGATACTTATAATGTTTTACGTAAAGAAGGCTTTGGTGTTATTGATGCTATTTTACGTACGGGTGCACAACGATTACGTCCTGTGATGTTAACGACAATAACAACCATATTGGGTTTACTGCCCATGGTATTACAAGTTAACTTAGACTTTTTCCAACGCACTATCGTTTTTGGCGCTCCTTCAACACAATGGTGGACACAACTGGCGACAGCGATTGCGGGTGGTTTGGCTTTTGCCACTGTACTTACGTTAGTACTAACGCCATGTTTATTAGTACTAAGGGATAAACGCAAAGAGCAAAAGCAGGCGGCTGCAATTTTATCAGTACAAAAAAATGAAAGTACACTTAAAAAAGTGAGTAATGCTGCCTAGGCATTATTTGACTATCGTGCTATTTTTTATTATCTAAAAAGCCCATGAATAAGGTCTTGATTACCTTGCTCATGGGCTTCTTCTTTTGGGGGAGTTTGCTTTCCATAAGTAATGACCTAAAAGCAATAAAAAGAAAATCAATAAACCTAAATTTACTATCAATAAAGATGAGATGTTTGAATGCAAACTACGTTTTTTACTAGAAAACTAACTAAACGCTTTAACTTTGCGTTACTTGCTTGTGCCAGTTTAATGTTGAATCCATTGAACAACGTTAGTGCAGCAACACTAAATACCAGTGAACAAGCCGATATGAGTTCGCTTTCGAAAACCGCATTAAATTCTGACTTGTCTTATGAGCTTGTCGAATCCCTTACCACTGAAGTGGGCCCAAGAATGATGGGCACGCCAGGTGATGCCAAAGCTATAGTATGGGCTGTCGATAAAATGAAAAGCTTAGGCTTTGATAAGGTGTGGACGGAAGAGGTTACAGGTACTCAATGGTTAAGAGGGCAGGCGGAAGCTAAAATTATCGCACCCTACCCACATAATGTTGTGGCTATTGCACTCGGTGGCAGTGTTGGCACCGCTGAGCAAGGGCTTACCGCAGACGTTGCACACTTTGAAAGCTTAGATGCATTAAAGGCAGCAAAAGCTGGCAGCTTAAAAGGTAAAATTGCTTTTGTTTCTTACCGAATGTCACGCCATATTGCTGGTAAGGGCTATGGTGCAGCGGTTGGTACTCGCGTTAATGGTGCAACTATAGCGGCTGAAAAAGGCGCTATTGCTTTAATAATGCGTTCTGTTGGTACGGATAGTAACCGTGTCGCTCATACTGGCGTGATGCGTTATAAAGAAGGCGTTAATAAAATTCCTGCGGCGGCATTATCAAATCCAGATGCGGACTTATTAGTTAATCAGCTAAAGCGCGGTAAGCCGGTAAGCTTCTATTTAAAGCTAACAGCAAGTATTGAAGATGAGCAGATCATTAAGTCTGCTAACGTTATTGGCGAAATTACCGGTAGTGAATCACCTGAAGAAATCGTCGCTATTGGTGCGCATCTTGATAGTTGGGATGTGGGTACAGGAGCGCTAGATGATGGTATCGGCGTGGCTATGGTGATGGCGGCAGCTCACCATATTAGTAAACTTGAAAATCGTCCTAAGCGCACTATCCGAGTTATTTTATATGCCGCTGAAGAAGTCGGTTTACTTGGCGCTAAACAATATATGATCGACCATAAAGATGAGGTTAAAAACCATGTACTTGGTGCTGAATGGGACTTTGGTACTGGTAAAATTTATGAAATGACGCCTAGGGTTGGTGCAAAAGGTTTAAATGCTGTTCGTGATTTATCTAAATACTTAGCGCCGCTTGGTGTTGCACTTTCTGGAAAAAATAACGGCAGAGCATCATCTGATATGGGACTGTTAACTGATGCCGGTATGCCAAGCATGAGGCTGTCAGCCGATGGTTCACATTACTTTGATTATCACCATACTGAAAATGATACTTTAGATAAGGTGAATGCCGATGACTTAAAGCAAACTACCGCGGTATATACTTTATTTGCTTATTTTGCAGCTCAAGCCGAAGTAGATTTTAGACAGTAAATCACAGCTCTATGTCTTCTTACTCGTAATGACGCGGCAAACTTTTATTTGATCCCAATTTGGGTAATTTAAGTTTGTCGTTAGCCTTCCATTAAAAGCATTTCAACAATTTTAGCCATATCCAAATCAAACTCTTCAGCTCTTACTCCTTTAATAATGCAATCATCGCTAGTAGATAAATCAATTTCCTGCTTATCGAGAAAATGATTATTTTTGACGTTATAAAAAGAGTGAACTTGTGGGTTGATTGGATCCTTGTCATTACGACATTTTACCAAAGCAAGTTTGTTTGATTTTAATTGCACTAATGAACCTATAGGGAAAACACCAACACATTTAATAAAGTGATCAACTAAGTCACTATCGAGTTGCTCCTGTTTAGCTAACTCTCGTAAGATGGCGAAAGCTTTACTGTGGGCATAACCTTCTTTATAAACACGTGTTGCTGTTAAAGCGTCAAAAATGTCACAGATGGCAATCATACGTCCATATTTGCTAATATCTTTGCCTGCTACTTTAAAAGGGTACCCTGTGCCATTGAGCTTTTCATGATGCAGAGCGGCAACTTCCAGACTAAGTGGGCTGATACCTGGCGTTGCTTTAATGATTTCTATTGAATGGTTGGCATGAGTTTTCATGATAGTAAATTCTGCATCGGTGAGCTTGCCAGGTTTATTAAGGATTTCATCTGAGATCTTAATTTTTCCGATGTCATGAAGAAAAGCACCAACAGAGAGTTGTTCAATAATGTCGCGTTCTAGACCTAAATAACGAGAAAATAGGGTTATATAGACTGAGACGGCAACTGAGTGTTCTAAAAGGTATTCATCTTTTTCTCGGATGTTTAGCATACAAGCAAGAGAGTCAGGGCTATTGAAAATTGCGTCTATAGATTTATTAGTTACTTCAACAACGGGTGATAAATCAAGAACGCTGCCACTGAGAGCGTCATTAAATAACTTCTTTTGAATCGATTTAGACTTGTTGAAAATCAACTCTGCTTCTTTAAGTTTTTCAATATTAATAACGGTGGAGTCAACTTTATCGGACTCTATTGGTTCGTTTTTGATAATCCTTGTTTTGCTGTCATCAATTAAAACTCGGTAAACCTTTTTACTTTTTAGATGATTTATTACAGCTTTGCTTTTTATATGTCCGGCGGCGGTTAGAGAAAAGTTTCCCTCTTGTGCAATAATTTTTACCACATAATGACCAATAATTAACTCAGATAGTTCTTTTTCAATTAGCATTCATTGCGCCGTATTTGTGATGTTAGCCCTTCTAAAAAGATTTAAAGAATAAAACTAACTCAAGCTGTTATTTGTTAAACAATATAGTCCTAGCTGATAGCTTATACAATACAATTCCTGTTTTTATTGAAAGGTTTTGGCGTTAAAATTGCTTGTTAAAATAATCAATTTTTAAATAAATTTTATCTTTACAGCTTACTTGCCGATAATAGGGGGAGAAGCTGTGTTAGCCTTTTAGGATTGTTATGCGTATTTTATCGTTGTTTTTTGTTTTTTTAGTTAGTTATATTTTTATAACTCCATCTGCGCTTGCCATCAAAAAAAATATGCAAGCAGTGCAAATTTATACGGATAATCAATTACTTGATTTGATAAAAGACAACAAGCATTTAGGGCAAGTAGTGTTAGATGAGTGTCAGTTAGTACAAGATATTGAAGCGCGTGCCAATAAAGCCAATATCCCCTCTTATCAGTTCTTATGGGGAGATATGTTAGCTTATGGCGTTTGTGTCAAAAAGGATATTCCGCTTGGTCTGCACTATATGCATTTAGCCGCAGACCAAGGTTTGGCTGAAGGTCTGGAGCAATTGGGTCGCTATTATCACATAGGTAAGTTTATGCAGGTCGATCTTGAACGTGCCATTGTTTATTTAAAAACAGCGGCGAGTTTAAATCATCTAGCTGCACAGATGCGCCTTGCTGGCATATATCAGCAAGGGTATGGTAGTCCATTGGATTATCCTGCACTTTACTCTCAACTACACCACTCAGTGACGGATGACAAAGCAACCCATAAAAAGATCAGTAAGTTATTGAGTCAACTTGCTGATAAAATGCCGGATAAAGTGGTAGATCAAGCCAAAAGAACCAGTTATACAAATTAACCATTAGTGCATAGGCGGTTAATTTAAACTTTATGGTATACTGACAAGCAGTTATCCTTAAATACTGACCCATTATAGTGACCTATAAAGATCCACACGCTAAACGCGAAGCCAAAAAATATGAAAAGCCAGTCGCTTCACGCGAGCTATTGCTTTCAATCATCGAAAAATGCTCACCGCCACCAACCTTTAATACCATGGTTAAAACGCTAAAGTATGATGAAGAATACCAACTTATTGGTTTGAAACGTCGTTTACGCGCCATGGAAAATAGCGGACAGTTAATATTCAACAAATTTAAGCAATATGCACTGCCGGAAAAAAATAGCCTGCTAACCGGCAAAGTTATTGGCCATCGTGACGGTTTTGGTTTCTTTTCTCCTGATGACTCCTCTATTACCGATAAAAGAGGTAAAGACTTTTATATTTCTTCCCATGAAATGCAGCGTGTTTTTCATGGTGATATAGTACAAGCTATTTTGGTTGATCGTACTGATCGTAAAGGCCGTAAAGAAGTTAAAATTCTTGAAGTTATAGAACCTAGAAAAGCGCCAATAGTTGGACGTTTGTATGTTGATCACCATATCTGCTCAGTTGTAGCCGAAGACAGTAAAATTAAGCAAGAAGTTTTAATTGATCCCCAAGCTAAAAATGGTGCTCGCCATGGCCAAATGGTCGTCGTTGAGCTAGTACAAAGACCAACTAGACGCTCTCATGCTATAGGCAAAGTTATTGAAGTATTAGGGGACCATCTTGCCCCGGGCATGGAAATTGAAATTGCCTTACGTGCCCATGACTTACCACATCAATTCTCTCACTCAGTACAGGCCGAAGTAGCCAGTATTGCTGATGAAGTCGAAGAGTCAGCCAAAGTATCACGTAAAGATTTACGTGACTTACCACTGGTTACTATTGATGGTGAAGATGCCCGAGATTTCGATGATGCTGTTTATTGCGAGCCGAAGAAATCTGGCGGCTGGCGTTTATGGGTGGCTATTGCTGATGTTAGCCATTATGTCAAAGACGGTAGTGCTTTAGATGATGAAGCCATATCGCGTGGTAATTCGGTGTACTTCCCAAGCCAAGTTATCCCAATGTTACCAGAGAAGCTTTCTAATGGATTATGTTCATTAAATCCAGATGTTGATCGTTTATGTATGGTTTGTGAAATGACCATCAGCGGGGCAGGTAAACTATCGGGTAGTAAATTCTATCCGGCAGTCATGCGCTCTCATGCTCGTTTTACTTACACTAAAGTTGCCGCCATTCTTGATGGTGATGAGGCGTTATCGGCAGAATATCAAAACCTAGTGCCCGATTTAAAAAACCTTGAACAAATGTATCATGCGCTAACCGATGCTCGCCTTAAGCGTGGTGCTATTGCTTTTGAAACGCAAGAATCTATCTTTCTCTTTAATGAAGATAAGAAAATTGACAGTGTGGTGCCACTGATTCGTAATGATGCACACAAGATCATTGAAGAATGTATGATTATGGCTAACGTAGCCACGGCTAAGTTTATTGAAAAACATGAGAAACCTGGTTTATTCCGAGTACACGATAAGCCGAGTGAAGATAAATACCGCAACTTCATTACCTATTTAAATGAGCTAGGTTTATCGCTGCCAGCTAAAGAAGAGCCTGAGCCAAGAGATTATGGTGATATTTTAGCAAAAGTAGCTGGACGTCCTGATCAAGAGCTTATTCAAACCATGTTATTGCGCTCAATGCGCCAAGCTGTTTATCAAAGTGATAATGAGGGCCATTTTGGCTTAGCATTACCTTCATACAGCCACTTTACCTCACCTATTCGTCGTTATCCTGACTTAGTTGTACATCGTGTTATTAAAGCCATCTTAGAAAAAGAAACTAGTAGTGATGGTAACTCAGGTTTTTATGAATACTCTCTAGAAGAAGTCGTAGAGTTAGGTGAACATTGTTCTATGACAGAGCGACGAGCTGATGAAGCAACACGTGATGTGGCAGACTGGCTTAAGTGTGAGTTTATGCAGGATCATGTTGGGGATAGCTTTACTGGCGTTATCTCAACCGTTACTAACTTCGGTATGTTTGTGCGCTTGCAAGATTTGCATATTGAAGGTCTAGTTCATATCACCTCTCTTGGCCAAGATTTCTATCATTTTGATGATGTTCGCATGTGTCTAACGGGCGAACATAGTGGTAAAAAGTATCGTGTTGGTGATGAGATTCGAGTGCAAGTCGCTGCGGTTAATCTTGACGAGAAGAAGATTGACTTAAGGTTAGAGGGAGTTGAGGCAGCTAATGGTGGCAAAGGCTCGTCAAAGGGCTCTTCAAAAAGTAAATCCAAGGGTAGAACTAAGGGCAGCAAGTCAAAAGGCTTTTCTAAAGGGAGCGCTGAAGGAGCTGCTAAAGGTCACGGTTCTCGATATTCTGATTCTAAGTCATCAGATACTAATCCGGGTGCTAAGCCAGGCAAAGCCAAAAAAAGCAAAAAAGATAAGCCGAAAGAAAAGAGTAAGGCGAAAAAACGCAGTGCGCGTAAAAAGCGCCCGGGTAAAAATGCCCGTAAGAATGCACAAAAATAACATAATAAACCACAGGTAGCCCCTGTCGTTGATTTAACAATAGAGAAAGAACATGGCAAAAAATGAAGAGTTAGTTTTTGGTATTCACGCAGTTACAGCCTTAATTAACGTTGCCCCAGAGCGATTTATTGAAGTATGGCTATTAAAAGGTCGTGAAGACGAGCGAATGATGCCGATCATTAACCTTACTCGAAAATATGGTATTGGTGCACAGCAGGTTAGTCGTAAAGTACTTGATGATAAAAGTGATGGTGAGCAACATCAGGGGGTTATTGCACGTGTAAGACCAGGAAAGGCTTATACTGAAAATGATCTAGATGATATTTTACAGGCAGCAGAGAAAAAAGAAATACCACCTTTTTTACTTATTTTAGATGGTGTTACTGATCCGCATAATTTAGGCGCGTGTTTGCGTAATGCTGATGCAGCTGGCGTGCAAGCTATTATAGTACCAAAAGATAATGCCGCACAAATTACTCCAACAGTACGTAAAGTTGCAGTAGGTGCAGTGGAAAGTATCCCTTTAGTGCAAGTGACCAACCTAGCTAGAACCATGAAGCATTTACAACAACAGGGTGTTTGGATAGTGGGTACTGCTGGTGAAACTGATACTTGTTTATATGATACTAAACTAGCAGGACCTATAGCTCTTGTGATGGGTGCTGAAGGTAAAGGCATGCGTCGATTAACTCGCGAAAACTGTGACCAACTAGTCAAGCTACCAATGGCAGGAGCCGTGTCTAGTTTGAATGTATCAGTTGCGACAGGAATCTGTTTATTTGAAATGGTGCGTCAGCGCGCGATAAAATAAAAGTAGTGTGGGGCTGAAAGCCTAAAGGAAAATAAAGGAATTAAGGGAATAAAAATGAAGAAGTTAGTGATTTTTTTAGTTGTGACTGTTGCCGTAGCCGTTATATCGCCAAAGTTCATTGGTTCGATAGTTGCGGATGAGCGAGAAAACATTATTCAGCAGTTAAATGAAGCTGAAGGTATTACGGTTACCAGTAAAAGCTATACCCCTCATTGGTTTGGTGCCCAAAGTGTTGCAGAAATTACTTTACAGCTAGCTCAGGAGGGGCTTGGTGATATTACTTTTATTGTTGATGAAGTGTTATCTTTCGGTCCAATTATTATTACCGAAGATGATTGGTATTTGGCGCTTGGTCATAGTGATATAAGTTTTAATTCACCAAGTGGGCTAGTTGACGATGAAATAATGACTTTTATTAATGAAAAAGTACATGTCAGCGCAATGCTAACTTTTTCAAATAACATTACTACCCATATCAGTACTGATGAAGTGAATTTTGAAGATGGGGATACGCAGTTCATTGCACAGGCATCAGCAGGGCAGTTCAGTTTAATCAATAAGAAAGACTTTATTGGAGAATTAAATTGGGGCGGATTTGAGCTTAAAAGCTCTGAGGGTCACTTTGTTATCGGGCCTGTTGCCATGGATACTCAGCAATCAATTGTAAGTGGTAACTACCTAGAAGGTACTGCTATTCTCAGTGGTGATGCAAAGTTTTTAGTGGATAATATCAACTACTCAGGCATTACAGGTAGTGAAGAGTTTTCTCTGAAAAAGCTATTGTTTACCACTTCAGTGGCAATAAAAGATGATTTGTTAGCGTTGTCTTTAGCGTATGGCGCCGAGGAAGTTACTACCGCTGGCCAAACCTTTAAGCAGCCAAATCTTGATATTGTTTTAGCTGATGTTGATGTTAATGCCTTACAAGAATTAAATACCTTACTTGCTAGTTTACCTGTTGATAATACCGAGCAAGGAATTTCAGCTGAAGCATCCCAAGCGATTGCTGAACTAGCGGATAAGTTTTTAGCAAAAGATCCCAGTTTAAAAGTAACTGACTTTAGCTTAGTAGCGGAACAAGGGAAAATTGCTTCAGAGTTTAATGTACGAATTGATAAAGCTCATTTCGATAGCAATAATTTAATGTCGGTTATGTCAGCATTGACTGCAGATGCATCGGGTAATGCACCGACTGACTTTTTTAATCAGTTTGGCTTAACACCTATGATTGATACTTTTATTGAACAAGGCTACCTAATTGAAAAGGATAAAGTATTGAGTTTTGTGGCCAAGTACTCTCAAGCGCAATTACAAATAAATGGTAAAGCGATCCAGTATTAATACAGCAAATATTAGCTTTAAATAGTTATAAAAAAAGGCTTATTGTTAAAAACAATAAGCCTTTTTTGTAAAAGATATTTTAAGTTTATTTATAGTAACTTAAACATTTTTCTACTTCATTTTTAGAACCCATAATAACTTCAACACGTTGGTGAATGCTTTCCGGTTCAATATCCATAATACGGCCTTGGCTGGTCATAGCTAAACCACCTGCTTGTTCAAGTAGAAAAGCCATTGGGTTGGCTTCATACATTAAACGAAGCTTATACGGCTGTTCAGGTTTTCTGCTATCAGCAGGGTAGGTAAAAATACCGCCGCGACACAATACACGATGAATATCACCGACCATAGCAGCAATCCAACGCATATTAAAATTCTTACCACGTGGACCTGTATCGCCAGCAATTAAGTCACTGATGTAGTTTTGCATAGGTTCTTGCCAAAAACGTTGATTTGACATGTTTATAGCAAACTCTTGTGTATCAGTAGGAACCTGTACATTACGCTCTACTAATAAGTAGCCGCCGTGTGTTCTATCTAATACATAAAAGTGCGTGCCGCTACCTGTAGTCATTACTAACATAGTTGATGGGCCATAAAGTACATAACCAGCACAAACTTGTGTATTACCAGCTTGTTTGAACATGTCATCATCACCGGCTTTAAGGTCTTTTGGTGCTTCATGAATTGAGAAGATAGTACCAATTAACGAATTGATATCAATATTTGAGCTGCCATCAAGAGGATCAAATGAAACGATATATTTACCGTTTTCATCACCAGCAACAGAGTGATCTTCTTCTTCTGAAGAAATCGCTTTAACAAAACCTGATTCAAGTAAAATATCTTTGAATAACTCATTAGCAACAACATCTAATTGTTTTTGAACTTCACCTTGAATATTTTCATCAAGTGTTGAACCCATCACGTCGCCTAAGTGGCCTTGGCTAACACGAAACGAAATTTCTTTTGTGGCAGCTAGAATAGTTTTTATCAGTGAAATTAAATCAAGAGGTACATTATCTTGGCGTAGAGCTGGAGCTAATCGTTGCATTAGGTTACCTAAATTACTTTAAAGTTAATTGTATACTTTATAA
>Ga0105356_10003459_pt1 | contig 15517 bp, 10 predicted proteins | sample GOMGulsemesocosm_3_FD_83502 | JGI IMG/M metagenome (GOLD analysis project Ga0105356, IMG submission 83502) | Methane-oxidizing microbial communities from mesocosms in the Gulf of Mexico - GOM9D Gulf of Mexico | ecosystem: Environmental > Aquatic > Marine > Cold seeps | place: Gulf of Mexico...
TTAGAAGGCAAGCGAGCTAATCCTAGGGCTAAACCGCCATTTCCTCAAGTGGCGGGTTTATTTGGTAAACCCACCATAGTGAATAACGTCGAAACCCTATGTAATCTGCCCCATATCCTGAAAAACGGCGTTAATTGGTTTAAAGAAGTTTCCCCTAATAGTGATGCCGGGACAAAAATATACGGCGCTTGTGGACGGGTGAAAAATCCCGGTTTATGGGAACTACCGATGGGAGCAACCATTGGCCAAGTCTTAAATGATCATGCTGGCGGCATGAACGACGGGCTTAAATTAAAAGGGCTATTACCTGGTGGAGCATCGACAGACTTTTTAATGCCAGAGCATCTTGATGTTCCTATGGATTATGACTCTATTGCTAAAGCCGGCAGTCGTTTAGGTACAGGTGGTTTAATTGTCCTTGACGATCAAAATTGTCCGGTTGCTATGGTGCTAAATCTTTTGCAATTTTTTGCTCAGGAATCCTGTGGCTGGTGTACTCCATGTAGAGATGGTACGCCATGGGCGGTTGAAATTCTAACCCGTATAGAAAATGGTCAAGGCTCAATTGACGATATCGATGCATTATTGAATTTGTGTGATTTTATGTGGATTGGCAAAACCCATTGTGCCTTAGCACCCGGCGCGGTTGAGCCATTAAAAAGTGCCTTGAAATATTTTAATGATGATTTTATGCAGCATATAGAACAGGGTTGCTGCCCGTACCATAGGGGTCATTAAGATGAGTGATAATATCGAAAACAACAATCAAAACATGGTCACCGTTTATATTGATGATCAAGCTTATCAAGTTTCATCGGATAATAACTTGCTCGCAGGCGTCTTATCACAAAAGCTCAATTTACCTTATTTTTGTTGGCACCCATCGATGGGCTCAGTAGGTGCTTGCCGACAATGTGCAGTCACTCAATATCAGGATGAAAATGATACACGTGGTCGTATGGTGATGGCTTGTACAACACCGGTGACCGATGGCATGCGTATTCGATTAAAAGATAAATCATCAACGGTTTTTCGTGAACAAGTGATTTCGGCGATGATGACCAATCATCCTCATGACTGCCCAGTGTGTGCTGAAGGTGGCGAATGTCATTTACAAGATATGACGGTGATGACTGGCCACAGTACTCGTGAGTACAAAGGTGACAAGCGCACCTTTACTAATCAACATTTAGGTGAATTTGTTGGTCATGAAATGAATCGTTGTATCACTTGTTATCGTTGTGTACGTTTTTATAAAGACTATGCCGGTGGTGATGACTTTGGTGTTTATGGTTCAAAAAATAATGTTTATTTTGGTCGTCAACAAGACGGCCAATTAGAAAGTGAATTCAGTGGCAATTTAGTTGAAGTATGCCCAACCGGCGTATTTACCAATAAACTATTTTCAGCACATTACACTCGTAAATGGGACTTACAATCAGCGCCTTCTATTTGTTCCCATTGTGCTGTTGGTTGTAATACCAGTGTTGGTGAGCGTTATGGCAGTGTTCGTCGGGTGATGAATCGTTATAGCCATGATATCAATGGTTATTTTCTCTGTGATCGTGGCCGATTTGGTATAGGTTTTGTTAATGGCGAACAACGCATTCGTGAGGCTAAAGGCATTAGTCAGCAATCTCCAGAACGATTATCGTCTTTAGATGTTGCTAAAGCTTTAGTGCATCACAAAGGCAAACGTTTTATCGGCATCGGCTCAGCAAGAGCATCTTTTGAAGCGAATTATTATCTTAAAAATCTAGTGGGAGATAACCATTTTTCATTAGGTTGGTCGACTGATGAAATGAACATTGCCGCGAGTCATAAGAGTTTTCTTGCAAAAAATATCGCTCCTAGTTTACATGAAATAGAACAAAGTGATTTTGTCTTAATTCTTGATGAAGATATTACCCACACCGCTCCCAGAATGGCATTAGCCGTTAGGCAAGCACTACGTAATGCAAGCATTGATAAAGCGGACTTATTGGGCATTCCTTCATGGCAAGACAGTGCAGTAAGAACAATTGGTGGCACATCACTGACTCCTTTGTATTTAATACAAAGTCATGCCAGCAAGCTTGATGATGTTGCCGAGCAAGTTATCCTGCAAAAAACCAAGGCGACCATTGCCTTTGTTAATGAATTGACTGAAATGTTAAATACTCACGAAGATGTCATTTGTTTTGAGCATCAACATTCATCATTACTGAATCAACTGCTTCAGGCTAAAAAACCACTAATCATTGGTGGTTGGGGCAGTCATAGTGCTGAGCTTGTTAGCGCGATCAGTGAGTTTGTAGAAAGCTTAAAACAAAGCAAATACTTTGAAAATTCTTCGTTAAAATGTCTCTTAGTACCTCCACAAGCCAATAGTGTTGGTTTACTTTCATTAATGGATCAGCAGAGCTTATCTGTAGAGCAGGTTTTGTCGTCTATCGAAGCTGGTGCCGACTCTGCTGAGAATGTGCAGGGTATTGAAGGTATTATTTTTCTGGAGCAAGAGCTAGAACAATTTAACCCGCAACAATTGCTGGCACTGAAACAATCATCATTAACAGTCATTGCCTTAGAACATAGTGAAAACAAGATCACAGAAGTTGCTGATATTGTCTTGCCCGTTGCGGCCGTTACTGAAGGTGACGGCCACTTTGTTAATTATCAAGGGCGTATTCAACCCTATTATCAAGTTCATCCTAGCGTTTTACCTATCCAAGAAAATTGGCGTTGGTTAGGTTTGTTAGCGAAAGCGATTTATCCCAAGCATGCTTTGGCAAAAGAAGCTAAAACACTTCATGAGCTTTATCAATTATTCCTACAACAAGATAGTCATTGGCCTATCCGTGTTAATGAAGCAGATAGTGCTACTGCGCGTGAAACCCATAGAAATAGTGGCAGAACGGCTAAAATGGCCAACAACAGCGTTCATGAAGTTAAAACCACGCAAAGTCAGGATCATTATCGTTATTCTATGGAAGGTGATAAACCGCAAAATAGTGACAATATGCCTTTTACTTGGGCTCCGGGTTGGAACTCAAATCAAGGGATTCATCAATATCAACAGCATGTTGGCGGTGAGTTAATCAGCCAATCAGCAGATGATATTACCCAGCAAACCCTCAATTTTACCGACGTTCCAGCGCTAAAACCTTGTTGGTCAAATCAAAGTAATGATGGCAGAGAGGAAAATACACCGACCGTAGAGCGGAATTTCTTCCTACAAAGACCCTGGCATAGGGAAGAATGGCAAGCGTCGTTTACACCTGAATTTATTTTGGTTGAACATGTAAATGCTGTGGTGATTTCTAAATCGATGGCAGAAGGTAATCATTGGGTAGCGGGGCAATGGCTGAGTGCTTCATTACTTGATGACCATGAAAATCAGATATTAAACACCATTACACAAGTCTTTATTGATGAGCGGATCAGCGATGATTTAATTTATGGTGAGTTTGATTGCTCAGCTAATCATCAAGTGAAAGACATCAGCTTATCAACCGCCACCGACGAACAAGTTATTGATTACCAAAATAGACTTGAGCAGCAAAAGCAAGCCGCTAAATCACAGCAACAGCAAATTTTAGTCAGGCTAAAACAGCAAGATCAATATATTCCCATTCGTTTAGTGGCAGGAGGGTTAGACGATGCTTGAGTTCTTTTGGAAAATTTTTGAAATTACCGTCATCCTTGCGTTATTGATCCCGATGGCGGCCATGCTGGTGTGGGTGGAACGTCGGATGATTGGTATTTGGCAAGACCGACTAGGCCCTAATAGAGTGGGACCCTTTGGTATTTTGCAGTCCTTTGCTGATTTATTGAAAATATTAGGCAAGGAAGATTGGATCCCACCTTTTAGTGAAAAAATGGTCTTTACCTTAGCGCCAGTTATTGGTGCGGTATGTGTGCTGATGAGTTTTGCCGTCATTCCTTTTTCACCGAGTATCGGCGTCTCTGATCTCAATATTGGTTTGTTGTTTTTTCTGGCAATGGCATCATTGGCGGTGTATTCCGTGGTACTTGCAGGTTGGGCGTCAAATTCTAAATATGCATTACTGGGGGGGATGCGAGCCGCAGCTCAAACAGTGAGTTATGAAGTGTTTATGGGGCTTTCTGTGATGGGAGTGGTGTTATTAAGCGGCACTTTTAACTTGAGAGAAATTGTTTTAGCCCAAGCTGATGGTTGGTTTATTCAAAGTCAATTTGTTGGTTTTGTGATCTTTCTTATCGCCGGTATTGCCGAGAGCCACCGTCTACCTTTTGATTTACCCGAAGCCGAAACAGAATTAACCGCCGGGTTTCACACCGAATATTCAGGGCTGAAATTTGCCTTGTTCTTTTTAGGTGAGTACTTAGGTGTCACGCTAATTTCGGCGATGACAGTAGTATTATTTTTTGGTGGTTGGATGATGCCAGAGCCGCTTGATGCATGGTTACCGCCCTTTGTCTGGTTTGTCGCTAAAATATTTTGTTTCATCATGTTCTTCATTTTATTAAGAACCTCATTGCCACGCCCGCGTTTTGACCAATTACTGAGTTTTGGTTGGCTAGTTATGTTGCCTTTAGCCTTGGCAAATTTACTGGTTACCGCGCTTTTAAAATTGACAGGAGTACTGTGATGTTTAGCCAATTACGCACCATGTGGTTAGTACTCAAGCATACTTTTACCAAAGCGGATACGGTTGAGTATCCTGAGCAAAAACCCTATTTAGCGCCAAGATATCGTGGTCGAATTATTTTATCGAGAGACCCTGATGGTGAAGAACGTTGTGTCGCTTGTAATCTGTGCGCCGTTGCTTGTCCGGTCGACTGTATCGCTTTACAACAAACCATCGATGATGATGGCAGAAAACGCGCAGAATTTTTTCGGATTAACTTTTCTCGTTGTATTTTGTGTGGATTCTGCGAAGAAGCCTGTCCTACTTACGCCATACAATTAACACCCGATGTTGAGTTAGCAGAATATGATCGGCAAAACCTTGTTTACGAGAAAGAGCATTTATTGATTAAAGGGGTAGGGAAGTATCCGGATTATAGTTTTTATCAACAGTCGGGTATTGCCATTAAAGGCAAAACTAAAGGGCAAGGGGTTCAAGAAAAACCACCTATTGATATTAAGGGGTTAATGCCATGAGTTATGCTTTTGCTTCGATAGAAACCTTATTTTACTTAGCTGGTTTGATTGCCATTGTCGCCAGTATAAAAGTTATTACACAAAAAAATACCGTACATGCCTTACTTTATTTGGTTATCTCTTTATTGGCGGTAGCGGTTTGCTTTTATTTAATGGGAGCGCCATTTGCCGCAGGGCTTGAGGTGATTGTTTATGCCGGCGCGATACTGGTGCTGTTTGTTTTTGCCATTATGATGTTTGGTTTAAAAGAAGATGAAGTTAACCATGCTCCACAAAATAAAGGATTGTCGATGTGGTTCGGCCCGTGTTTATTAGCGCTTTGTCTACTGGCTGAAATGGTGATTTCATTTGATAGTGCGGATATTCAGCATCGCCTTGCAGGGACAGTGGTTAGCTCTAGAGAAGTGGGTATTTTACTGTATGGCCCCTACTTATTGGCGGTGGAAATTGCATCTTTTCTCTTACTTGCCGGTTTAATCGCTGGTTATCACTATGCAAAACCAGATATTCAAGGAGGACATCTATGACCACTATTCCGCTAGAGCATGTATTAATACTGGCTTGCATATTATTTGTTATTGGTTTTGTTGGTGTGGTTGTTCGCAAAAACACCTTATTTATGTTGATGAGTTTAGAAGTCATGTTAAATGCTGTTGGTGTCGCTTTTATTGGCGCCGGCAGTGTTTGGCAACAAGCGGATGGTCAGGTGATGTTTATTTTAATTCTCACCTTAGCCGCCGCAGAAGTTGCGGTTGGACTGGCATTACTTATTCGCATGCAGCAGCGTTTTAAATCTCTTGATATTGACTGTTTAAGTCAACTTAAAGGATAGGTGAATTAATGTTACTTAGTTTATTACCTTTTTATCCATTAGTGAGCTTTTTATTGTTAATCACCTTAAGTAAACGGTTGTCATGGCTACATGTCACCGGCTTAAGTGTTGGTTCGATGTTGTTATGTGCTTCATCAAGCTTGGTATTGTTAAATCAAATAAACCAACTTGAGAATGGTGTGATCACCGCCCACTTATGGCAATGGTTTTCATTAGCCAATGACGGCGGCACTACCGATGTTAACTTTGCTTTTTATCTTGATGGTTTATCTGCCGTGATGATTTCGGTGGTCTCAGGGGTGGGTTTTCTTATTCACGTTTTTGCTGCCGCGTACATGAAAGAAGATGAAAACTTTGCTCGCTTTATGGCCTATATGAATTTATTTATTGTCGCCATGTTGATTTTAGTCTTGGCGGATAATTTAGTGCTGCTTTACCTTGGCTGGGAAGGTGTTGGACTGTGTAGTTTCTTATTAATTGGTTTTTGGTATCAAGATAAAGCCAATGTTAAAGCGGCCAAAAAAGCGTTTATTGTCACGCGTGTTGGCGATACGGCCATGGCGATTGGTTTGTTTATGTTATTTAAATCCTTAGGTAGCATGAATATCAACGAAATTGGTCAGTTAGCAACCCTGCAATGGCAATTGGGTAGTGAACAAGCCTATTGGATTTGTTTATTATTGCTTGGCGGCGCGGTAGGTAAATCTGCCCAGCTACCTTTGCAAACATGGTTGCCTGATGCGATGGCAGGGCCGACCCCGGTCAGTGCCTTAATACATGCTGCCACTATGGTGACGGCTGGAGTCTACTTGATCGCCAGAATGAATGCCTTATTTGTCCTTTCACCTGAGGTGATGAACTATGTTGCTTGGGTGGGAGCAAGTACCTTATTGCTTGCTGGGTGTGCGGCACTCGTACAATCAGATATCAAGCGGGTATTAGCGTATTCAACCATGAGCCAAATTGGTTACATGATGCTGGCATTAGGAGCAGGAGCTTGGTCGGCAGGTATATTTCATTTAATGACCCATGCCTTTTTTAAAGCGTTATTATTTTTAACCGCCGGTGCGGTCATTTATGCATTACATCATCAACAAAATATTTTCAAAATGGGTGGTGTGTTAAAACGTTTACCGGTTGAATCAACCCTTTTTATTATTGGTTTGATCTGTTTAATGGCGCTCCCAGGAACCTCAGGGTTTTTCTCTAAAGAAGCCATTATTGCCGAGCTTTGGTCCTCCTCTACCGCTGGTGCTGCTTTATGGTGGTGCGCGATTATCGGTGCACTTATCACCAGTATTTATAGTTGTCGATTATTCTTTATTGCCTTTTTAGGCTCTGAGCGTTTTACTCATCCTGTTGAAAACTCCACCAGTAAATTATTAATGGGTGCGTTATTTACCTTGGCATTTTTATCCTTAATCGGTGGTTTTATCACCCCTGATTTATCAGGGATTTTTGCTAGTGTCGACAGTAGTAAATCAATAGGGGAAGAACCAGCTTGGTTACATACCGTGGCGATAATAACGCCGTTTGTTGGCATTGCATTATCATGGTGGTTCTTTAAAGGATTTCGCCAAGGTGATACCGCCTTATTATCTGCAGCTGAGCAAAGTATTGTTTCTAGTAAGGTAAAAAGTTTTTGTTTCTCCGGCTTAGGTTTCGATCGTTTATATCAGATGACATTGATTAAGCCGTTTGTCTTTTTAGCGCGCCTTAACCGCCGAGATGTCGTGGATCAATTGATGATGACTAGTGCTTGGTATATTGGTTTATGGCGAGATGTTTTAGTGTTTAGTCAAAACGGTTTATTACGCTGGTACGCTGCCGCTTTTGCTTTGGGATTAGTATGCCTGATTGGAGGTGTATTGTTATGATCATTTCTTTGCTTATCTTCGCATTAATATTGTCAGGGGCGCTGTCATGGTTGGCAGAATCACGAAAAGCAGGCAGTGCAAAAATGGTGGCACTGTTGGCAACTGTATTTTTGGCGATAATGTTCATTGCCTATTTATTGAGTACCGACCAAGACTTCAGTCAGCTGGTAATGCTCGCTGATGTATTATGGATTGAAACGTTTAACATTCGTTACTCAATAGCGTTAGATTATTTAAGTATTATGCTGCTATTACTGACTTTTTTACTCTTGTTGGTGGCGGTGCTCATTTCTTGGCGAGAGATCACTCATCGTGTTGGCTTTTATTATTTCAATTTAATGCTCACCATCGCCGGCATTATCGGGGTATTTACCGCGGTAGATCTGTTTTTGTTTTTCTTCTTTTGGGAAGTTATGTTGTTACCTATGACGGCATTAATTGCCATCTGGGGTCATGAAAATAGGCACTTTGCTGCAATTAAATTTTTCATATTTACCCAAGTGAGCAGTCTATTAATGTTGGTAGCGATTATTGTTATGGCCTATTTGCATCAACAGCAAGTGGGTCAATTAAGCTTTGCTTATCAAGATTGGTTAACACTTAAACTACCCAACGAACTCGCTTATTATATGATGCTAGGTTTCTTTATCGCTTTTGCGGTTAAGCTGCCTTCTTTTCCTGTGCATAGTTGGTTGCCTGACGCCCATACTCAAGCGCCAACTGCTGGCAGTGTGTTATTAGCTGGAATTCTTTTAAAGACCGGTGCTTACGGTTTAATTCGTTTTGTTATTGTCTTGTTTCCTCAAGCGAGTGCTGAGTTTGCACCCATTGCGGCCATTTTGGCATTAGCGAGTATTTTATATGGCGCTAAAATGGCGTTTGCGCAAACCGACTTTAAGCGGCTGGTAGCCTACAGCAGTATTAGCCATATGGGCTTTGTCATGTTGGCGTTGTTTTCCTTTAATGCCAATGCTTTTCAAGGAGCGATCATTACCCTGGTTGCCCATGGATTAAGTAGTGCGGCATTATTTGCTTTTGCCGGAATGATCTACGCGCGTATTCATTCGCGGGACTTAGCCATGATGGGCGGTTTTTGGAAGTCTGCGCCATTGATGGGCGGTTTTGCGTTAGCTTTTGCGGCATCTGCGTTTGGCTTACCGGGGTTAGCTAATTTTGTTGGTGAGTTTTTTAGTTTAATTGGCTCTTATCAACGTTTTCCGGTGATCACGATATTTGCGGCATTAGGTATTATCGGCTCAGCTATCTACGGAATGCTGTTATTTCAATCTAGCTTTCAAGGGCCGGCAAAACATGCTTTTATTGATCTGACAATACGAGAAAGCTTTATTGCCATCAGCTTATTCAGTGCCTTATTAGTACTTGGTTTATTCCCTAATTTAGTTTTTCAATTTACTTTTAATGGAGGCCTATAATGGAACTTTCAGCCTTTATTGCCCTTACTCCTCAACTCATTATTGCGAGTGGTGTTGTGCTTGCCATGCTGTTAGTGGCATGGCAGCGTAGCCAAAAGATGATTGCTTATTTCACTACACTCATTTTGTTGATGGCTATTATTGCTACCGTGGACGCTATGGGCGGTGAAAAGACCTTTGTTACTACTTTGTTAGCAGTGGATGATTATAGCCGCTATGCATTTATTTTGGTGCTTGTCAGCAGCCTTTGCTGTGTTTATTTAAGCACCCTAACGCTAAGTCAGGGTGTGGAAGTGCATGATGAATATTATCTGCTGTTATTGCTGGTGGTTTTAGGTGCAGGCATACTGATTGTCAGTGAACATTTTGCCAGCTTATTTTTAGGTTTTGAACTACTGAGTATTGCCTTGGTTGGCTTAGTTGGCTATTTTAGACAATCGCAATTTTCCGTTGAAACCGGCTTTAAATATTTAATACTAAGCGCCAGCGCTTCAAGTTTTATGTTACTTGGTATTGCTTTTATTTATGCACAAACAGGAGACTTAAGTTTTTCTCACGCCGTAGTAGAACAGGCAAATAGCACGTTATATGCTTCGTTAAATCAAAGTGTGCTATATCAATTAGGTTTTATTCTATTCTTTGCTGGTATCGCTTTTAAGTTATCGTTGGTGCCTTTTCATTATTGGACTCCTGATGTTTATCAAGGTGCCTCAACACCGGTGACATTATTGTTAGCAACGGTCTCTAAATGCGCGATGTTTATTGTGTTATTGAAATGTTGCTTTACTGCTAGTCATTTTTCTTTGATCCAAGGCTCTAATGTCTTTTCTTTTATTGCTTGGTTGGCTATTTTGTCAATGATTGTTGGTAACTGTTTGGCACTCAAACAGCAAAAAATTAAACGCTTATTAGGTTATTCGTCGATAGCTCACATGGGGTATTTACTGATTGTTGTGTTGCTAGGGAATTTAGCCGGTATTGATTTTGCTTGGCAGAGTGCCTTGTTTTATCTTTCAGCTTACTTGTTAGCCAATGTCTCTATCTTTACCGTGTTAACGTTTAGCGATAAATCAGCAGAGGGAAATACGGTAACGATTAACAGTTGGCAAGGTCTATTTTGGCGACAGCCTTTACTGGCGACCTTAGTGATATTCTCGGTATTAAGCTTTGCCGGTATTCCTTTAACGGCGGGTTTCATTGGTAAATTTTATTTAGTGTCTTTTGCTGCGGATCACGCGCTATGGTCATTACTGGCGGCGTTAATTGTTGGCAGTGGTATCGCGCTGGCTTATTATTTACCGGTAATTTTTACGTTGTTTTCAGAGCCGAAAGTGACAGACGCTGAAGAAGCGCAGCTTGAGATTACTTTAGCTGATAAGTCACTAGTAAGTCTTTATATTGCTTTAGGTTTTGTTTTAGGGGTTTACCCTGATGTGATAGGTAAATTGCTTCAACAGTTATGAAGGGATTGGTTAAATTGACAAACAATTTGTTGAATTGACTATTCGTTATTTTATTTATGCTTGCTTTTATAAGCCTTAGTCCTTAATGCATTGTTATCTATAGATATTTATATGTGGCTTAATATTTGAATAAATAGCCAAGTTATAACAATAAATTCAGCATAATAAATTAAGGACATCCCCTATGAGAGTTACAAAGATTATTGCCGCCTTAGGTTTAACTACATTAATGAGCGGCTGTGTTGTTATTGCTTCTACACCCTCTCGTGCTAATTTTCATCAACATCAAGAATTAACCATTAGTGCCAAAGCACTGACGGCGATGGATATTGAAGCAGGATCAGGCAGTTTGGTTATTCGTGGCGAGGAAGGATTATCGGCCATTAAGGTTACCGCCGATATCTATACCGATAAAAAAAATCCTGATGATTATCAGCTAACTTTAGATAAATCCGCTAAAACAGCCTTTTTAGTGGCCAAAAATAATAGCTCATCAGGCTTTTGGGTCGGAAATTCACCACATATTGATTTAGTTGTGCATGTACCCGCCGAGATGATGTTAGAGATAAATGATGGCTCAGGGGATATCGAAATTTCCAATATTCAAGGTTCCCTTGATGTACATGATGGCTCAGGCGATTTAACAATCGAAAATATCGGCAGTAACGTTAATATAAAAGATGGCTCTGGTGAAATTGAAATTAGCCATGTTAATGGTGCACTGAACATTACCGACGGCTCAGGTGAAATCACTATTGATACTGTTGAAGGTGATCTCACTATAGATGATGGTTCAGGGACGATATATGCAAAAAACATTACGGGCAATGCTGATATAGATGATGGCTCTGGTGACTTAACGGTTAAACAAGTGACGGGTATTGTCACCATAGATGATGGTTCAGGTAGTATCAATATTGATAATGCTGGCGGCTTAAAAATTCTCGAATCGGGATCTGGTGGCTTAAAAGTGAACAATGTTAAAGGTGGTTTTCAGATAGATAGTTAAGCTACCTTCTTTGAATAATTAATTGCCTCAAAATACCTTTTGAGGCATTTTTTATACCAACTTGATCAAAAAATTAATATATTTGACGTTATTAGTTATTAATGTCTTGCTTCTATTTTGAACACATGTATAATGCGCGCCTCGATATTGAGTGGCTGGATCTACTCGATATATTTAAAAAAGTGTGGGGTTATCCCAATAGACTTGCCCAGCTGGTTTCCTAATTCAGCTATAGAATGTGCCTTAAGTCTTCCGGTGGTTTCCTCGTTATTGAACGCAGGGGTTGTTAGCTTACAGCTATACCTGCCATTGAGAAGACAAAATTTATGTTAAATATTGACAATGCCCCTGTAGGCTTTGATGCCCTTGGTTTGCCTGAAAACTTATTATCTGCTGTAACGGCGTTAGGGTTTGAAAATTCAACTGCTATTCAAGCGCAAACTATTCCACCTTTATTAGAAGGTTTTGACGTACTTGGTGAAGCGCAAACTGGTACCGGTAAAACCGCTGCTTTTGGTTTACCCGCGTTAGCGAAAATAGATACCTCCATTAGAAAACCACAATTGATGGTATTAGCACCTACTCGCGAATTAGCAATGCAAGTTGCAGAAGCTATCGAAACTTTCGCTAAGAATATGAAAGGTTTAAAAGTGGCTACCTTATACGGTGGTCAATCTTATGGTCCACAATTTCAACAATTAGAACGTGGTGCTCAAGTAGTTGTTGGTACGCCGGGTCGATTAATGGATCACCTTCGTCGTAAAAGTCTTAAATTAGACCAGTTAAAAGTTTGTGTACTTGATGAAGCCGATGAAATGTTAAACATGGGCTTTTTAGAAGACATTACTTGGACACTTGACCATGTGCCAGACACTACTCAAATGTGTTTATTCTCGGCAACTATGCCAGCGGGCATTCGTAAAATTGCTAATCGTTTCTTAAAAGAACCTGTTCATATAAAAATTGCCGCAGTTAAGAAAGAAAAAGCCAATATTACCCAATATGCTTGGAAAGTTAGTGGTATTCAAAAAATTACTGCTTTAACGCGTATTGCTGAAATCGTTGATTATGATGCGATGATTATTTTTGTTCGTACTCGTAATGACACGGTTGATATTGCTGAAAAATTAGAACGTGCCGGTTATCCTGCTGTTGCATTAAATGGCGATATGAACCAACAACAACGTGAAAGAACCATTGACCAATTAAAATCAGGTGGTTCTTCTATTTTAGTGGCAACTGATGTTGTTGCTCGTGGTTTAGATATTCCTCGTATTTCATTAGTGATTAACTATGACTTACCTGGTGATAACGAATCTTATGTTCACCGCATTGGTAGAACAGGTCGTGCCGGTCGTGAAGGAACAGCAATTTCGTTTGTTCGTCCTCGTGAAATGTATTCATTACGTCACTATGAGCGTTTAACTTCTGGTGTAGTTAAGAACTATGATTTACCAAATATTGAAGAAATTGGTAAAAAACGTATTGAAAAAACACGTGTTGAAATGGCGTCGATTATTGCTGAAAAAGATTTAACCGCGATGCGCGAAATTATTGAAACTATGGCTACAGAGTCTGAACTTTCAATGACTGATTTAGCGGCCGCGTTATTGTTCCAAAGACAAATCAAGCAGCCTTTACAGCCAAAAGAAGATCCTAAACCTCGTCGTGATACTCGTGAACGTAATGATCGTAACGACAGAGATGGTCGTGGCAGAAACGATAGCCGTCGTGATGCACGTGGTGAACGTGGTGAAGGTCGTGGCCGTGATAATCGTGCTGAACGTGCTCCTCGTAAGGCAAAAGAAGTACGTAATGATGTTGATTGGCAGACTTACCGTCTAGAAGTAGGTAAAGAGCATGGTGCTAAGCCTGGTGATATCGTTGGTGCAATCGCGAACGAAATTTCATTAGACAGTAGCTATATCGGTCAAATTAACTTACATGAACGCCATACGTTTGTTCAGTTACCAAAAGGTATGCCTGACAAGTCGTTCTCACAGTTAAAGCGTGTTCGTGTTCGCCGTCAAGCCTTAGAGATTACAGTATCTGATACGCCAGTGGCTGCAGAACGTCCACGTCGTAAAACAGAAAGAAGTGATCGTCCAAGACGTGCCAATTAAAAACACGTTTATTGAACAATTTAAAGGACGCTAATTTAGCTGTCTATTAAATCAAAAAGTGGCTATTCAAGAGATTGAATAGCCACTTTTCGTATAGAGACATTGAAAATAAAAGCCCCTTGGAATTCCTTTGGCGTACAGTAAATTTTAACTGACGCAGTATTTATTATCTCATAGCACTCGGATTAAAGTGCATTGGTTAAGCCTTCATTTAACGCCGTGGCTGACTTTGCCGATTATTTATTGATTTAGTCAAGCCCAGCCATTACCTTTACGCGATTTCTTTCTAATAAAGCTTGATAGGTTTTATCGCCTAGACCAACGTCAATGAATAATTGCTTCATTATGGCCTCCGGATACAAGTAAGCATTATAGTCGGGCAACCAGCCGTTGTTCATCATACTGAGTATCATGTTTTTGGCTTTTTCTTTGTGCTGTCGAAATAACAACCAGCGCGCATAATAGATATCTTTTCGAACATGACTCTGGGCTAAACTGTTATCAAGTTGTTGGGCCAAGTCGCTAACTAATGGCATTTTACCGCGTTTGGCTTGTAACTGGACAAAATAGGTCAGCAAATTACGATTCTTAGCGGTCAATTCTATTTTCCCCCGAGCTTCTGGATTGAGAATACTGTGTGCAAGTTCTGGCAATAGACGTAAAAAAGCCTGGTATGCTTCTTCATCATCTCCCATCAGTTCAAGTGCCAGCAGGTAGCCTCTGGCATATCGTGCATTGTCTTGATGGATGGCTATGCGTTGTTCGATAAATACTATAGCATCCTGATAGCGGCCTTGGGCGGCAGCTAGGGAGGTCTGAATAAACAATTTAAACGATGGGTTGACCTGTTGGCCTTGTAACTTAGTCAGTGTCTCAGCAACCCTAGTAGATTTCCCCAGCGCCAACTCTATCTGCGCCTGAGTCAGTTGATACGAAAGTTGCTTATGCATAGTCGAGGGGTGTTTTTTTGCCCATAACAAAAATGCGCGGGCCCGGTCGATAGTAATAGGCAAAAAATCCAGCTCTTCAATTGCCCGATTGGTGTAATCGAGTTGTAAGTCTAATGCTCGGCGGTAGTAAAATCTGGCTTGCTTTTTGTCTCCAGCATTGAGGTAGGCATAAGCGAGGCTTCGATTGACCATCGGTGACATAGGTGCCAATGCATAGGCCGTTTGGCTCATACTTAGACCTTGTTTGTATTTGCCCATCCCACGGTTCATCTCGGCGTACCACATATAAGAAAATGGGTAATTTGGAGCCAATTCTATTGCTCTTTTAAACAGTTCTTCGGCCTGAGGCTTTTTACCTTGGCTGCTCAGCAACATAGCCTGAGCTGCTATTGCCTGACCAAGATTTGGTTGCTGTGTTAGCGCTTGTTGCAATAGCGGACGACACTTGTCTAATGCTTGTTCAAGTGACCAGTCGGCATATATATGTAAAGAATGGTAGGTATCACAAAGGCCTACAGCCGCCAGAGGAAATAATGATTGTTGCTGCTGCATCTCTTCATAAACAGTTTTGGCTCTATAGAGTGCCGGACCATTGCGTTGCTGCCATAAATGACGTGCCAGCAGGTATTGATCGAAACTGCGGTTATCTATAAGCCCCGACTTAAAAGCGGGTAACGTCTGTTGTCGCTTAAACAGCGCTAACAA
>Ga0105356_10003460_pt1 | contig 15516 bp, 9 predicted proteins | sample GOMGulsemesocosm_3_FD_83502 | JGI IMG/M metagenome (GOLD analysis project Ga0105356, IMG submission 83502) | Methane-oxidizing microbial communities from mesocosms in the Gulf of Mexico - GOM9D Gulf of Mexico | ecosystem: Environmental > Aquatic > Marine > Cold seeps | place: Gulf of Mexico...
CCTGAAGCACTATGAGCATCTGTAAAACGCATTCCATCTTTTGCCAAATTATCTAAGTTTGGCGTTTTTATTTTTGAAGTTGGATTTTGACAGTTTACATCTCCATACCCCATATCATCAGCATAAATAATAACAATATTAGGTATCGATTTTTTCTCTTTTTTCGAACTCAGAGGTTTACAGTTCGTTAAAAATAAAGCTGTAAATACCGTAAAAAATAATTTAAAATAATTCATATATGTTTTTATAAAATTCGAATCAAAAATATCTTAACTTCTATAAAAAAAATGGTTGAAACGTTTCAAATACTACCACATTTATTATAATACTCCTACTTCCCTTTTCTCCTCGGTAAGTTCTTTATCTAGCTTTCGCATTTTTTTTCTAAGTTCTTGCACCTTTTCAGGCATGCTTTCTGACAAATCAAATTCTTCTGAAATATCGCTTTCTAAATCAAAAAGAAAATTCCCTTCTGCGTTTGAAAGAAATTTGAATTTACCTTCTCTAATTCCTTCAATAGTTCCTTTTTTTGAATAATAAAGGAAAGGCTTTGAAATTCTCTTTTTATTTTTATCATAGAAAGCCGCAGACATATCGGTACCATCAATTTTATTTTTTGGTAAATCTGCCTTACAAATACGAGCAATAGTAGGCAATAAATCCATATTTGTAATTACTTGTGTTTGTAATGTTGCTGCTGGAACTTTCCCTGGCCATCTTATGATACAAGGAACTCGTTGTCCACCTTCCCAAGTAGTTCCCTTGCCACCACGAAGCGGTCCCGCAGAACCTCCTTCTGTTTTATAAATTTTCCAAGGCCCATTGTCTGAAGTAAAAATGACCAAGGTCTCTTCATCTATACCATATTTTTTTAAAGCTTTCAGTACGACTCCTACACTCCAGTCTATTTCTTCAATTGTATCACCATAAGGGCCTCTTACACTTTTTCCTTCAAATTTTTTAGATGCATAAATTGGAATGTGTGGCATGGGATGTGCCAAATAAATGAAGAAAGGTTTTTTTCTGTTTTTTTTGATGAAATCAATTGTTTTTGTTGTCAAAGTTTTTGTTGTCAAATGCTGATCTGGATCGAATGCAAGTGTGTCGCTTTGAGACAATACAGGAAGTTTCCATTTGTATTTTGATTTATCCCCTTTTAAGATAAACTGTTCCTTCTTGCTCATGTCATTGCTAAATGGATAGCCATAAAAAGTATCAAACCCTTGTCTGTGAGGTAAAAACTTATCTTGATGGCCTAAATGCCATTTTCCAAAGCATGCCGTATTATACCCTTCTTTTTTCAATATTTCGGCTATGGTTTCTTCTTTTGGATTCAGTCCTATTTTTGATTGAGGAAATAACACTCCTTTTTCCAAACCTACCCTTTTAGGATAAGACCCTGTCATAAGTGCTGCTCTTGACGGTGTGCATACTGGAGCTGCCACATAAAACTGTGAAAGCTTCATTCCTTCTGCTGCCATTTTATCCAATTCTGGCGTATGAATTGTCGGGTTCCCAAAACTACTAATATCTCCATATCCCATATCATCTGTATAAATGATGATGACATTTGTTTTTTTTTGTGCTTCAACAGCATTGCCAATAAATACTAATGTAAAAATTAGCGCTAACATTTTAAATTGTTTCTTCATATTTATAATTGATTTATTTATTGACAAAGAAATTCTTGATACGACAGGCATTTCCTTTGCTATCCCTATTTTTCTTGTCAAGTATTTTTATTTTCAAAGTGTGTTTTCCATATTTCAGTCCTGCTCCCAAAGTGTAGTGCCAAGGCAAATGAATGTGTTTGCTCCAACGTGTAAACAAATCCAGTTCTTTATAGGTGTTTCCATCAATACTAAAAGCAATTGTACCTGCATCTAAACCAGATGCTATATTGATACCAATAGCGTTTCCTTCAAACTTGATTTTAAGGGTTGCTCCTGGTGTTTCTGAAATAAGCATAGGCACATTTGAATATCCTGGTCTCGTTCGTTCTCCTTTGTTTGGTTTCCAGTTGGAATTTATACTCCAACCTTTTTTTAATTTCACTGTACTGATTGAAACATAACTCCCATTATCATAAGCTGCGCTGTCCAACTTATTCGGCAAAACATGACTTGAAATTTTATCATCTTCAGCTACAAAACCATACCAAGCATTCTCTAACAAAGTTTTCATTGAATTGAAATAGACCTTTTGACCAAATGGAGATGGATGCAAATTTTTAAAATCCTTTTCCCATGTAAATTCTCCTGCATCTATTCGTTTGGTTACTTCCAATGCCAAATTGATAGAAGGCAATTTATAATGTGCAGCTACTTTTTCATGGTTTGAAATAACATCTTGAGTTTTTCCTGCTCTATAGTCTTCCATTTTTGAAGGGTCTACAAAATGCATCAAAACAATATCCATTGTTGGATTGTTATTCCTTGCTCTACGTACAATTCCTTCCATTCCCCTTACTTGTTCTAATGAAGTTCTGCCATTACTATTGTCATTTACAGCAGCTTCTTCAAACAGAAGATCTACGGTACCTTTAGAAAGCACATCCTCATCAACTCTAAAAGCAGCAGGAGTAGTTCCTGTAGATGGAATTCCTGCAGCAATAAATTCAAATTTAGTTTCAGGAAATTTTTCTTTCAAATAGCTCATGACCATATCTCTCCAACCATGATTGTAGGTTATGGAGCCTCCTAAAAAAGCAACACGGCCTTTTTTCTCTCTTTGAAATTTCATAAAACTATTGCGCAAACCTCCTCTTAATTTATGAAACTGTGAGGCTTCCAGTTTAGCAGGCAATAATTTTGTGTTGTTTATAATAAAATCAGCTCCTTTTCGAGGTGATTCAATTGGGAAATGATGTCCTTTTGCTGATTGTTCCCCCTCTGTACAAGGTATTAGTGTAGCAATACCTCCTAATTTCACATAAGTATCAATTAGTTTCAAACTGTTTTCATCTATGGGCACAATGCTATCTTGTAAACCGATCATATGTAATACGGGTACTTTGGCTTTTGCCAATCCTTCCAAATTGTGCATTGGAATGTCTACATAGACTTTTGCTTCTTTGTCATTTTTGAAATCATACGCTTTTAATACATCCTTCCAAGCTACTTTAGAACCTTTTCCTTGCCCAAAACCACCTGGCCAACTTTTAAAATCACAAACTGGAGCTTCCGCATAAATACAATTTACTTTTTCTGGATTTGCTTTCGCCCAATTGTAAGCAAACAAACCTCCTCGACTTACGGCTTCCATAGAAACTTTTTCATCAAACCCATAATTGTTTGTCAAATGGTCATAGAATTTATCCCATATAGTCATTGCTTTCGGACTTCCGAACAAATTATTTGTATTTACATAAGCAATATGATATCCTTCAGATAACAATATACTGTCCATTTCAGTATGCCAATTAGGAAAACGAGCTCTCCAAACCCAAGGCTTTCCATTCAAAGCTTTTTTGGGGGCTTTGATAATTGCAGGAATACCTACAAAATCATTTTTATTATTTTTAGCCGCTCGATTTTTTCTACCATAATTGAGTTGAAAATAAAATTGATACTGATCGAAACCTTTCCATCTCGTTTTTACTCCTGGATACACTGCTGTACTTTTCTTCGATTTTTCACCTGTTATAGCAGTATATACCTGACCTGCAATTAATGCTGCTCCCTTGGCCTTCGGGTGTACCTTATCTGGGAACAATTCTCCTTTGTTAAGGAAAGGTGTATACAAATCAATCAATGCTAACTTTCTGCTTTTTGCTACTTTTACAATAAGTGATCGTATTTCATTTTTTAGAATACCACTATTGATTCCTTTAGTTGTTTTTGAAGTAAATGCAGGAACTGGTGTACAAATATAAAGCTTTGGTTTGGATTCCAAATTTTCAAAAGCTGTCAAAAATTCATAGAGATCCGCTTCCAAATTCTTGCCATATTTCCAGTTTCTAAATTTACTGTCATTTGTACCCAATTTAATAACTACAATATTTGGCTTGTAATCTAATGCCGCTTTAAAGGCTTGTGTATTTACATAGGGTTTGTCTGCTTTTTTTAAAATTGTCGCTCCAGATACACCATAATTTCGAACCTCATACTGTGTTCCTAATAATCTATTTAAAACAAACGGATAGGCATCTTTAACTCTGTCATCAATAGTAGATCCATAGGTGATGCTATTCCCAATACAGGCTACTTTTATAATGGCTTCTTTTTGAGCATAGGAATTTGTACAAATTCCTATGACAAGCATCAGAGATAAAAAATAATTTTTCATTTGTTTGTTTTTTAAGTATTTGCGAAGCTATAAAAGCTATTTTAATTTTCAAACACTTTCTTGAAAAATTGAAATGCACTCTCTGCACTTTCTTCATTCATATAAAAAACATGCCCTTTTCCTTCTATAGATTCAAATTCAGTTTGAATACCAAATTCAATATATTTGGCATGCATTTCTTTTGCTTCTTCAATAGCAACTGTTTTATCAACTGTACCATGTACAAATTTCATTGGAGCTGCATTCTTTGTAAGGTATTGGTAAGGAGATACTGCATCATACCAAACGGGTTTTTCACCTCTAAACCATGGCCACGTTTTTCTAGTTCCTGTCATTGAAGGAGTAGCAAAACCAACAGCTGCTTGAATTTCACTAGAAACTTGAATATTTCCATCAGTACCATTTAATACTTGATCATTGCTCGAGGTTGCCAATATAGCAGCTAGCTGAGCTCCAGCAGAAGCTCCAGAAGCTCCAATTTTATTCGGGTCTATTCCATATTTTTTTGCATTGGCTCGAATCCACCTCACAGCAGATTTTGCATCATTGACACAGGCTATTGGACTGTCTACGGCATGTAACATACGATAATCAATTGTTACAGCTGCATACCCTTTGTCTGCAACATAGCGAGCAAAAGCCTCAAACCAACCACGTTTGTGTACTCTCCAACCTCCTCCATGAATAAAAACAATACAAGGAACAGGTTTTATATGAGATGAATTTGGAACAAATAAATCAAGATTTTGGCTATAGCCATCATGACTTACATAGGGTATCTTTTTATATTCTTTGTACGTACCAGAAGGAGTTTCAAAAGCTACACCGTCGATAATTAATTCATAACCTACAATTTTAGCCGCTTTTGTAAATGCTTTTTCATCAACTTCTGACAAATAGTTTTTAGAACAAAATTTAATGAATTTTTTCAATGCTTTATTTGGACTCCCAACCATTGGGTTGTCGTGATATACATTTTTAATATAGGCCCATCTTGCCTGATAATATGCTTCTGAAGGATTCTTTATTACTTCCTTTTCAATTGCAAAAAAATTAGAAACAATTTCTATTCGCTTTACTTCTTTCATTGCTTCTTTATACATTGTCTCATTCTCTTTTGGACTCCATCCTTTATAAGAACCACAAGCATTGTTGAGTAAACCACCTATCATTAAAAGAAATAATAGTTTAAATTTTCGTTGCTTCATTGTTTTCAATCTTTATATATATTCTTTAATTGTACTTCTTTTTTAGTACTTTTTTTATGGCAGATGCCATTAACTGATATCCTTCATTCTTATAATGAAGTCCTTCCAAAGTTAAGTCTTCTCTACTTGCCAAAGTTTTGTACAAATCAATAACTTTCAATTTGTGTTTTTTTGCGAGTTCCAAAATAATTGGACTTATCTTATTTTCCAAATTGGATTTGCGTCCCAATTGTGCAGGATTCTTAACAAAAACAGGAATGGGATTGCAAATATAAATATCGGGGTCTGTAGAAAGGTTTTTATATGTATTAATTAATTTTTCATATCCCTCTCTAAATTCTTCGGCAGCGGTTCCTTCAAAAGGAGTCTTTCTTTCGTTATTCCACCATTTCGGATTGGCATCATTGGTACCTAACATAATAATTACAGCATTCGGGTTAGAAGCAATTGCTTTTTTATGTTCTTCCGTTTTCATGTATGGAAATAAAGTGCCATCAATAATTGTGGCTGCTCCTTTTCCATTATTCGTAACTACAAAACGATTTCCTAGTGCCTCTTGTAACAATTCTGGATATTTTCTTGCTGTATTGCTGTCTCCTACACAAGCTACTCGAATTACTCTTTTCTTAGCTGTAGGTTCACCATTACTAAATCCCAATTTCTTCAAAAAAACATCTGTCTGATACATAGATTCTTCATAATATTTGGCATCATTCTTCTTTCTTATAAAAGTACCATTGAAGAAGCCATGATTTTCACCCTTTGCAACTACTAGCTTGCATTTGTTACCAGCGACTTTCATCAATCTATCAAAAGTGACAGCATTTTTAAAAGGAACTGTTGTATCAGCATCTCCATGAAAAATTAATGTTGGAACTATTCCTGACTTTATATGATGGTTTGGTGATATTTCTAGCTATTTTCCTTTTAGCTTATCTGCTCCATAGCCCTCTTTTGTAGTATCCATAACCGGATTGAACAAAACCATTGCATTGGGTACAGAACTCACATTTAAATTTTCACCCATCTCTTCATAACCGTCAATTATACCTGTACAAGCAGCCACATGACCTCCTGCAGAACCGCCTGATGCTACAATTTTAGTGGGATCAACTCCAAATTCACTCGCATTTTCACGAACCCAACGAATGGCCGATTTTGCATCTTTTACACATTCAAATGGCGTTATTTTATACTTCTTTATAACTCTATACTCTGCCGAAAAAGCAAGCATTCCTCTAGAAGCATAATAAGAAGACTGTTGGTAAAATTGTTTTGGGTTCCCTCCCATCCAACCTCCTCCAAAAAAAGAAACTATGGCTGTTTTATTAGTATTCTCCTTCTTGTTTTTTGGATAAAAAACATGTAGTTTCAAATCAATACCATCAATTTTTTTGAAAATAACAATTGTATCTGGCTCAAATTGTTTCTGAGAAAAAGACATTTGATAACTTAGAAATGCTATCAATAAAATAAAAAACTGTTTTTTTTTCATATTTATAATATTGTTTATTAAGCAGACATCTTTAAGGTTGTGAAATATAAACAACCCCTTTTACACCAGACTTGCTTAAATTCTTCAATCGTACTTTTAGTGTATATTTACTATCCTCCTCTGTACTTTGTAAGTTCATAAAATAAATACGATCGTGGTCTTTTTTAGCTGTTGTAAATCCCAAATGCGTATCTGAAACAATTTGTTTTCCATCCTTTAATACTATCGCTTCCAGCAGTTCCAATCCTTCATTTCCTCCTTCTAAATAATCAATGGTTACAAAGTAGCTTCCCGGAGTCGTAATTTTTTTAGAAACATCATAAGTTAACACAACCTCTTTTTGATTCTTCAACTCGAAATTATTTATTACCTCTTCTTTTTCCCTCCAATAAGAAACTCCTTTGTAAGCCAATCTTTTCAAATGTGTTTTCAATCTGGTTTGATAATTGTTCCAATTTTTTTTATCCAAAGGTGTCCAAGCAACTTCACTCATGGCACAATTTCTCGGGAAAATTGCGATATCCCATACCTCTGGTTTGCTCATAAACGGAGTCCATAATGAACTTTGAACTCCCAATATTAATTTTTTTTCTTTTTCTGTAAAATCAGTAGGAATTGCCTTGTAGTTATACATGTTTTCAGCAGTTGTAAACCCAGGCCATCTTTGAGGATGCAGTAAATTTTCTGTTTGTCCTTTTTGAATGTAATACCCTTTATTAGATGCAATAATTACTTCTCTTCCTTCTTTTACCGATTTTAATGCTCCTGAAAGGCCTCTCCATCCCATTACAGTAGCTGTTTTGGAAAGTCCGCCTTCTAAAATTTCATCCCAACCAATTAATTTTTTCCCATGCTTGTTTACGATTTTCTCCAACCTTTTAATAAAATAAGCCTGTAATTGATCATAATCTTCCAAATGTTCTTCTTCCATACGGTGTTTGCATTTGCTACAAGCTTTCCACCATTTTTTATTTACCTCATCTCCACCAATATGTACATATTTCGTTGGAAACAAGTCCATAATTTCCTTTAAGATATTTTCTGCTATTTCGAATGTAGTTTCTGTTCCTGGACAAATTACATTGGTTCCTATATTTTTAACATAGGGTTTTTGTCGTTTTGGAAAATCATCAAATTTATGAATGCCATCTCCATGAATCGCATTTTCGCATGCCATTTCTGGCATTGAATATACAAGTGTTGAAGAGTGTCCTGGTAAATCAACCTCTGGTATAATGGTAATATTTCTCTCTGTAGCATATTTGATAATGTCTCTTATTTCTTCTTGGGTATAATACCCTCCATACATTTCTGTTTTTCCAAATTCCGGAAAATTTGGTTGCAAGCGCCAAGCTCCTTTTTCTGTAAGAACTGGATATTTTTTAATTTCTACACGCCATCCATGATCATCGGTTAAGTGCCAATGAAATACATTCATCTTATGCATTGCCATAAGGTCTAGTGTTTTTTTAACATAGGATATGGGTTGAAAAGAACGAGAAGCGTCTAACATAAAACCACGCCATGCAAACCGTGGATAATCTACTATTTCCACTGAGGGTATGTTCCAGTTTACATTCGAAATTTTCACTTTGCTGAAAACCTCTGTTGGCAATAATTGCAACAAACTTTGTATGCTATTAAATGCTCCAGATGCACTTGCTACCGAAACTTCAATTTTAGTCTTAGCTACTTTGATTGAATAAGCTTCCTTTCCAAATTTCTTTTTTAATTTTTCATCAAACTTAAAAACTATTTTAGTTCCCTTTTGTTTTTTTTCATCAGCTACTATCTCTAAATGAAATCCTGTACTAGGAACCAAAGCATCTTTAAAAAAACCAACCTCCTGAATCAATCCTGTTGGGCTTATCAACTTGGTGTCTTTTGTCAATTTAAAATGTCCTTTCCCCATTTTTAACGCTACAGGTTTGGGTATAATATGAATAGCTTTTTCTTGTGCATTACTCATAAAAATCAGCATGCAAAATGACAGTAAAAAAAAATTCTTTTTCAATTTCATTGGAATCGTGTTATTAAAAAAATAGGTGTAATTAATTATTTTGTATGAATACAATACCGACTAGAATTTCACATTATTTCCTAGCTTTTTTTGCAACTAAAAAACTTTTTTTAGGTTCTTTGCTTTTAAATATTTATCAAGATAGACATCGTTGAGCTCATCATTGTCCTGGTATTTCGCTCGAACTTCTATTAATTTTTTATGCATGTTTTCTTTTACCTCTTTATATGCTGTATCTTCATAGACATTATTCATTTCCTTAGGATCTTTTTCTAAATCATACAATTCCCAATAATCGGAATCGTAATAAAAATGAATCAGTTTGTAACGCTCTGTACGGACTCCATAGTGTCTTGTCACATTATGTTCTCCTGGGAATTCGTAATAAGTATAATAAATAGCATCTCTCCATTTTTTTTCTTTTCCATTTACTAGATTTCTAAAAGATTCTCCTTGAATATCATTGGAAATAGATGCATTGGCATAGTCCATAAATGTTGGAGCAAAATCTAAATTCTGAATCATTTCATTTACAACCGTTCCTGCTTTTATTTCTTTTGGATAACGCATTAATATAGGGGTACGGAAAGATTCTTCGTACATGAATCGCTTGTCAAACCAACCATGTTCTCCTAAATAAAAACCTTGATCGGATGTATAAACTACAATGGTGTTTTCTTCCAATCCGTTTTCTTTTAAATAATCTAAAACTTCACCCACACCATCATCAACAGATTGTATTGTTCGTAGATAATCCTTCATATACCTATCATATTTCCACAAAGCCAATTCCTTCCCTTTCAAGTCATCTGATTTAAATTTCTCAATAATTGGATCGTAATAAGCATCCCAAGCAGTTCTTTGTTCCTCATCCATTCTATTGTACAAATTCTGTGCATATCTTCTTCTTTTCGATTCTATTTCACCTTCATCATCTAACATCTTAAGATCGTACACCAAATCCATATGTTCTGCCACCCCCATTTCATGTTTTGCAGCAGCTGGTCTTCCTTCATAATTGTCAAAAAAGTTCGCTGGTGGTGTGAATGTTTTGTCGTCAAATAAAGTAAGGTATTTCTCTTCTGGCATCCATGTTCTATGAGGCGCCTTTTGATGGTATAACATTAAAAACGGCTTGTCTTTTTGTCTTTTATTTTGCAACCAATCTAAAGCAATTTCTGTCGTTACCTTTGTTACATACCCTGGGATTCTTTTCTTAACTCCATTTTCTATAAAATCAGGATTGTAATAAGCACCCTGACCTGGCAACACATTAGAATAATCAAACCCTTGTGGCAAACCATCCATATGAATTTTCCCAATCATAGCTGTTTGATATCCTTCGCGTTGCAGCGTTTTGGCGAAATTTTCTTGACTCCAATCGAAAGCTTGTATATTGTCTACTTTTCCATTTATATGACTGTGCTTTCCTGTAAGCATTACAGCTCTACTTGGAGCACAAATAGAATTTGTTACATATCCTTTGTTAAAAATAACACCTTCATTCGCTATTCTATCAATGTTCGGCGTGTTGTTCAATCCATGACCATAAGCACTTATAGCTTGATAGGCATGATCGTCACTCATTATAAAAACAATATTAGGTCTTTTGGGGCTGGGAGTATTTACTTTTGGACTTTTGCACTCTACTAGCGTAATAGAAATTATTACTATTAAGAAAGTAAAACTATTTTTAATTTTACTTTTTAACGTTTTTACCATGTTATTCAAAATTTGTTCAATTATTATTCTAAGTTTTCAGCTACTTATTTTCCATATTTTCTTTAAGACATTTAATAAATGTCTTTAAAATTTTATGGAATTCAAGACAATGATAAGATTAATTGCTTTCTCAATAGTCTGTTGCACATTAGAAAAAATGAATATTTAGCAAAAGTTCAATATTGTTTTAAAAAAGTCTATTATTGACTCCTTTATAAACTTACATAAAGAAATAAGAAGAGTTATAGATTTGGATTTCTTAGGTCTAATACATACCAAATAATTAGAATAGGTCTCGATTCCGCTGAACCTAACACTAGCAAAGAGATTTTCTCGATTGAGAACAAAAAAAATAATACACTCGAGAATTTCTATAATCCTAAATAAAACAGCTCTTAAAACAAATTTGGAATAGATCACTTTACTTAGAAAAGAAGGATTCATCACATCAAACTAAATTCAATTTGTTCTACTAAAAAACTTGACCTTGCACAAAATAATTATTGACTAATCCTTTGTTTTAATTGTATTTGTTCTTTTCTATATTTGGTTGGCGTGGTACCAAACTTTTTCTTGAAACAAGTGCTTAAATATTTAGGGTTATTGAATCCAATTATTTCAGAAATTTCCGGAATTGTTTTCTTGGTATGAATTAATAATTGTGAAGCTTTGTTGAGTCTTATTGTCAATAACAACTCATTAATACCAACAATAGAATTCTCTTTTAATTTTTTATAGACTACAGATTTGCTCACTCCTATAATTTCTATAAACTGAGAGACTCCAAAATCTGGGTTTCCCATATGCTTTTCCAAAATGGCAATAGTTTGATTGTAAAAACTACTTTTTGATTTTTCTTCTTTTACCTCATCTAAAACTCCAAGAATACTGTTTTTAATTTTCATCTGACTTTCCAACAAATTATTAATCCTAGATTGCAATACATCCAAGCGGAAAGGTTTTTCTATATATGCATTGGCTCCTGTATTATACCCTTCCATCCTATCATCACTGGTTACCTTGGCAGTAAGAAGTATGATAGGCATGTTTTTTAATGCGACGTCCTTCCGAACGGCTTTACAAAACTCAATACCTGTCATTTTTGGCATTCTTACATCAGAAACCACTACATCTACAGGTGTGTTTTTTAACAAATCAAAGGCTTCCTGTCCATTCGAGGCTGAAATAACATTGTAATAATAAGACAAATTGGTACATAAGTATTTTTGTAAATTTGGTTCATCTTCCACAATTAGTACCGTGTAATTTTTTAATTTCACATTGATTGGAACTTCCTCATGGGCTATTACTTTTTTTATTGAGGATACGGATTGCTTCTCTCCAGTCTCAATCCTCATATTGCTATTTTTAAGAATACTTTCTATAGGCAATTTCACTTCAAAACAGCTCCCTTCTTTTAAAACGCTTGTTACACTGATAGTTCCTTTATGAGCCTTTACAAAATGTTTGGTAATTGCCAATCCTATACCTGACCCTCTGATATGTTCTTTAGATTGATAAAATCGTTCAAAAACATGATTGATATCTTCTTTCGGAATCCCTTTTCCACAATCTATCACCCGTATTATCACATTTTTCTTTTCCGAAAAAACCTCCACAATAATTTTACTATTTGGATAACTGTATTTGAAAGCATTGGATAGAAGGTTGTAAAAAACGGTTTCCATCATATAAGTATCAAACCATACAAAAAGTTCTTTTGAATGATTTTTAAGAATAAGATCTATATTTTTAGTTTTAGAAAAATCTTTAAAACTGGCTACCAAATCTTTTAAAAAGACTATCAAATCTTGCTTTACGATTTGCAACTCAGGCTCTTTTAATTGTGCTTTTCTAAAATCTATTCCTCTATTTACCAAACGTTCAATACGTAAAGCATTTTTTTGGACCAGAGTAAGGTTGTTCAGTAACTTTGAATCGACATTGTACTTTTTAATAATTTCTTCAACTGGGCTTAAAATCAAACTTAATGGAGTTCGAATTTCATGCGATAAATTTGTAAAAAAGCGCAATTGGGATTCATCCATATTTTTTTGTTCCTTCAATAATTTTTTTTCAAATTCATACGTATTTTTTAATTGTTTTCTTTTTAAGATACTTCTGTTTATTAAATAAATAACGAGTACTATTAGAATTAACAATCCAATTTTAAAGGCTATTGTTTGCCACCAAGCAGGTAAAACTTTGATTGCAACACTCGAATAAGAAGTATTCCACATACCCGAAGCGCTAGATCCTTTTACTTTTAGTGTATAATTCCCTGGTGTTAGGTTCATATAACTAAGACTTCTTTGATCTGTTATCGTCCAATTTTTGTTATACCCTTCCAACTTGTAAGAGAATTTTATTTTCTTTTGGTATTTGTATTGAAAATTCGAAAAATGAACGGTCAATACTTTTTGCCCAGGATTTAGTGTAATGGTTTGTACCGAATGGTTTCTACTAGTATTCGGATCATTTTTCATCACCTCATTGGCATCTACAAATGCTTTTGTAAACTTTACTTTATTTATTTTTGATCTTACTTTTACGCTATCAGGATGAAACACAAGAACACCATTGGTACCTCCAAAATAAAATTTTCCATCAACTCCTTTTATTGCATTTGGGTTGTTAAATGAATTATCCAAAAACCCATCTTGATAGGTGAAATTTGTGTATTTTTTTGTTTCAATATTAAATTTTGAAATTCCAAATGTAGTTCCTACCCATAAGTTATTAGAACCGTCTTGGAGTATTGCACTTACATTTTCATTATTAAGTCCAGCATTTCTTCCGTAAAAAACAGTTTCTTTAGATATTATATCCATCAGACACAGTCCTTTGTTGGTACCCAACCAATATTTACTTCCCTCATATTTATGAATCCACTTGATGTGCTTAGGTATATTGGAAACCATCTCATATTTTTTCTTTAAATGCCTATACAATCCATTATTTGTTCCAAACAGAATGGTATCTTTTGATACTATTTTCATAGAATAAGCATTGAGTTTTATCTTTTTTTTAATAGAAAAAGTAACCTTGTTCTTATTTGGAACTACGTGAATTGTTGCCCCTGCACTGACCCAAAAACCATCTTCACTATCTTTTTTAACAAAGAACACCTTCGATTTCATATTTAATCTTCGATCAATTCGGGTCTCTTTCTTTAATTTATTACTTGCTGTATTTAATGTACTGATACCATTATTATATACACCTAATATGAGTTGGTTCGGAGCTATTTCATTTACACTTGCAATACTCTTGATACTTTCGTGACTGACAACTGGATTCACTTTATTATTGTGGAATTTATACAGTCCATTTCCATCACTACCAACCCAAATAGTACTGTCCTTGCCCATAAAAATCGAAGCAATTGGAACACCATATTGTTGCGTTTCTGTATTTTTAAACAATTGGTAAGTCATAAAGGGATTTTCAATATCTAAATAACTGACTCCATTTTTCACACTTCCCAACCAAAGTCCCCCCTCTTTATCGAAATAACTGGTATAAATAAAATTTGAAGATATGGAATAGGCATCATTACTGTCATTCTCAACATACTTAAATTTCCTTGTTTTGGGATTGTATATATTAATTCCACCACCATCAGTAAACAACCAAATATTTCCGTTAGGCATTATTTTAAGATCCAATAAATAATCACTATTCAAGCTATCACCATTTTTTGTTTCTCCTTTTCCTACGAAACGATCTAGCTTCCCTTTTTTAAACATAGACAAACCTTCCTGGTTGAGCATCCAAAACTCGGAATCATTTATTATGTAAAATTTGGTTCTATAACTTTTGAGAGCTTTTATTTTTGAGGAAAGGATTTTTATTGTTTTATTTGAAGGAGTCACTACAAATAACTTATCATCCTTAGTACCGATAGCAATCTTTGTTTCTCCTAATGGAAATATTTTAAAAGGAGAGGAAAAAGAAATCTTAGATTCAAAGAATTTTTCTAAGTTCAATATCCGTGTCTGTTTGGTCGTTAAATCTAATGTCAAAATAGCATTGTTATTACTAAGAATCCAAACCTCATTAGAGTTTACCTCTATCATTTTATTAAAATTGTAATTTCCTACAATGGTAATATGTTCAAAATTTTCTTTTTTATAATCAAAAATATCTATCCCATTTTGACTACAAACTATTAAATTTCCATTTGAAGTACCTAATACATCTCTGATAAGATCATTCCCCAAAGACTTTTTATTTTTAATATCATGCTTATATACATCAATATCTACCCCATCGTACCTGTTCAGCCCATTTTTAGTTCCAAACCACATATATCCATAATTATCTTGAGAAATACAAGAAATAAAATCACCTGAAAGACCATGGGTTCTATTGAGGTTTATAAATCTAGGATTGTTTTGTGCAATGCTATTGTACGTGCATAATAGCAAACCAATAATGCTTAGTATTTTCTTATAATATTTTATATTCAAAACAAAGATTTTGTTAATACTTACATTTTTCATTTTATGTGATTTGTATCTAAAGACAAAATTTTCATCAATTTTAAGAGAAGTCATACGCAAACTCAAAGATACCATTTCTTGTAAAAAATCATAGTGTAAATATTTTTATCTGCAAATAAACGAGTGTAAAACGTAATTTACGTTTGAATTCATTCTTCACTTTTCTTCCTATTTCCTATATTTTTAATCAAAAAATAAAACAGGAATGCAAAAAAAACAACTAGAAATTCTTTCGAAAAAAATGTTCTAAATTTTAATGCTTAATAAATAAAATTAGAA
>Ga0105356_10003462_pt1 | contig 15515 bp, 9 predicted proteins | sample GOMGulsemesocosm_3_FD_83502 | JGI IMG/M metagenome (GOLD analysis project Ga0105356, IMG submission 83502) | Methane-oxidizing microbial communities from mesocosms in the Gulf of Mexico - GOM9D Gulf of Mexico | ecosystem: Environmental > Aquatic > Marine > Cold seeps | place: Gulf of Mexico...
TAGGTAATTCTAACGCAGATTTTAAAAAGTATGACGCGCTTAAAGCTACAAAAAATGGTTTATTTGAAAAAGGAGCATCAGTTTTAGAAAATTTCTTAGCAACTAATCCAAATACAAAGAATATAGATGTCTTATCTCAATTAAAAAACATTTATAGTGCTTTAGGCGAAGGTGCAAAATCAAAAGCAATTAAAGCTAAGCTAGAAGCTTTAGGAGTAAATTAAAATAACAATTATTTATGCAACGTTTAATAAAAAACCTTGCATAATTATGCTAAAAAGGGTAGTGATTTAAATCGCTACCCTTTTTTTTTATCTATTTTTTATAACAGTTATTAAATGTAGTTTTAATTGTATCAATTTAGTTTTGGTAAAGAAATAGGAAGCTATTAGAAACAAAAAAGACCTACTAATTAAAGTAAGTCTTAAAGTGAGCCCGACAGGATTCGAACCTGTGACCGCCTCCTTAGAAGGGAGGTGCTCTATCCAGCTGAGCTACGAGCCCGTAGCATTAAAAGTCGGGGTGGCAGGATTCGAACCTGCGGCCTCCACGTCCCAAACGTGGCGCGATAACCGGGCTACGCTACACCCCGAAAAAGGTTATCAAAATAAAAATTTTGAGAAAATAATAGCGGAGAGACAGGGATTCGAACCCTGGGTAAGTGTTTCCACCTACGACGATTTAGCAAACCGCTCCTTTCGGCCACTCAGGCACCTCTCCGGTAATTATGTTTTAATGAACTTTGCAATTAATTGCGGGTGCAAATCTAAGATATCATCTTAAATTACACAACATTTTTTTATCTTTTTTTTTAAAATTATTCAGGGTATTCAATTCTTAGATGGTAAATATTTGCAAGCTTGCGCTTTAGCACTTTTTTAATGGATTCAATTTCTTTGAAAGTTATGTTTGCATTTAAGAATTGTCCATCATCTTTTTGTTTGTTAATGATATTTTCGACAAAATTATCAATTTTGCTAGATGTTGGTTCTTTTAAACTTTTAGATGCAGCTTCAACACTATCACACATCATTAATATTGCTGTTTCTTTACTAAAAGGCTTAGGACCTGGATAAGTAAAGTCTTGGATGTTTACAGCTTCGTTTTTAGCTTTTTCTTTCATATAAAAATAATAGACTTGGCTTGTACCATGATGTGTTCTTATAAAATCTATTACGCGGTCAGGTAAGTTATACTTTTTAGCTATTTCAATTCCATCTAAAACATGATTAATAATTATTTTGGCGCTTTCTTTTGGAGATAATTCATCATGACTATTAATTCCTGAGGATTGGTTTTCTGTAAAATAAGTAGGGGATTTCATTTTTCCTATATCATGGTACAAAGCTCCTACCCTAACTAACATGGCATTTGCTTCAATTTCGTTAGCAGATGCTTCTGCTAAATTTGCTACATTTAATGAATGATGAAACGTTCCTGGTGCTTTATTAGATAGTTCTTTTAAAAGTTTAGAATTGGTATCTGACAATTCTAATAAAGAAACGTCAGATACTAGGCCAAATAATTTTTCATAAACATAGATTAATGGTTGTACAAACAATGTTGCTAATCCACATAATATAAATAAACCAAAAGTTTCCCATTTTAAATTATCTATACTTGCTTCATGGATTACAAAAAAGGCGAAGTAAGCAATAATATAAACCAGTGTTATTTGTCCTACTGATATAAAAAGGTTTGCTCTTTTATATAACTCTGAAACCGTAAGTATAGTTACTATTCCTGCAATGATTTGAAGAAACATATACTCATAACTATTTGGTACAATTGAGCCTAATAACAAAACAGTAATTACATGTGTAAACAGGCCTAATCTAGCGTCAAAAAAGGCTTTAAGTACTAATGGTAAAATGGCTATTGGTACTAAATAAACATACTCTGAATTATAATTAATAACTAACGTTGTTAATAAAACAATTACCAATACATTAAAAAATATAAAAGTTACTTTGGTATTATTTTTATAGACATCCAATCTATATTTTCTTATAAATAATAACAACATTAATAGAGCTAATGCGACTAACAACGTATAAGCAAAAACTATCCAATTATAACTTGACTTACTCCAAACCTGAGATTCATACTCTTTTGATAAGGAGTTTAACACTTGGTATTTGTCATCATTAACTACTTCTCCTTTTGATATTATTAAGGTACCTTTATCAATTACACCTCTGTTGCTAGAAATCTTATCTAAAGACTCTTGTAAAACATTGTCTGTAAGGGTTTTATTATAAATTAAATTAGACTGTATTACATCAAAAAATAAAGCTGTAAGTTTATTGGTATAGCGCAATAAATTACCTTCTTTTAATTCATTTTCAATATGATCCTTTATTTTTCCTTGTTTCTGTAATTTAGAATATGTTGTGGATTTTTTTTCAACATTATCAACTAATATTACAACACTGCTATTATCGTTAAGTTTTAGATCTTCATTTAAAATACCATACTGATAAAAACTATTTAAAATAGCAACTCCCTTAGATTTTAATTGATTAAAATTGGAGATAGAATCATTAAACACTTTATTAAATGCAACATCATAATCGCTTTTAACTTTGTCTTCTACACTAATATCTTTATCAAAAAAATAGGTGGTCTGAGATTTAATAAGTTCTTGTTCTTCAGCTATTTTAAGCTTTGATTTTTGAATTGCAAAATTAAATGGAGCGTATAAATTTTCGGTCTGCCAAGGTTTTCCTTTTTCAAAATTATACTTAAAACGTCCACTTTTAGGAAAAATAAAAACGATTAAAAATGTTGTTGTTAAAAACAATAATATTTTATAAAACTGAGAATGGTTTTTATAAATGGTATTAATTTGATCTTTCATGCTTTAATCTCGTGTTTATCAAATGTAACAAATTATAACCCTATTATTAAGTTATAATACCAAGAATAACCTAAATTTTATTAAAAAATTAGTAATTTCGTGGGACTAATATATTACACAAAAATTATGAGTAAAAAAGTCGTTATTGTCTCTGCTGCTAGAACACCAATAGGTAGTTTTTTAGGAGCTTTAAGTACTATACCTGCTACAAAATTAGGAGCTATAGCTATTAAAGGAGCTTTAGATAAAATAAATTTAAATCCTGAGTTAGTACAAGAAGTATTGATGGGTAATGTGGTTCAGGCTGGTAATGGTCAAGCACCAGCTAGACAAGCTGCAATTTATGCAGGAATCCCAAATACTGTTCCTTGTACTACAGTTAATAAAGTATGTGCTTCAGGAATGAAGACTGTAATGCAAGCTGCACAAAGTATTGCTTTAGGTGATAATGATATTGTTGTTGCTGGAGGTATGGAAAATATGAGTATGATTCCGCATTATTTACACGCTAGAACGGGAACTAAATTTGGTCCTGCCACATTAATTGATGGATTACAAAAAGATGGATTGGTAGACGCATATGATCAAAACGCAATGGGTGTTTGTGCAGATGCTTGTGCTACAGAATATAACTTTTCAAGAGAAGATCAAGATGCTTTTGCCATACAAAGTTATAACAGATCATCTGCTGCTTGGGAAGCCGGAAAATTTGATAATGAAGTTGTTCCAGTAGAAGTTCCACAAAGACGTGGAGAACCTATTATTGTTAGTAAAGATGAAGAATTTACTAATGTTAAAATGGATAAAATACCTGGCTTAAGACCTGCTTTTAGTAAAGATGGGACTGTAACTGCTGCAAATGCATCTACCATTAATGATGGTGCTGGAGCTGTTGTACTAATGAGCGCTGAAAAAGCTGAAGAATTAGGATTAACACCTCTTGCAACAATTTTAAGTTATGCTGATGCAGCTCAAGAGCCAAAATGGTTTACAACTGCTCCTGCTAAAGCTTTACCATTAGCAATTAATAAAGCTGGAATAGATATAAAAGATGTTGATTATTTTGAATTTAATGAAGCTTTTGCTGTTGTTGGTTTAGCAAATATGAAAATTTTAGGACTAAACGATTCTAATGTTAACGTAAATGGTGGTGCAGTATCACTAGGTCATCCACTTGGTTGTTCTGGAGTTAGAATATTGATTACCTTACTTAACGTTTTAGAACAAAATGACGCTAAAATTGGAGCTGCTGCTATATGTAATGGTGGTGGTGGTGCTTCTGCTATGGTTATTAAACGTCACTAAAATCAACAAATGCAGTTCGGAATTTGTAATTTAAGTATTTTACCTTTAAGATTAGAACCATCTGATACTAGCGAATTAGTTTCGCAAGTACTTTATGGCGATATATTTAAGGTTTTGGAACAACGTAAACAATGGAGTAAGATTAGATTAGCCTATGATAAATATGAAGGTTGGATTGATAATAAACAGTATTTAGAAATTACTGAAGACTCTTACAAAAATTTAAATCTAGAAACTCTGAAACTATCGTCTGATTTAGTTGAATTTGTTCAAGATGAAAATCAGCTATTAAATACGATAGTCTTAGGTTCAACTTTAAATGGGTTAAGTTTATTAAACCATACTTTTGAAGGCGTTTATGTTGAAAAACAAAATCCTAAATCTGAAATAATTTCTACTGCATTTAAATATCTTAATTCACCATATCTTTGGGGAGGCAAAACACCTTTTGGTATTGACTGTAGTGGATTTACTCAAATGGTTTATAAGTTAAATGGTTATAAACTATTACGTGATGCCTCGCAACAAGCAAGTCAAGGTGAAGCTTTAAGTTTTATAGAAGAAAGTGAGCCAGGTGATTTAGCTTTTTTTGATAATAACGAAGGTGTTATTACACATGTTGGTATTATTATGAAAGACAACTACATTATTCACGCGCATGGTAAAGTTAGAATTGACCGTTTAGACCATAGTGGTATTTACAATTCTGATAAGCGAATGCATACCCATAAACTTAGAGTCATTAAAAAGATTATATAATAACAAAAAAAGCCTTCATTAAATGAAGGCTTTTTTTATAACTATATAAAATACTTATTACTTATTTATGTGCGATTTAGCTTCTTTTGCTTTATCAGTTTCTCCTAAAGCATTGTATATATTAGCCAATTGCTCATATATTGCATTAGGTGCTTTTGGATCCGTTTTAATGTAATTTAATAACGTATTTGCACCATCATTAAATAACTGACCTTTTTGATTTTTTAATTGATCATATTTTAAGTTGTCAGCTTTACTTGTTCCTAAGCTATTCATTTGCTCAATTAATGCATTACCTTCTGTAATGTATGAAGTTGATAAGTTTAAAGCAGCGTCCGAGTTTTTTGGATCTAATTCTAAAACCTTTTCAAAAGATTGTCTTGCTTTAGCTATCTCATTATTATTCATATAAACTACACCAATGTTATAATGGATAATTGGATCGTTAGGCATCTTTAAAGCTGCTTCTTGCAATAACGCTTGGAACTTGGCAGTGTCGCCTAATTTGTTATAAATGTTAGCTTCACTAATAATTAAATTAACATCATCAGGATTGTTCTTTTTTGCTGTAGCAATCGCCTGTAATGCTTTATCGTTTTCACCTTTATTAACGTATATTAAAGCAATGTTTTTAGTAATTTCACCAGCCTTAGATTCTGTTGTTCTTTCACCTGGATTTTCATGAGTTCCTAATTTAACATAATTATCTCTGGTGTTTTTATCTAAAATTTCTTCCTCACCATTAACTTTGTTTGTTGCATAATACTCAGTACCAACACCTGTATAACCCAAATCATTAAGTTGTAAATAGTATTTTAAAGCACCATCCATATCTTGATTATTAATCGCACTAGATGCTGCATAATATAAGTACACTTGCTCTTCATTATTTACATTGTATAGGTTTTCAAATGCTTTTGCAGCTTTACCAAACTCTTTAGTTGTAAAATAACCATTTGCTTTAGTTAATAAGTCATTTTCAATATCTCTTCTTAACATAGTAACCTCGTTATTATTTTGAGATACTTTGTCTAAAAACGACGTTGCTTTTAAAACATCTTCTGATCCAGACGTTCCGTTTGCAAAATATGCAGTTGCTGCAGCTATATAATACTTATCCTTTAATTTATCATCCATTGACCCTGTCATAGACTCTAATTGCGTGATTAAGCTTTTAGCTTCAGCATAATTATTCTTATTTACTGCCTTTTCTAATGCTTTAATTTCTTTTTTCTGAGCAAAAGAAAATACTGTTACAAGTAATGCTATCGCAAGAATTAATTGTTTTTTCATTATTAGTTTTTTTTAATTGTTAAATTTTAAATTATTCTTCTTCTGTATTATCAATAGTTGTGCCACCTTCAGTAAGTGTACTGTTATCAACGCCTTCTAGAGTTTCATCAAGCTCTTCGTCCTCGTCTTTCATTACTTTAGCAACAGCTGCTATTGAGTCTTTTCCTTTAAGGTTAATTAATTTTACACCTTGTGTTGCTCTACCCATGGTACGTAAACTTTCTACAGCCATACGTATTGCTATTCCAGATTTATTAATAATCATTAAATCATCAGTATCTGTAACTGTTTTGATTGACACTAAATCTCCTGTTTTTTCAGAAATAGATATTGTTTTAACTCCTTTTCCTCCTCTGTTTGTAATTCTGTATACAGCTTCACCATCTTCTGGATCATCAATAAAGGTACGTTTACCGTAACCATTTTCAGACACCACAAGTACTGTTTCTTCTTGAGGATTTTCTACGATTACCATACCTATAGCTTCATCTTTTGGATGCGCTAAAGTTATACCTCTTACACCAGAAGCGTTTCTACCCATTGGTCTAGTTTTAGCTTCTTCAAATCTAATAGCTTTACCAGATTTAAGTGCGATCATTACTTGACTATTTCCAGTGGTTAACTTAGCTTCTAATAGTTCGTCATCCTCTTTAATAGTAATGGCATTAATACCATTAGTTCTTGGTCTAGAATATTGCTCTAAAGCAGTCTTTTTAACTTGACCTTTTTTAGTTGCCATAATCACATAATGACTATTGATATACTCTTCGTCTTTTAAATCTTGGGTACATATAAACGCCATTACTTTGTCGTCTTGCTCAATATTTATAAGATTTTGGATAGCTCTACCTTTAGATGTTTTACTTCCTTCTGGGATTTCATAAACACGCATCCAGAAACATTTACCTTTTTGAGTAAAGAATAACATGTATTGGTGGTTTGTACCAACAAATAAATGTTCTAAGAAATCTTCGTTTCTAGTTGTAGAAGCTTTTTGTCCTACTCCTCCTCTATTTTGTGTTTTGTATTCTGTTAGAGACGTACGTTTGATGTAACCTGCGTGAGAAATAGTAATTACTACTTGAGCATCAGGTATCATATCTTCAATACTTAAATCTCCACCTGCATATTCAATTACAGAGCGACGCTCATCACCATACTTCTCTTTAACAACTATTAATTCTTCCTTAATAATTTCCATTCTGCGTTCTTTTTTATCCAGAATATCTTTAAGGTCTTCAATAGTTTTCATTATTTCTTCATACTCGCTACGTAATTTGTCTTGTTCTAAGCCAGTTAATTGACGCAGACGCATCTCTACAATAGCTTTTGCTTGTATTTCAGAAAGTTTAAAACGTTCAATTAAATTATTTCTTGCTTCATCTGCATTTGATGATGCACGAATTATTGCTATAACTTCATCAATATTGTCTGAAGCAATAATCAATCCTTCTAATATATGAGCACGTTCTTCTGCTTTACGCAACTCGTAAGTTGTACGCCTAACAACGACATCATGTCTATGCTCAACAAAATAATGAATTAATTCTTTTAAATTTAAAAGTTGTGGTCTACCATTAACTAATGCAATATTATTAACACTAAATGATGATTGTAATGCAGTGTATTTGTATAATTTATTTAATACAATGTTAGGAATTGCATCACGTTTTAATACGTAAACAATACGCATACCGTTTCTATCAGATTCATCTCTAATAGTAGCAATTCCTTCCAGTTTTTTCTCGTTTACTAAATCGGCAGTTTTTTTAATCATGTCTGCCTTATTGACTTGGTAAGGTATTTCTGTGACAATAATACACTCTCTACCTTGCACTTCTTCAATAATAGCATTACCACGCATTACAATACGTCCTCTACCAGTATGAAAAGCTTCTTTTACACCATCATAACCATAAATAGTTCCACCTGTTGGAAAATCTGGTGCTTTAATATGTGTAATTAATTCGTCAATCTCAATATCATTATTTTCAATATATGCAATTGTACCATCTACAACTTCTGTTAAGTTGTGAGGAGGCATATTGGTAGCCATACCAACTGCAATACCAGAAGCTCCATTAACTAAAAGTCCAGGTATACGTGTAGGTAAAACCGTTGGCTCTTCTAAAGTGTCATCAAAATTTAATTTATGGTCTACAGTTTCCTTATCAATATCTGCCAACATGTCTTCAGATATTTTACGCATACGTGCTTCTGTATAACGCATTGCAGCTGGACTATCTCCATCTACAGATCCAAAGTTACCTTGACCGTCAACTAACATATAACGTAAACTCCACTCTTGAGCCATACGTACCATTGCATCATAAACTGATGTATCACCATGTGGATGATACTTTCCTAAAACCTCTCCAACTATTCTTGCTGATTTTTTATGTGCCGAACTAGCTCTAACACCCAGTTCATGCATACCGTAAAGTACACGTCTATGTACTGGTTTTAAACCATCTCTTACATCTGGTAAAGCACGTGACACAATGACTGACATTGAATAATCAATGTAAGCCGACTTCATTTCATCTTCAATATTAATTGGAATGACCTTTTCTCCTTCTGCCATATATAAATTTAATTAGTTTTATTCATTATTTCAAAACACGCTAATATAAAACTTTCATTAGTAACGGTAAGCCTTTTAAGTCTCTTTTTTGATGTTTTTTATTAACAATTATGTGCAGCTTTTTAGTTAATAACTCAATTGTGCTTTATTTTGAAATATTCACTACTTTCAAACCTCAAACAATTAACATATTATTTAAGGTATAGTTTTTGCCATTACTAATTATGTTTACTATTTTTAAAGCTGAAAGGAATAAATATATGGATGATAATTTTTCACCAAGAGTAAAAGACGTCATTGCCTATAGTAAAGAAGAAGCATTACGCTTAGGACACGACTTTATAGGCACAGAACACTTAATGCTTGGTTTATTAAGAGACGGAAACGGAAAAGCAATAAATATTTTAAATGCGTTGGATATTGATTTAAATCACTTAAGACGTAAGGTAGAAATATTAAGTCCTGCTAATCCTAATACCACAATAACTTCTAACGAAAAGAAAAACTTACACTTAACACGTCAGGCAGAACGTGCGCTTAAGACTACTTTTTTAGAAGCTAAACTGTTTCAAAGTACATCAATAAATACTGCACATTTGTTATTATGTATTTTAAGAAACGAAAACGACCCTACAACAAAACTTTTAAATAAGTTAAAAGTAGATTATGATAACGTTAAAGAACAATTTAAGTCAATGATAACAAACGACGATAACTTCGAAGATATAACTGGAGCTCCAAAAGCTGAGTCATTTCAGGATGATTCCTCTGCAGAAGACTCTGGTTCTAAAGACATATTTAACACACCTGGAGCTAAAGGCAACAAAAAATCTAAAACACCAGTTTTAGATAATTTTGGACGTGATTTGACAGCTATGGCTGAAGAAGGTAAGCTTGATCCAGTTGTTGGACGTGAAAAAGAAATTGAGCGTGTCTCTCAAATACTTTCTAGACGTAAAAAAAATAACCCTTTATTAATTGGTGAACCTGGTGTTGGTAAATCTGCAATTGCAGAAGGTCTGGCTAACCGTATTGTTAAACGTAAAGTTTCGCGTATTTTATTTAACAAACGTGTTGTAACCCTAGATCTAGCTAGCTTAGTTGCTGGTACTAAATATAGAGGGCAGTTTGAAGAGCGTATGAAAGCAGTAATGAATGAGCTTGAAAAAAATGACGATGTTATTCTTTTTATAGACGAAATTCATACCATAGTTGGTGCTGGAGGTGCGACAGGAAGTTTAGATGCTTCTAATATGTTTAAACCTGCTTTAGCAAGAGGAGAAATCCAATGTATTGGTGCTACAACTTTAGATGAGTACAGACAATATATAGAAAAAGATGGTGCTTTAGAGCGACGTTTTCAAAAGGTTATTGTAGAACCTACAACAGTAGAAGAAACAATTGAAATTTTAAATAACATTAAAGCTAAATACGAAGATCACCATAATGTTACGTATACCGATGAAGCTATTGAAGCTTGTGTTAAGTTAACTAATCGCTATATGACTGAGCGTTTTCTGCCAGACAAAGCAATTGATGCTTTAGACGAAGCTGGTTCAAGAGTACACATTACTAATATAGATGTGCCAAAACAAATTATTGAATTAGAGAAAAAGCTAGAAGAGGTTAGAGAAACTAAAAATTCGGTAGTTAAAAAACAAAAGTACGAAGAAGCAGCACGATTACGTGATGACGAAAAACGTTTAGAAAAAGAATTAGCTGTCGCTCAAGAAAAGTGGGAAGAAGACACTAAACTACATAAAGAAATAGTGTCCGAAGATAACGTTGCGGATGTTGTAAGTATGATGACAGGAGTACCTGTTAACCGTATTGCCCAAACCGAAAGCAATAAATTGGCCCTATTACCAGATTTAATTAAAGGTAAAGTTATTGGTCAAGATGATGCTGTTGCTAAGGTTGTAAAAGCCATACAACGTAATCGTGCAGGATTAAAAGATCCAAACAAGCCAATTGGGTCGTTTATATTTTTAGGTCAAACAGGAGTCGGTAAAACACAGTTAGCCAAAGTGTTATCTAATCAATTATTTGATAGCGAAGAAGCTATGATTAGAATTGACATGAGCGAATACATGGAAAAATTTGCGATTTCAAGATTGGTTGGTGCACCTCCAGGATATGTAGGTTATGAAGAGGGTGGACAATTGACTGAAAAAGTACGTCGCAAACCTTATGCTGTAATTCTTTTAGATGAGATCGAAAAAGCGCATCCAGATGTTTTTAACATGTTATTACAAGTTTTAGATGATGGTTATTTAACAGATAGTTTAGGTCGTAAAATTGATTTTAGAAACACTATAATTATTATGACTTCTAATATTGGAGCCAGAAAATTAAAAGATTTTGGTACAGGTATTGGATTTGGTACAGCGTCACAAAAAGCTCAAGAAGATGCTAATTCTAGAAGCGTTATTGAGAATGCACTTAAAAAATCGTTTGCACCAGAGTTTTTAAATAGAATTGATGATGTCATCGTATTTAATGCTCTTGAAAAAGAAGACATTAATAAGATTATTGATATTGAACTAGAAAAATTACTAAAACGAATTGATGGTTTAGGTTATAAATTAAAATTAACCAAAGCAGCAAAAGATTTTATTGCAGAAAAGGGATTTGATAAGCAATATGGAGCAAGACCTTTAAAGCGTGCTATACAAAAGTATGTTGAGGATGCTTTAGCTGAAGAAATCATAACTTCTAAATTACAAGAAGGCGATAAAATTGTAATGGATTTAGACAGTAAAACTGACGAAATTACAATAGAGATTGAAAAGGCAGAAAAACCTACAGAATCTTAAAATAAAAAATATATTTGCATTTTACTAAAAGCTTCACTAACTTAAGTGAAGCTTTTTTAATTAATTATATTTGATGAATTTTACTAAAACTAAATTATCTTTTTGCACACTCTTAACTTCTGACAATATAATAATAGCAGAAATAAATGAAGGCGTTGTATTGAATCAAGACATGTCTGACGACATCATCTATTTTTCAAGTGTTGTTTTTAAAAACAATCCGTTTGTATATATCACAAACCGAATAAATTCATACGCAGTAGACCCAACAATATATAAAGGTGTTTCACAAGTTGAAACACTAAAGGGATTTGCTGTAGTGTCCACTACGCTATCTGCTAGAAATGCTGAAATTGAGCGCCTATTTTTAAATAAACCTTTTGAAATATTTTCAGATTTAAATGATGCTAAACTTTGGGCAATTCAAATACTAAATAAAACTATAGAATTAAAATAACTCTTCAGAATCAATACCTAAAGTTTGAATAAATTCAATGGATGCTTGGATATCATCATGTAAAATTTCGTCTTCTTTAATAAAAGGAACCACTTCACGATAACTAGATAAAAATTGCTCAATAAAATCACTTGATTTTAAAGGTGCTCTAAATCCTAAAGCCTGAGAAGCATTAAACAACTCAATAGCTAAAACACGCTCTACATTATTAATTAAAGTATAGGCTTGTGTAGCTGCATTGGCTCCCATACTTACGTGATCTTCCTGACCATTGCTAGAAACAATACTATCTATACTAGCTGGTGATGCCAATTGTTTGTTAGCACTTACAATACTAGCAGCAGTATATTGCGGAATCATAAATCCTGAGTTTAAACCTGGATTATCTACTAAAAATGCTGGTAAACCTCTTAATCCTGAAACAAGTTGAAACACACGTCTTTCAGATATATTACCTAGTTCTGCCATAGCAATTTTAAGATAATCTAGAGCCAGCGCTAAAGGTTGCCCATGAAAATTACCTCCAGAAATGATTTCATCTTCATTAGCAAAAATATTAGGATTATCAGTCACCGAGTTAATTTCGGTTGTAAACGTTTTGGCTACAAAAGCTAAAGTATCTTTAGTTGCTCCATGCACTTGTGGTATACATCTAAAACTGTATGGATCTTGAACGTGTTGCTTTTCTTGATTTATAATTTGACTACCTTCTAAAAATGCACTAACTCTACTTGCGGTTTCTAACTGTCCATTATGTGGTCTTACCAAATGTATTAATTCATTAAATGGTTCTATTCTACCATCAAACGCATCAATAGACACACTTCCAACTAAGTCTGCTAAATAGGATAATTTATAAGACTTAAGCAATAAATAAGTCCCATAAGCACTCATAAATTGCGTTCCATTTAATAAGGCAAGACCTTCTTTAGATAATAAAGTAATTGGTTGCCAATCAAAATGTTTTAGTACGTCTTCCGCTTCTAAAACGTCACCTTTAAAAGTTACTTTTCCTTTTCCTATTAATGGTAAAGATAAGTGTGCTAAAGGCGCTAAGTCTCCGGAAGCACCTAATGATCCTTGTGTATAAACTAGAGGTAAAACGTCGTTATTATAAAAATCTATTAAACGTTTTACAGTTTGCAATTGTACTCCAGAATGACCATAACTTAAAGATTGGATTTTTAATAACAGCATTAATTTTACAATTGGTTCTGGTACTAAATCTCCTGTCCCACAAGCATGAGACATCATTAAATTTTCTTGTAATTTGGTTAAGTTTTCTTTACTAATCTTAACGTTATATAGTGATCCAAAACCTGTATTTATACCATAAATAGGTCTGGTCTCTGATTTTAATTTTTCATCTAAATACGTGCGACATTGATTGATTTTATCTACAGAATCTGTAGATAATTCCAATTGTTTTTGTTCTAAAATTATAGATTGAATAGTTGCTAAATCTAATGACTTTGAAGATATAATGTGAGTTGTATTCATTTGTGTTTTTTATCTCTTCAAAAGTCATCATAACTTAAATAATATGCAAGTATTTGTTAATAATTAAACAAATACTTTAAAACTTGTATTATTCTATATATTTTTGAGAAAATTAAAATTTAAATAATGAAAAAACTATTAGTTTGCTTAGCAGCATTATCTATCGTTGCTTGTAAAAAAGAAGCTCCAAAGGATTACGCAACATTTTCTGGTAAAATAGAAAACAAAAACAGCGATTCTTTATTTGTATACCAAGGTAGAGACTTTAAAAAAACAATTAAAGTAAATGAAGACGGAACGTTTAGTGATACCTTAAAAGTTACTACTGGTGTTTTTGGAGTATACGATGGTAAAGAGCAGACAACTATATTTTTAGCCAATGACATGGATTTAAAAATGACTTTAGATGCAAAAACATTTGACGAGTCAATTAAATTTAGTGGAAAAGGTGCTGAAAAATCTACTTTTTTAGTAGATAGAATTAATTTTGAACAAGATTTAGTAGATGTTGAAGCTTTAAAAAATCTTGAAGCCTCTAAATTAGATTCTAGTTTAGAAGACATTAAAACTAAAATGCTTGCTTATTATGACAAAAATGCAGCAATAGATTCTACAATTATATCAGAAGCTAGAAAGCAAGTAGATCCAATGTTAAAAGGATTAAAAGGTTATGTTTTAAGTGGTATTAAACTTAAAGAAGAATTTCCTGCAGGATCACCTTCTCCTACTTTTGAAAACTATGAAAACTATAAAGGTGGTACAACATCTTTATCTGACTTAAAAGGTAAGTTTGTCTACATAGATGTTTGGGCAACTTGGTGTGGTCCTTGTATTGGAGAAATTCCTGCTTTAAAAGCATTAGAAAAAGATTTAGAAGATAAAAATATTGCTTTTGTAAGCTTATCAACAGATGATGGTAGAGGTTACAGAGCCGATTCTAAAGAAGAATCTTTTAAATTATCTAAAGAAGGTTGGAGAAAAATGATTGAAGAAAAAGAAATGGGAGGTATCCAATTATTTGCAGACAAAGCATTTGAATCTGATTTTGTAACTGGTTATAAAATTAACTCTATTCCAAGATTTATTTTAATCGATCCAAACGGAAACATTGTTAATGCTGATGCTCCTAGACCATCGTATCCAAAAATTAAAGAGTATTTAACTTCATTTGGAATTTAAATCATTATTTAAATTTATAGTATAAAAAAAGCGAACTTTAAAGTTCGCTTTTTTTTATTGCATTATTTTTTGGGTTCGCTATCTGCATTTTCAATTTCAGGTTGCTCTGGTTGTTTAAATAAATCTAGGTAAGCTAAAGGGATACCTTCTATAACATGACTAGCAATAAAGCTTTGATAACCTAAATCTTCTACTAATAAATCTGCTGCTTTACCATGTAGATACACTCCAAATATAGCTGCTACTAATGGATCATAACTTTGGGCTATTAATCCAGAAATTATACCTGTTAAAACATCTCCAGTACCTGCTGTTGCCAAACCTGGATTTCCTGTGGCATTAACATATAATTTATCTTGAAAAACAGTGATAGTATTAGCGCCTTTAATTACTATAATACATTTATATTTTTTAGAAAACGCTTTAGCTTTTTTAAGTTTATCAAACTCATCTTCCCATTGACCTAGTAATCGCTCTAACTCTTTTGGATGCGGAGTTAAAACCGTGTTTTCTGGTAAAAGTTTTAATAATGCTTTCTTTTTAGAAAGTATATTAATTCCGTCTGCATCAATTACTAATGGTGTTTTATTGACTTTCAAAAATGCTTCAAAAGCATCAATTGTTTGAGCATCAGTACCAACACCTACTCCAAAAGCGATAACGTTTGGTTGTATATCAAATGCTATTGATGTAATTTTTTCTTCGTCAGTATCTGTAATAACCATTGCTTCTGGAAAACCGACTTGTAATGGTATATAACCA
>Ga0105356_10003465_pt1 | contig 15507 bp, 19 predicted proteins | sample GOMGulsemesocosm_3_FD_83502 | JGI IMG/M metagenome (GOLD analysis project Ga0105356, IMG submission 83502) | Methane-oxidizing microbial communities from mesocosms in the Gulf of Mexico - GOM9D Gulf of Mexico | ecosystem: Environmental > Aquatic > Marine > Cold seeps | place: Gulf of Mexico...
CCTTGTATTAAGAAAAATTTTCACGCTAGTGAGGTTTTAACCATAGTCAGAAAAAAGCGCGAGTAATTACTATATTACTAGCGCTTTTTTAGCATTTGAATTTAGTTAAACTTCTAAGTAAGTAGTAATGTTGCTGTGCCTAAGAAAGCAAAAATTCCAACTACATCAGTTACTGTAGTGATAATCACACTACCGGCAAGGGCAGGGTCAATATTCATTCGCTTTAATATCAATGGAATACTTACACCCGCTAAACCTGCGGCAGTCATGTTCATTAACATGGCAAAAGCAATAACACCGCCTAACATCAAATCTTGCTTCCAAATGGCAACAACTGTGGCAATAAGTGCAGCCCAAATAATGCCATTTAAAAAGCCTATGGCAACCTCTTTGCTTAATAATGCACGGGCGTTACTGTCACCAACATGACCTAATGCCATACCACGTATAACCAGTGTCAGGGTTTGATTGCCTGCAACACCACCCATGCTAGGTACTAGGGAGTTTAATACCGCTAAAATAGCAAGTTGCTGAAATACACCTTCAAACATGCTAGTAACGGCAACAGCCATCAAAGCGGTAATAAGGTTAACACCTAGCCACAAAGAGCGCTGCTTGGTACTTTTAATGACAGGGGCAAAAGTATCTGCCTCATCATCTAAACCCGCCATACTCATCATAGAATGCTCTGCATTCTCTCGTATAATATCGATAACATCATCGATTGTGATACGACCAAGTAAATGTCCTGCTTCATCAACTACGGGAGCAGAAAACCAATCATGGCGCTCAAACAATTGAGCAACATCCTGTTCATCCATATCAGCTTGGACAGCCTCTACTTCAGCATTAATCAAACTTGATACAATAACCTCTGCTTTCGCGGTAACTATGGCAGCAAGTGACACTGCACCAATAAAGAGATTGTTGCGATCAACAACGTAAAAGGAATCGGTGGCTTCTGGAAGGTCGCCTTTTAGACGTAAGTATCTTAATACCACATCAACCGTTACTTCTGGGCGTAAGGTGATGGTATCAGTATTCATTATCCCGCCAGCAGTATCTTCTTCATAAGATAATGCGGCTTCAACTCGGCTACGATCCTGCGAGTCCATTGAGTTCAGTACTTCGTTAAAAATACTATCAGGCAATGTACGGAAAACTTCGGCTAAATCATCGACGTCCATGCCTTCGGCAACAGCAGCAAGCTTCTCAGGGCGCATGCTTTTGATAATGCCTTTACGAACTTCTTCATTAAGCTCTTCGAGTACTTCACCATGAAAGTCGGGATCAATAAGTTGCCAAAGAACCGGTCGGCTTTTTGCTGTAGAAGATTCTAGAATGAGGGCTAAGTCATAGGCAGGCATGTGTTGTAGTAATTTTCGTACATAGACGAACATACCACTGCCAAGTGCCTCATTAACTTGTTGTAATCGTTGTTGGTTATATTCTTGTTCTGATACTTCAGGCATAACGACTCTGCTTTTAATGTTTAGTGCACAGAAAACCCTCTAAAGAGTGTGTCGTTGAGAAGCGTGACGATACTGAGGGTAGTTTCAATATAAAAGAAAAACAGCTGACCTTAAACTCATTTAAAGTCGGAGTAAGTTTATCGTAAGTGAGTGGTTTTATCAGCTTTTTTATCAATTAGCTGAGCTTTTAGGGGGGGTAACGTTATTCGGCTTCGTCAAACTTGTCTGAGATTAGTTGGCAAACTTCGGTTAAAGCCAGTTCGGCATCTTCACCTTGGGCAGTGATGTTAACTACTTTTCCTTGAGCTCCAGCTAATAACATCAATGCCATAATGCTACTTGCATCGGCTTCTTTACCTGACAATTCGAGCATTATTTTAGCTGAAAATTTCTGGCTTAACTGAGCTAGCTTTGTTGCCGCACGAGCATGCAAACCTAGCTTATTACAAATGGTGACTTGCTGGGATATAAGCGTCATAACTGCTCTCTATTTGTCGAGATGTTAAGTTGACTTAACATCGATGTCTCTATGGTGAGTTTGAATGTCATCTCGCTCTTTTCTGAAGTTTTTTGCTAACATATCAGCAATATAAACTGATCTATGTTTACCGCCAGTACAACCTATTGCGATAGTGACATAGCTGCGATTATTTCGTTCTAAATGCGGTAACCATGTCATCATAAAGCTGTTAATTTGCCAGATAAATTTTGTAACTATAGCCTGGCTCCCTAAGAAATCTTTGACCTCTTGATCCACGCCAGTTTGCCCCTTTAACGACTTCTCCCAAAAAGGGTTAGGTAAAAATCTGGCGTCAAAGACATAATCTGCATCAACTGGAATACCATGTTTAAAGCCAAAAGATTCAAATACAAGTACCATAGCACCCGTTTTTTTACCGAGAATTCTTTCTCTTACTAAGTCGGCTAGTTGATGAGGGCTCAGCTGACTGGTATTGATATATAAATCAGCATTAGTTGATATAGGCTCAAGTAATGATTTTTCCAGTGCAATGGCTTGATCAAGTGCCATATTTTCTCGGATAAGCGGGTGTAAACGACGTGTTTCGCTAAACCGTCTAATGAGGTCGTTATCATCAGCATCAAGAAAGAGGGTATTTACATCGACAGCTTTAGGTAAATAAGCAATAATTTCTGGAATATCTTGTGGATCTTCAGGTAAGTTTCTTACATCTAAACTAACGGCAACATTTTCATAGTCATTGATAACAGTATGGGTTAATGCTGGGAGTAGATTAACAGGGATATTGTCTACACAATAATAACCTAAATCTTCTAAAACACGTAGTGCGACTGATTTACCTGAGCCTGAACGGCCACTGACAATGATTAATTTCATTAATTAAATTCCGAGTGCACTGTTAAGTTGCAACTGTTGTGTTATTAGCTTGCTTGCTGAATTAAGTTGTAGAGTGCTTGATTATCATTGCACTTCCTTACTTGCTTAAGCATTTTTTTATCACTGAATAGCTTTGCAATGCTTTGCAATGTATCTAGATGTTCTTTACAGCTATTTTCAGGCACAAATAAAGCAACAAAGATATCAACCTCTCTGTTGTCAATGGCATCAAAATCGATAGTTTGTTCTGTTGTTATTAATACTGCAACGGCTTTGTTAGCATTAGGCAAGCGGCCATGGGGTATAGCAATGCCATTACCAATGCCTGTACTACCCATTTTTTCTCTATCAAGTAAGCTCTCTAATAGCTCATCTTCTTCAATATCACTGACTTGGTTGGCAGCTAATTGACATATTTTTTCTAAAATGCGTTTTTTACTGGTTACGGCTACATCACAACTGGTACAGCTTGTTGTTAATATTTCTGATAATTGCATAATTATTTTTATGATTAATAGGCGCCCGTTACGCTAATTCATTTAGCTTAGGGCGCCTGGTTTTACCTGCTTTAATTACTATAAAGCGTTTTCTAAGAATTGCTCTGCTTAATGCTGAGCCATTTTACCTTTATACTTCAGAATCTGTCGATCAAGTTTATCGACTAAGGTATCAATTGAAGCATACATATCTGAATTTACCGCTTTAGCGAAAACTTCACCGCCATTGATATGTACATTGGCCTCTGCTTTTTGATTTAGCTTTTCAACCGTTAATACTACATGGACATTATTAATATGATCAAAATGTCGCTCTAATTTTAAGAATTTAGTATCAACATATTCACGTAATGAACTTGTAACTTCTACATGGTGACCAGAAAGATTAATTTGCATAAACATGATCCTTTTATTGTCGTATTCTAAAGTAAACTCTTACGTTGGTTTGACGGCGGTATCGCTAATGACTCTCGGTATTTAGCTATGGTCCGTCTTGCCACTTTTATTCCCTGCTCGGCTAATAAATCAGCCATTTTGCTATCACTTAACGGTTTAGCAGGAGTCTCCGCTAAGATAAGTTTCTTAATTAAAGAGCGAATTGCCGTCGATGAACACTCTCCTCCATTTTCTGTACTGACATGGCTGGAGAAAAAATATTTCAGTTCAAAAATGCCTCTCGGTGTATGCATATACTTCTGCGTGGTGACACGTGATATAGTGGATTCATGCATATCAACTGCTTCGGCAATATCATTTAATACCATAGGGCGCATCGCTTCGGCGCCATGCTCCAGAAATCCCTGTTGTCTTTGCACAATACAATTTGATACTTTCAGTAATGTATCGTTTCGTGAATCTAAACTTTTAATGAACCATTTCGCTTCTTGCAGGTTTGCTCGGATAAATTGGCCATCATTGGTGGAAGATTTCATTGTTTTAGACATTGCAGCGTACTGCTGATTTATTGAAAGTTTTGGTGCTGTATCTGAGTTCAACTCAACGACCCAACGACCATTTTTCTTATCAACAGATACATCCGGTATCACATACTGATCATCACCTTTAATTACCGCATCCCCTGGACGTGGATTTAAACTTTGAATCAAGCGCATTACTTCACGTAATTGATCTTCTTTTAACTTTGTTTTGCGCATTAGCTGGCGATAATCTCGGTTACCCAGTAAATCAATGTGGTCATTAATGATCAATTTACTTTCTTTTAGGTAAGGGGTATCACTACTAAATTGATTTAATTGAATGATTAGGCATTCTGGAATTGAGCGAGCGGCAACGCCAATAGGGTCAAACATGTTAATACGTTTGAGTACTGCTTCTACTTCATCAAGCTCTAGGTCTTCTATACCAACGCTTTCAAGGATATCTTCTGATGAAACGGTTAAATAACCTGCATCATCAACGGCTTCTATAATGGCTATGGCAACGGTTTTATCGGTATCACTGAAGGGGGTTAATTCCATCTGCCATAATAAATGGTCTTGAATAGAGTCAGTTGTTTCACCTTGGTAGGTAAAATCATCAGCAGGGCTGCTGACAGCGCCAGTGTTGGAAACACCTGCGCTATAACTTTCTTCCCAAGTAGTATCTATGTTAAGTTCTTCAGGAATATCGCTTTTTTCCATTGCTTCAGTTGTACTGATTTCGTCAATACTGGCTTGTTGCTCTTCACTGCCATCAGTAGGAGCAGGTTCGGTAGTTGACTCAGAAGCGTTTGCAGAAAAAGCCTCTTCAAGGTTGTTTTGTTCGCTACTGCTTTCACTTTGAGCTTTTTCATCTAGCTCAAGTAAGGGATTGCTTTCTAAAACTTCTTGAATTTCTTGCTGTAACTCTAACGTCGACAATTGCAAAAGCTTGATCGCTTGTTGCAATTGTGGAGTCATAGTTAATTGTTGTCCAATACGGAGCTGTAGTGTAGGGCGCATCTAGGTTATATAATTTCCTATTATTATTCTTGCTAGTTATTAACTGAAAGTAATAACTACGTTTTATTTATCTGTTCTGCTACGGCTTCTTAATTATGCTTTAACTATAGCGTGAATTGCTCGCCAAGGTATACATCTCTGACTTTTTGATTGGCAAGAATTTGATCTGCATTACCTTGTGCAATTATTTCGCCATGGCTAACAATATAAGCATGCTCACATACATCTAATGTTTCTCTAACATTATGATCTGTGATTAAGATACCGATGCCTCTTTGCTTTAAGTGTAAGATGATTTTTTTAATGTCGCCAACTGAAATAGGATCAACACCTGCAAAGGGCTCATCTAATAGAATAAATTGCGGATCTGCAGCTAAAGCACGAGCAATTTCAACACGTCTTCTTTCACCACCGGACAAGCTCATACCAGTATTATCTTTGATATGGCAAATATGAAACTCTTCCAGTAAATGTTCAAGTTTTTCTACGCGTTGTGCTTCAGTAAGCTCTTTACGTGTTTGTAATATCGCCATGATATTATCGGTAACCGTAAGCTTTCTAAAGATGGAGGCTTCTTGTGGTAAGTAACCTATACCACTGCGCGCTCTCTCATGCATAGGCGCAAGTGTTAAATCCTTACCATTGAGTTTGATACTACCGTTATCATTGGGTACTAAGCCAACTATCATATAAAATGAAGTCGTTTTTCCTGCACCGTTGGGACCTAACAGCCCGACAATTTGGCCAGCATCAACTTGTAAACTGACATTCTTAACGACTTGCCTGCTTTTGTATGATTTAGATAAACCATCGGCAATTAAGGTATTTACCATCGTCGACTCTTCTGCTGGATTTTGTGTCTTATTAGTCAATACTGTCGCCTTTTTTATCTGATGCTTTTTCAGCCTTTGACTTTTCGTGCGTCTCTTTTTGCTTTTTTAATACGGTTGGTTGTAATACCGTAGTAACAGACTGATTATTTGCACTATGTGCTTCAAGTTTTTCACTTAAAGTATTGTAGGTGATTTCATTACCGCTGACTTCACTACCGGCTTGTTTGACTAATGCATTGCCTGAAATGGTAATGGTATTGGAGTTTGGATTATAAGTTATTTCATCGGCTTGTAAGCTGATTAAGCTGCCATCTTCAAGTTTTTGTTGGAATATCGCAGGCTTACCTTTAGCTAAATAAGTATCATTTTTATCACCGCTGACCTTATCCACTAAACTAAATACTTGAACTATATCTGCAGTTATAGAGATAGAGCCTTGTCGAATGCTGACATTATCTAGGTAGCTGGCAATTTTATTTTTAAGATCTGCAGCTTGGCGCTGAGATTTTATAGTGATCTCTTGTTCTAAATCTTTTTTAGCAGCGTGAGCATTGCTCAAAAGCAATAAACTGCAAGTGAGTGCAACTACTTTGAATGTGTTTTGGCTTAAGTTAGCTTTCATCATTTTTTTTATAGATAGTACGTTCATGCTGAGTTAGGGTCATTTGTTTAGTGTTTAAATCGATTATTAATCCTGAGCCGTACATGGTGAAGTCTTTACCTACCACGACAACGGTTTGTTCTGAACTAATAATATTTGTTTTTAAGTCCAATGCGATTGTTTTGCAGTGGATTTCTTTTATCAAGCTATCGACTTCAGTGGCTTTAATATGTACATGGGTTTTGAGTTCAACACGGTTATCTTTATAGAGTGTTGCTTCTTTTGCACTCACCTTCCATGGTTGCCCTTCTTTTTGCGGGTATAGCGTGTAATTAGGTAACTCAAAATAGCTGACGGCTAAATCAGCGTAATGCTCCATACGCTCTGCTTCAATAGTGTGCGACAACTGTCCTAAATCACTATAAATTTTACTTTTTAGCTTTTCGGCAATAAAATCAGGACGTTGCTCGTTGACGATTAAAGTGTCTTCTTCTATTGATGCACTACGCCATTCAATAATGCCATAGATAAGTGCGCTAAGCAGTAATACAAATAGCGCGAGGCTATTTAATCGATTCATATACTCGCGCCTGTCGCATTAGCTAAGCTTCCTTGAGTTTGCATTATTAAATCACAAGTTTCTCTTACTGCACCAAAACCACCTCGAGTGAAAGTAGTATAGTCTGCACCGCGCATTACCAGTGGGTGACCATCAGATACACAAATACCTAAACCTACTGCTTCAATACACGCTAAATCAGGTACATCATCACCAATATAAGCAATGTGATTCAAGTCTATATTTAATTCTTTTGCTAATTCGATTAATGCTGGCAGTTTATCTTCTTGACCTTGAATTATGTGTGCAACATTGAGGGCTTTCATACGGTTTGCCACTATTGCAGAGTTTCTACCAGTAATGATGGCAACATCAACCCCACTTGCTCCTAAGGCTTTTATACCAAAGCCATCTTTGGTGTGAAATGCTTTTAGCTCTTCACCGTCATTGCCTAAGTATATTCGGCCATCAGAAAATACACCGTCAACGTCACATACTAGTAATTTTATTTCTTTTGCTTTAGTTAAAATATCGCTCGGAACATCACCGTATAAAGTATTCATTAAAGTACCCCAGAGCTTAAAAAGTCATGCATATTCATAGCACCAACAACTTGGCTGTTACTATCTACAATAATAAGGCCATTGATTTTTTTATCTTCCATAATTTTCAAGGCTTGTGCGGCGAGCATATCACTTTGTGCTACCTGAGGGTTATGAGTCATTACCGTGCTGATATTGTCGCTGTGAATATCTATTTTGTTATCAAGTACCCGACGAAGGTCACCATCAGTAAATAATCCGATCAGTTGCTGTTGTCCATCAACAACTGCAGTCATGCCCAAGCCTTTTAATGACATTTCAACTAAAGCATCTTTAATCAGTGCGTGCTCAGAAACCACTGGCACTCGCTCTCCTTGGTGCATAATGTCATTGAGACGTAATAATAAACGCTTTCCAAGACTGCCACCTGGGTGCGATAAGGCAAAATCATCAGCGGTAAAGTCACGAGCATTTAATAAAGCGACCGCTAAAGCATCACCCATGACTAGAGTGGCGGTAGTGCTTGAGGTTGGCGCTAAACCAAGAGGACATGCCTCAGTAGATACCTTGATGCAGACATGAGTATCAGCTAATTTTGCAAGAGTTGAGTCAGTATTACCTGTCATTGAAATTAACTTAGCACCTATGCGCTTAATGACAGGAATAATAGCTAGAACTTCACTGGTTTCGCCTGAATTGGATATAGTCAATACAACATCATTGCTAGTGATCATACCTAAATCACCATGACTTGCTTCACCAGGGTGAACAAAGAAAGAGGGCGTACCTGTACTGGCAAGCGTAGCAGCAATTTTTCCACCAATATGGCCAGACTTGCCCATACCAATGACGATTACTCTACCTTTGCAGTGATACATGAGCTGACAAGCAAGCTCAAAACTATCATCAACGAACTGCACTAATTCAGCAATTGCTTGCTGTTCAATCTCAATAACATTTTTTGCTAACTGTTTGAAATTTTGCATAATGATTAATTAATCTCAGCCCTTATTAGGATAATTGACTAAAAAGTAAAACTTGATAGGCGATAAAGCTTAACAGTAATAACGCGCCTTTTGCACGAGTAATTCTAAATGCACCCACACGTCGACTAAAGCATAAAAGAAATAATAGTAGTGTAACACCTAACATGTAGGGCGCATCTCTACTGGCAGCTAAAGGGTCAATGCTTCCTGGGGCTATTAGACCTGCAAGTGGCAATACGGCGAGGATATTAAAGATGTTTGAACCTATAATATTGCCTAATGCGAGATCATCTTCTTTTTTAATAATGCTCATAATACTGGCCGCAAGCTCTGGTAAACTTGTACCTATGGCAATAATTGTTAAACCTATGACTAAGTCGCTAATACCAAATGCTTTAGCAATAAATACCGAAGAATCAACCAAAAAGCTCGCACTTAATGGTAATAAAATAATACCAACCAATAGCCAAACTAGTGATAGTTTCATACTCACGGCTTCTGCAACATCTTGCTCCGCTTCAATAATTAAAGGGTCGTTACTAGGCTTACCTTGGGTCTTTTTTATCGTGATGACCAGCAATGCAATAATATAAATAGCAAAGCCGGACATTAAAACAATGCCTTCTATAAAGCTAAAATTGTTATCAGTCAGTACCCAGTACCCTAAAGCAGTAATGGCTAATATAAGTGGGATTTCGCGCTTTATTGTTTGTGATGAAACAGTTAAAGGCTGCAATAAAGCGGTAAGACCAAGGACTAATGCAATATTGGTAATGTTAGAACCGATAGCGTTACCAATTGCAGTATCTGGGTTGCCTTGCATTGATGCGGTGGCTGCAACCATCATCTCTGGGGCAGAAGAGCCCATTGCCACAATAGTCAAACCAATGATCATTGGTGAAATACCTAAATTTCTTGCTAATGAAGAAGCGCCAAAGACAAATTTGTCAGCACTCCAAACTAAGGCAACAAGGGCAATGAGTAATATAAAAATTTGTTCTAGCATTAATGACTCCAAGGTTAAGGGTAAATTGTCGCTGGTTGCAGCACAAAAAAGAAGTAAATAATGTCTACAAAACGAAAAAAGTATTCTTTTGTCTTACTTTTGAGCAAAAATGATCACTTTCTTACAATTCAACCTCGGTTTTTTACAGTTATTAGCCCGTTATTGGTTTATTTCTAATGAAGAATTGTAACGGCTCAGGTAAAATCAGTCGCTCATAGAAGAATTTTCATTGACGCTAATATCAATTGGTACTAGGCAGTTAATATTAAGTAATAATAAACAGTGATGTTGAACAATGATAAACCCTGCAGACAAAGATAACTTGGTTGAAATTGAAAACCTTACCTTTAAACGAGGTGAGCGAGTCATTTATGATGATATCAGCCTAACTATTCCTAAAGGAAAAGTTACCGCCATCATGGGGCCAAGTGGTATCGGAAAAACCACTTTATTACGTTTAATTGGCGGTCAGATAAAGCCTGAAAGTGGTAAAATACTGTTTGCAGGTAAAAATATCCCTGATTTATCACGTACAGATTTATATGAAGCACGTAAGCATATGAGTATGCTTTTTCAAAGTGGTGCATTATTTACTGAAATGAGTGTTTTTGACAATATTGCCTTTCCCATTAGAGAGCATACTCAGTTATCTGAAGCACTCATTGAAAAAATTGTGTTAATGAAGCTTGAAGCTGTGGGCTTGCGTGGTGCTAGGCATTTACAACCAAGTGAACTTTCCGGCGGCATGGCTCGTCGAGTAGCCTTGGCTCGCGCAATAGCCTTGGACCCTGAACTTATTTTATATGATGAACCTTTTGCCGGACAAGATCCTATTTCAATGGGTGTTATTGTTCGCTTAATACGTTCACTTAGTGACGCACTAGGCCTGACATCAGTAGTCGTTTCACACGATGTTCCAGAGGTAATGAGTATTGCCGATTATATTTATATTGTTGCAGAAAAGAAGATTATAGGTCACGGCACACCTGAGCAAATACGCCAAGATACTTCCCCTCTAGTGCAGCAGTTTGTCCAAGGTGAAGCTGATGGCGCAGTACCTTTTCACTATGAAGCTCCGGCATATAGTGATGAACTCATTAAAACTTCTTAAGGAAGCGTAGATAAATGAATCTTATTCGAAGTAGTGTCTTTCGAGGCAACAAATAGTGCAGCAGTTACAATTTTTAGGTAAACAGACTTTAGGCATTATCAGTGGCCTGGGGCGCGCGGTTATTTTGTTGGTTTCGGCATTAATGCATGTACCTAATGTACGTAAAGGTACACCTTTGCTGATGCAGCAGCTTTATAGTGTCGGTGTATTGTCGTTATTAATCATAGTGGTATCTGGCACCTTTATTGGTATGGTACTGGCCTTACAAGGCTATACAATTCTTGTTGGTTATGGCGCGGAGGCTAGTTTAGGCCCTATGGTGGCACTATCACTTCTACGAGAACTCGGTCCTGTAGTCGCTGCATTATTATTTGCTGGTCGTGCTGGTTCAGCGCTAACTGCTGAAATAGGTCTGATGAAAGCTACAGAGCAATTATCAAGTTTAGAGATGATGGCTATCGATCCTTTAAGAAGAGTTATTGCCCCTCGCTTTTGGGCTGGTTTTATAAGTTTACCCTTGTTAGCCGCAATATTCTCTATGGTTGGTATACTTGGTGCTCATGTTGTTGGTGTTGACTGGTTGGGTGTTGATGGCGGAACTTTTTGGTCTGTGATGCAAGACCAAGTCGACTTTGAAAAAGATATTCTAAATGGCATTATCAAAAGTATTGTTTTTGCTTTTGTTGTGATGTGGATTGCCGTTTATAAGGGCTATGATTGTGAGCCAACCTCTGAGGGTATTAGTCGGGCGACTACCTCAACTGTGGTACAATCGTCATTATTGGTATTGTTTTTAGATTTTATTTTAACAGCGTTAATGTTCGTAAAATAATTACGATACATTTGGGTTCTGTTGGAAGTATATTGTTGAATTTTTTATTACAAGGCGTTGGTGAAAGACATGGTGTCTAAAAAAGTAGAATTGTTGGTAGGTTTTTTTGTTGCATTAGGTCTTGCTGCCTTATTAATGTTGTCTCTAAAGGTGGCAGACACAGGCATTGGTGGTGGCGGTGAAAGTTACCAATTATTTGCTAAGTTTGAAAATATAGGTGGCTTAAAAGTTCGCTCTCCTATTAAAGTTGGCGGTGTTGTTGTTGGTCGCGTTAGTGATATATCGTTGGATGAAGAAGACTATACTCCCGTAGTTACTCTTGAAATTTATACTCAATATAATAAATTTTCAGAAGCTACCTCAGTGGCCATTTTAACGGCGGGTTTATTAGGAGAGCAATATTTAGGTGTGCAGCCTGGTTTTATTGATGAGTCGGTTGATATGTTGGTGCCTGGAGATTTCATCGAGGATACTAAGCCGGCTTTAGTGTTAGAAGAGTTAATCGGTCAGTTCTTATTTAGCCAAGGGAGTGGTGATGAATAAATTAATGAATATAGGTAACCTTTATAAAAGCAAGCTTCTTTGTAGCCTAACTATGAGCGTAGCCATTAGTCTCGCATTTAGCAGCAACGTTAATGCAAGCAGTGAAATTGAAGCTAGCAAATTACCTGCTCAGGCAACTTCACTTCCGAGTGAACCTACACGGTTAACTGTAGATCAAAGCAACCCGTATAACATGGTAAAAGGTGCTGCAGAGCAAACGTTTAAACGTTTTGCCAGTGAGCAACAAAACATTAAAGCTAACCCAAACTTGTTAAAAGACATAGTTCGAGAAGAGCTTATGCCTTATATCAATTATAAATACTCGGCTTTTAAAGTTATTGGCAAACATTTGAAGAAAACAACTGATGCCGAGCGACGTGCCTTTGTTCCAGTATTTCGTGAATATCTAGTCACTTCTTATGCGCAAGTCTTTACTTTATATGATAATCAAGTTGTAGAGTTCTCTCCTGAAAAGTCTTTTGAAGGTAAAAGAATAGTTGCCGTAAGTACTCGCATAATTATGCCTGGCAGAGATAATATTGATGTTTCTTTTAAAGTTAGATTTAATAAAAAAACTAAGCAATGGCAAGCATTTGATATGGTTGCGGAAGGCGTTAGTTTACTTGACTCTAAACAAGCTGAGTTAGGTGGCATCATTAGGCAGAAAGGCCTACCCTATGTAACAGAGTTATTGAAAAGTAAAAGTTCTAGGGATATTGTTTTTAAAAGCAGTGCAGCCAAAGGCTCTGCTGCAAAAAGTGAGCAACAAGGGTAGATAGTGACTAAAGCAAATATAGTTCTAAACCATGGTACCCTGGCTATTACTGGTGAGTTAAGTCGCCATAGTGTCGCGAATATCAAAAGCAAAGAATATTCCCTTTGGTTTGAGCATGGCGCAATCAAAGTTGATTTAAGCCAAGTAAGTAAGGCAGATACTGCAGGTCTTGCTTGGTTGTTTTATCTTTTAGAGCAGGGTCGTAATAATGCTTGCCAGTTAAGCTTTTGCAATATACCTGAGAAATTAACCAAACTAATCACCTTAAGTGGCGTTGATGGTTTACTACCATTAGCATTTGATTAGTAATTACAAAGCAACAAACAAAGGAGACTCCCTTGGAAGTGAGTGAGGTAGAAGACCTAGTAAGTAAATTAATAAATGAAGCACTTGAACTTGATGAACTGCATGTGAAGTTTGATGGCTCTCAATGTCAAATTAATGCAGTAAGTGATATGTTTGATGACTTGAGTCGTGTTAAGCGCCAGCAAGCTGTACTTAAACCCTTAGCCGATATTATTAAAGATGGCACAGTACACGCCATAACAGTAAAAACCTTTAATAAAGCACAGTGGCAACGTGATAAGTTATTCAATAGTTAATTTTTAATTATTCAAATTGTATTTTTAATGCCTAGCTTTTTATTGCTGGGCATTTTTGTGTATACTGACTTGATATTTTTAACCCTTTATAGATAAGTAGTAGTTATTTTGGACGCATTTAAAGTTATTGGTGGTAAACCACTTCGCGGTGATGTCGTGATCTCTGGAGCAAAAAACGCTGCTCTTCCTATTTTAATGTCAGCATTGTTATCGAAGACACCGATTGTATTTAGCAATGTACCTAAGCTTAATGATATTTTAACTACGGTTAAGTTATTAGGGCAGTTAGGTGCTAAATCAGAATGGCTTAGTGAAGACAAACTAATGATTGATGCAAGTAACATCGATACTTGTCGTGCCCCTTATGATTTAGTTAAAACAATGCGTGCTTCGATATTAGTACTCGGTCCATTATTGGCTCGTATGGGTCATGCCGAAGTTTCTTTACCGGGTGGTTGTGCTATTGGCGCAAGACCGGTAAATCTTCACATTCAAGGCCTGAAATTGATGGGGGCTGATATCAATGTTGAAGATGGCTATATTGTTGCCAAAAACAACGGACGCTTAACTGGTGCAACCATTTTTATGGACACAGTTAGTGTTACAGGCACCGAAAACTTAATGATGGCTGCAGCTTTAGCACAGGGCACTACAGTGATAGAAAATGCTGCACGTGAACCTGAAATTGTTGATTTGGCTAATTGTTTGACTAGCATGGGGGCTAAAATTAGTGGTGCTGGTACAGACACACTTACCATAGAAGGTGTTAGTGAGCTTTGTGGTAAAGAATATTCAGTTATGCCTGATCGTATTGAAACAGGTACTTTTTTAGTTGCTGCTGCTGTAACTCAGGGTCATATTAAGTGTTTAAACACTGACCCAAGCTCACTTGAAGCAGTACTAAGTAAGCTTCAAGAAGCAGGTGCTTCTATTACGACTGGTGATGATTGGATAGAGCTTGAAATGACGGCTCCAGCCAAAGCCGTTAACGTAAGGACTGCTCCACATCCTGCGTTCCCAACCGATATGCAAGCGCAGTTTATGACTATGAATGTGTTAGCTGAAGGAACGGCAACTGTTATTGAAACAATTTTTGAGAATCGCTTTATGCATGTTCCTGAGCTACAACGCATGGGCGCAGATATCACTTTAGAAGGCAATACTGCAATAGTTAAAGGCGTTGATAGTCTTAATGGTGCTCAGGTGATGGCAACTGATTTACGAGCTTCAGCGAGTCTGGTTATTGCTGGTTTAGTAGCTAAGTCACCAACACAAGTTGATCGTATATATCACATTGACCGCGGTTACTTATGTATCGAAGATAAGCTTCAAGGTTTAGGTGCAGATATTACCCGTATCCAAGCTGATTAATAGTGAGCTGAAGCACTTTATTTAGTTATTTTATAAATGAAAGGCTAGTACCTGTGAAGGTACTAGCCTTTTTTGTATGTGGATACCTGAAAGGGTTCGATAGTTATGCCCATTTGCTGGCTAGTGCATAAATCTAATGTGATTAACTGTAAATAAGTGCCTTGATTTTCAGGTACAAAAAAAGGACATCCTATAAGGTATGTCCTTTTTGGTTTAGCATAAGTTATAAACTAACCAATGCTAACATCGGCAATTAAAGTGCAACGATGTTTTCAGCTTGAGGGCCTTTTTGACCGTCAGTTACTGTGAATTCAACTTTTTGACCTTCAGCAAGAGTTTTAAAACCTTCACCAACGATAGCGTTGAAGTGAGCAAAAACGTCTGGACCGTTTTCTTGCTCGATAAAACCAAAACCTTTAGCTTCGTTAAACCATTTTACTGTACCAGTAGTAGTAGACATAATAGTCTCCTTTAAATATA
>Ga0105356_10003467_pt1 | contig 15500 bp, 10 predicted proteins | sample GOMGulsemesocosm_3_FD_83502 | JGI IMG/M metagenome (GOLD analysis project Ga0105356, IMG submission 83502) | Methane-oxidizing microbial communities from mesocosms in the Gulf of Mexico - GOM9D Gulf of Mexico | ecosystem: Environmental > Aquatic > Marine > Cold seeps | place: Gulf of Mexico...
GGTCAAACGCTTTCTATAATTAAGGCAACTAAAAAGATATATACTTTCAGCATGCTTAGTTATTTTCTATCAAAATAAAAAAAGCATTCCCATCCGGAACGCTATTATAATAATATTAAATTAAATCCCTAAAAATCAAACTTATAAGTTGCACCAGCAAGGAATTGTATTCCCTGTACAGGATAATTTAACCAGCGTTTGTAATCTTGATTGGCAATATTATTTGCCTTAGCATATACCGACCATTCATCATTAATGCGGTATCCTAAATGTGCATTAGCATCAAAGTAACTTTCTAAAACATGCGTTTGAACTATAATTGGGTTAATAATATCTTCAATTATGCTTTGATCCATACGTTCTCCTATATAATATAAGTTAGCACCTGCAAACCAATGTTCATCAATTTGAACATCCATAAATAAGGAGGCTTTAAAATCTGGTTTGTTCCACGCTTCTACTTCATTTTTTGTACTATAGGTGAAATATTCTGCTTTTATGCCCAGGTTGAAATTCCTATTGACATCCACATTAATTTCACCAAAAAGGCTAAATGTTGAAACATCATCATATACGACTCCATAAGAATTTCCGAAGTGATAATTTTCTATACCATTCATGAGATAAGGGTTCGATTTAAATAGGGCTGTATTATTTTCGGCATAATAATTCCCTCTAATATTATAACTCATGGTATTGGAGAGTTTTCCTTTTAACCCAACATAAGCATTGTATTGTTGATCTGTAGGTAGCACATTAAGTGTTGGAGATACAAATACATTTTCATTGGCAAAATCGTAATATGAATTCTGTATTAAGTCGCCTTCAATGCCTCCATAAGCTATTAAAATTTCATTGACCATTCTATAGGACACTTTAACTTTTGGGTAGATATAAAATTTATTTTTACTCGCCTCTACATCATTTAAATAGTAAACTGACACTCCCAGGTCTAGAGTAAGATCGTCTTCTTTTATTTGATAACTTGGGGTTATTCCAACATTAAAATTACTGTATTTTACTTCGGTTTCAGAAAACAAACTCCTATTGAAAGTACCTCCTAAATAATCAATTTTCACAGTCGTATTGAGTTCGCCATTATTTAAAGGAATATCGAAGTTGGTTTGCATCATGAATCGATTTTCCTCAGAATCATAGTCATCAGCAAAACGTCTAAAACGCATGCTTCCACTATTTATACTTTTATTATTAAAGGCAATTTCACCACCAAAATCGAAATTGAAAAATTTATGTTGTGGGTCAATTAAAATTGAAGACATATCATCAAACAACAAAGGAATTGGTAATCCATACCAATTAAATACCTGATGTTTATATCCAGCATCTACATTCCAAGAATAATCTCTTAACTTTTTTGCATAATTTATATTGACTTGGGTATTGGAGAATTTATCATCTAACACCAAATTTTCAATGCCTCCTTGAGATGAATGATAACTCACATATCCACCAACACTTTCTGTTCTGTTTATAGCATGATTTAAATAAACTTCTCCCAACATACTTGTATATGTCCCAAATCCTACTGAAGCATAATTATCATATAACTTTATTTTTTTTGCCTTATCAACATCGGCAGCCTTACCCTTTGCAGGCGTGAAAGTTGATGCCACCGGAATAGAAAAAATGTTATACTTTATCACTTTTTTGGTTGCTGTTTCTGAATCATCAATTGATGGGATCTCCCTAACTTTAAAGGCATCAGAAATTTTTGGAGTATATGGTTTTACAACATTAACAACTTCAGTATTTATAGTATCCTTCGTTTGCCTTCGTTCTTGTGCAATGGTTTGAGTAACACTAAATAAAATGCTTACTATAACTATGTTTTTAATTTGCTTTAGCATATGCTATTGATTTTTCGTTTTTTGGTTTGACCTTTAATTTCCATCGTTAGTATCTACAGATGCATTTGTTTTAGCTTCTTCAGCTTTAATTCTCTGAAGTTCTAATTTCGCTTCGGCTACTACATCATCAAACTCAGCAAAATTTTGAGTAACACTCTCAAGGATATATGTGGCCTGGTATGCATCTTTTAATGCATAAAAGTTTTTAGCCATTATTACCAATCCTTTAGCTGCATATAATTTATATCCTGAATAATCCTTTGCTAATTTTTGAACCATGGTATTAGAAGCCTTGTATTGTCCTTCTTTATTTTTAAAGAAAGCATTAAAGTAAAGTGCTTCAGCAGCAAGTTCTCCTGATGCATTACGTTCCACTTGGGCGTAGGCAGATTTTGCCTTATCCATATCTCCTGTTTTCATTGCAGACCTTGCAATAATCACATAGGCATCACTCTTTATGTTTTTATCAATTCTCGAACTAGTTAACACTTTATCAGCATAAGCAACTGCCTGGCTATACTCCTCCAATTGATAATGCGCTTTCATTAAATTAGATTGTGCAAAAATGACATTCCCAGGAAAATCAGCCTCCATTTCCAAACGTTCTAAAACAGGTATTGCTCCAGACAAATTTTTGTCATTTAAATATATTTCAGATAGTCTGGTTAAGGCTTGTTCTGTAAACTCACCACTTGGTTTATTTATTACATACTCATAATGACCAGCTGCGTTACCTTGTAAGTCTTCCTTATAATATAATTGTGCCAAATAAAAATGTGAATTTAAAGCGTGTAAGCCATTTGGAAATTCGTTTAAATAGCCATTAAACAATTTAATCCCTTTACTTGTATTATTTGCTAAATATTGTTTTTCAGCTGATTCATAGGTAGTGTTATCTAAATCCACATCAGACACCTCTATATAATCCAAGGATTTCACCCATCTTGCATATTCATTTACGCGACCTAGATCAATATAAATTAATCGTGCTGTAGACACAGCCTGGACACCTTCAGGTGATCCTGGATAGTTATTCGCAACGGTCTTAAATTTATCTAAGGCGTTTTCGTCACTTCCTGAATTATAAAGCACTAATCCTTGACGTAATAAAGCTTTAGATATGTAAGGACTTATTCGATATTCTGAATGCAGAGCATCATACATTGCCATAGCTTTTTCAACTTCATTAATTTTTACATAAGAATTTCCAAGTTCGTAAAGCGCATCATCTCTTAGTTTAGATTTCGTATATGTATTAATAAATTCATTTAAGTCTTTTATTTTATCACCACCACGATTAATATACCCATAACTAATTGCCTTTTGAAAAAACGCATAATCAGGCTCTATTTCATTCATTTTAATGGCTCTTTCGTAGGCTTTAATAGCCTTATTGTATTCGCTTGACACAAAATAACCATCTCCTAAACGCAAGTATGCATCATTTAGCCTAACCTTGTCCTCTGCGGTATTCGAAACGTAGTTTTGAAAATGCTCTGAAGCTTTTGTATAATTCTTTTGTTTAAAATAGGTATACCCTAAATTGTAATCTATATTTTTTATTTCCATTGTGGCTTCAGACTGTTTATGCCCTTGAAATAATTTAAAGCCAACTAAAGCATCATTATAATTGGTTAAATTATAATCAGTTTCAGATTTCCAGAATATTGCTCTCGCTGTATACCTATCATCTCTTGGTTCATTAATCGACTTATCAAAAAAGGATTCGGCCTCAAGATATTTACTTTCATTATATAGTTCAATACCTCTATAAAAAGCTACTTTTTGATAGGCTACTTTATTCTCAAAACTCTTGCGCCCTTCAAGTAGTTTTAATGCTTCTTTATAGTTTTTTGATGTGATGTACGAATCAATTAACAAAGTTTCAATCTCTTCTTTGTAACCTGTATCAGGATATTTATCGAGATATCCAGCCAATACTTGAGGAACTGATTGATATGGGTTTCCAATCTCATAACTAATTTTAGAATAATTTAACCAGGCATCTTCCTGAATCTTCAAATCATAGTCCATTTGCGAGGCATTACGAAATGCATTTAATGCTTCTTGTTTTTTATCCAGATTAATATAACTTTCACCCAAATGGTAATATGCATTTTGGGCAACCGAATTATTTCCATCAATAATCTTGTTGAATTCTGATATCGCGCTTTCAAAATCATTTTGCTTGTAAAAAGCATATCCTAAAAGATAATAATCTGTATTTGTCCAACGATTACGTTTTCCTTTGTAGGCTTCTAAAAAAGCAATTGCTTCAGCATATTGTTTTAGGTTGAAGTAACTTTCACCAATAATTTTTGAGAGCTCAGAAACTTCAACTTCATCACTATTTTGTAGCTGCGCCTTGGCCAATTCAATAGCTTTTTCAAAATTTCCAAGTTTAAAATTCAAATCGGCTTGATAATAAGATAGTCCTTCCTTATATTTTTCATTATCACTTATTTGTTCGAAATATTCTGATGCTTTATCATAATCATTCCCTTCATAGGCCATAAATCCGATATAATATTTAGCTTGCGAACCATATTCTTCCGAATTTTCTACACGAGACAAATATTTCTTTGCCCCTTGGGCATTTTTAGTGGCGTAAAAACTATAGCCAAAATTAAAATTAAATTTTTCTCGTTCGCTTCTAGCTAAAGCATCTTCTTCTACCTTGTCATACCATTTTCTTGCATAGGAAAAACGAGAATTTTCAAAGTAATAATCAGCAACATCCATAAATGCGGTATTGCGTTTTGTACTTGTTGGGTAATCTGTAACAAAATTTTGAATAAGGTCATCTGCATTTTGCTGATTCAACCGAACAGCACAATTTGCAATATAATAGGCACAGTCAGATTTTAATACTTCGTCTTTAGCTGTGTCTTGAATTTTATCGAAAACCGATTGTGCTGCCAAATATTGATTGCTATTGTAGAGTGACAGTGCTTTTTGAAAACCTACCAATTCACTTGTATATGTCGCTGTTTGTTGTGCGAAAACACCAAAATTACATATTAGTGCTAATGCTACTACTAATAATTTTTTGTTAGTCATTAACTTCGTTTTTTGTTGAGAATATATTCTAATTGACTTTAAGTAGTGTTTATCATTAAAAACTTCTTAATACCAAAAATACTTTATATCGTTTTTATAACGTTAGAAATTTGCGATAATTATAAACCGACTTATTAAATACGAAAAACCGTGGATTCCATAGACTTAACTATCTCCATTTATTTTTTTGACCTTTTGAGTTTTTAATAATACATTTACATGACTTTAAAATCTACATTATTTATGTCTGAAACTGTTTTACAATTAAAAGACGCTTCAATATTTCAAGGTGGTAGTCTGATTCTTTCTGACGTTAATATAGAAATGAAAAAAGGTGACTTTGTATATCTTATTGGTAAAACTGGAACTGGTAAAAGTAGTTTTATGAAAACGCTTTATGCGGATCTCAAACTTACCAAAGGCGAAGGCTCCATTGTAAATTTTGATTTAACCTCATTAAAAGAAAAAGACATTCCATTTTTAAGACGAAAATTGGGTGTGATTTTTCAGGATTTTAAACTTTTAAATGACAGAACTATTAATGGGAATTTGGAGTTTGTATTAAAAGCAACTGGCTGGAAAAATAAAGAAGATATTAATACCAAAATTGAAGATGTTCTTGACAAGGTCGACATGAAAACCAAGGGCTTTAAATTTCCTTATGAACTCTCTGGAGGGGAGCAACAACGGGTTGCTATTGCCAGAGCATTACTAAATGACCCAGAACTTATACTTGCTGACGAACCTACGGGTAATTTAGACCCTCAAACAAGTATAGAAGTTATGGAAGTACTGCAAGAGCTTAATAAAAAAGGACATACTATTTTAATGGCCACACATGACTATGCAATGCTTCTAAAATACCCAAGTAAAACACTGAAGTGTGATGAGAACAAAGTTTATGAAGTTGTGCAACGAAAAAGCTAGTTATGCTTTCAATATTAATACCTGTTTATAATTATGATGCTTATCCCTTAGTCAAAAAGTTGCATGCGCAACTTCAACATTCGGATTTTGTATACGAAATTAGGGTATATGATGATTGCTCTACAAGTCCAGTTTTAGACAATGAAAATATAAACTTAATTAAAGGTGCGACACTCACTGTATTAAAGAAAAATATTGGGCGCAGTGCTATTAGAAATTTATTAGCTAAAGAAGCAAAATTTGAAAAATTGTTATTTCTGGATGCAGGAACATTGCCTAAAAGTAAAGATTATATAAAAGATTATCTTTCTATAAATAATTATGAGGTTATAACTGGAGGAATGACAAATCTTGAAAAACCTCCAAAAAAACCATTCAAATTAAGATGGCTTTACACTAAACTCAGGGAACGAAATATCAGTTTACATTCTTCAAATTTTTTAATCTCTAAAACTATTATCGAATCAAATCCATTTGATGAATCGCTACTAAATTATGGCTATGAAGATGTCCTTTTTTTCAACACTTTATTAAAAAATAATATTAGGATAAAATCTATTAATAACCCAGTAATCCACGATGCTGGCGATGATGCTAATTCTTTTATAAAGAAAACAGAATATGCCATTACTAATTTAATTCATTTAGTAGAAGTAGATAAGCTCAGTGATAATTGTTCAGGAATAGGATTGCTTTACATTAAATTAAAAGGTGCATATTTAGATAAATTTGTAGCTTCTGTTTTTAAAATAGTTAAGCCTTTACTTATGAAGAATTTTAATTCATCACACCCACTAATATTCCTTTATGATTTTTATCGCATCGGCTATTTTTGCATGTATAAAAATAAAACTTAATGGTTCTTTTTTCAGTCATAATACCGCTATATAACAAAGAAGATTATATTGAAAACACACTTAAGAGTGTTTTCAATCAGACCTATAAAAATTTTGAAATTATAATTATAAATGATGGTTCAACTGACAAGAGCGTTGAAAAGGCTGAAATTCTACTTACAGATTTTAAAAATTTTACAATCATAAATCAAGAGAACAAAGGCTTATCTTCAACTAGAAACAAAGGCATTTCTTTAGCAAAAGGAACCATCATTGCCTTACTAGATGCCGACGATCTATGGCATGAAAACTTTCTACAATCAATTTATAGCTTACATCAAAATTTCCCTGAAGCTTCATTTTACGGGACAGATTATCTAGAATATTATGGTCCAAAAAATATTGTTGAGACTAAAAAAAATATTAATCCAAATCTAAAGACCAAAGAATTTCTAATTACTGATTTCTTCGAAAAAAACAAATTCCAATCTATTATTTGTCAAAGCAGTATGGCATTTAAAAAAGAAATTACTAATACCATTTTATTTGATGAAGACATTAATTATGGTGAAGATGTTGACTTTTATTTAAAGAGCTTCATTATACATAAGTTGGCCTATAATTACACACCTTTAACAACCATATTAACTAATATCCCTAATCAAATTACAAAAGTTGGAATCAAAAATAAAACACTTCCAAACCTTATTGAATATGAAAAAAACAATCCTAAGCACAATTCTTTAGTGACATACATTAATTATAATCGATATATGTTTGCTATTCAATATAAACTAATTAGAGATAATCAGAATTTCAAAAATCTAACAAGTCAAATAGATTATAGTATCCTCACTTCAAAACAAAAGGTCCTTTTAAAAAGCCCACTATTCGTATTAAAGGGATTGAAATTCATTAAAAAGAGCTTTTTAAAACAAAATATCAGGCTTACCTCTTTTGATAATAAAATCAAATAAAGATAGATTCCCAAGATTTAATGACCACCTTCCCTGTGAAGTTTTCAATTGAACTACTTGCATTATCCTTTAGTTGTTTATAAAAATCACTGTCTGTTTGTAATAGATCAATACTTTTCTCTAATTCACTAAAATTTTGGTCATCAAGAAGAAGCCCATTGTGTTTATGTTTAATTAATTCTGATGGCCCTGATTTACAATCAAAAGATATTACGGGTGTTCCTAAGGCAAGTGTTTCTAGCATAACTAAAGGCATTCCTTCAAATTTACTGCAAAGCACTAAGAACTTACATTGTTTAATGTAATCATATGGATTTGGCACAAACCCCAATAATTTCACGGTTTCTTGTAAATTATTAGTCTCGATTATAGTTTCTAATGCTTCTCTATCTGGACCTTCACCTAAAATAACTAATGGGATTCCTTTTCTATATGATTCAGTGTTTTTATAACTTAAAATAAGTTTATCGAATTGTTTAACAAAAACATTTAACCGTCCTATTGCCAATATAAAGTTATCAGGAATATTAGATAATGAATCGTTGGTAGTTTGCAACAACTTCGTAATAATAAAGTTTGGCAGGTATTTTACATTACTAAAAGTATGATATTTATTTAAGGCTTTTTCTACATCTTTAGATACTCCAATAATAGCTCTGGCCTTTTGATATTGTTTTTTAAAATATCTTCCTTTGGGAATATGATACTCAATATTAAAATTCTGAACGCTCATTACCATCTTCTTAATCTTAAATACAAAAAGATGAAGTAATAACTCCATTAAAAATCTATTACGCATCCTAAAGTCAACATAAAAGTCTGCATCAATTATTTTATAATAGGTTCTAAACAATAGAATTTTCTGCAATTGTTTGACCCACTTAATAGGCGACATATTTTCCCCTAAATTATAAAGTTCTCCTGTATAATTGTACGTAATCTCATTTCTTAGAGAAATAATAGAGACCTTATACCCCTCTTCTTCTAATGCAAAAGAAAAAGATGCTGCTACTTTTTCAGCACCGCCTCCACAAAGACAGTCGACTATGATACATATATGCTTTTTAGTCTTCATTCAAAAAAAGAGTCATAGATTTTATCCTGTAATATAATTCGTTTTCTATTAACAAACTTAGCACTAAAAATACTTCTTTTAACATCAATTAACTGACTTTTTAATCCAGATATATGAGCAATACTATGCCATAAATCATCTGTCATATATTTTCTATTTTCGTCAAATTCATAATCATCTGGAAATCTAAAATCTTTGCTATACCATAGTAAAAAAGGAATTTTAAATGTATTCTTAGATGGTCTATCCTCAAAATGTCCATAAAAATTTTCATCCTGAAAAACCTCTTCTCCATGATCTGAAAAAAACATCAAATAACTATTTGATTTTTCTGCTTTTAATTTATCTAAAACCTGACTCACAATAAAATCTGAATAGCTAATAGCATTGTCATATTGATTAATTTTTTCAAATGCTTTTTCGTTATTAAATTTCGTTTTGGGCTTTCCAACAAACCGATCAAACTCAGGAGGGTATCTGTTTTCATATGAAAAATGAGCGCCGATTAAATGAAGAAAAATAACTTTATTAGAAAAAGAATCATTTAAGGCTTCATCAATTGCTGCTATTAACTCTCCATCATGTTTTAAATTATTTATGACAGCTTCCTTGGTGTTATAAAAAAGAGACTGAGATTCATTTGCAATTCGAGCTAAAGCACTATTTGGGTTAAATGCTGGACTATGATTTGATATCCAAAAGGTTTTAAAACCAGATTTATTAAACAAGCTTGTAATTGGTAACGCTAATAACTTCTTTGGTTCTTCATAATTACCTAAGGTAAAGGATTTACTTAAGGAATAAAATGTAGATGTATGCGGACTTATAACATCATTATAAATACTCAAACTATCTTTTTGCTTTTCAAGTAAAGCGGTTGTTTTCCTATAATAACCATATAATTGCATATGACTTGATGTTGTAGACTCTCCAATTACAATTATATATGTGCTATTTACATCTTCATTATTATTCTTAACAAGATTAGTATTCGTATTTAATTTGGCATTAAATCCTTCAACCCATTGAGAATCCTTATAATTTAAAACAATAGAGCGCCCAAATAAATACGGCAAATTATGATCAATTAATTTAGTGAACTTTATAGTCACAAAAAAAACTAAGACAACACATCCTAGTTTAGCTAGTCTATGTTTTTTTAACTGATATTGAGGTGTTATATATTCAAGACTATTAACAATAGACTTGAGCTTTAATAATGGAATGAAAAACAAAACAGATACAATAAATACTTTAATATCAATAAATTCCTTTACAAATTCTAAAAGTTCATCTGGATTTGTGTTTGATATAACATACAAAGAAGAGGGTCCAAATGATATTTTAAAATGATAATACATTAGTGTTTCAAACCATATCATAATGACTATTAAAACAATAAAACAATAATATAACTTACGCCTCAATAAAGTATTCCTAATATTTCCAATTACGAAAATAGTAATGGCTATAAAACATAAATTTTCTAAAAGATTTAAAAACCTGTAAGTGGAAAAAAAATGAAAAACACCTTCCAAGACGAAGCCTAGAATTACCCAATACATAAAAACCAGCAAATAATATTTAGTCTTCAATTCTAATTTTCTTTTTTGACAATAACGGTTTTCTAAATATAAACAACATTAAAATAAAATAAAACATATAACTAATTGCATGACCTATAACAACACCCTTAATGTTAAATTTATCAATTAAATAAATACTTGCAAAATACACTACAAGTACATATAGTAATTCCCCTATCAAATAGGTGTAAAACATTTTTTTTGCCTGCATTTGATATGCAAGTACAAAGGCAACAATTTTAAAAAAGTCTCCAATCAATTGCCAAATAAATAAATCCTGAATTGGAAGAAACTCTTCAGTTAATGTAATTATAACAATCCAATAGCGTAAAAAGTAAATTACAATAAATCCAAATATAACTATTGGTAAAATGGTTTTATAAAATTGTTTTGCAATCTTAACAAATCCTTCATCTGTTTGATTATGTGATAATTTAGGCAGTAAGTACAAGCTAAAAAGACTCATAATAAACATTAAATAATATTGAGATATTTTAATCATGGCTTCCCAATATCCTGCTTCTATAAGCCCAATAGTATCAATAATATAATTTTTAACAAATATATGCACCATGGGAATTGTCAATGCAGAAAACAAAGCCATTATAACAAATGAAAATAAGCCATTAAAATATTTTTTTGAAAAACTGGATATAGATATATTGACTAGAATTGATTTTACTTCTTTAATCCAAAATAACGTGACAATTAATAAAATTGAGGGCACTGAAACCATTGCTATTATAGCTCCATCAAGGTTATATTTCCAAAGTAGGATAACAACAATTATCACATTAATAATGTAGCCAATTGTATTTATAATTATAATTTTTTTATATTTCCCTAAGCCATTAATGATTGATAATAAAAACGCATTTATAGTAAATAATGGAAGTACAAATGCCATAATTTTAATTGCATATGTATAGTTGTAATTACTAAATATTAATTCGCTAAAATAACTTGAGAAAAAGAATAAAATATTAGAAACAAGCATTGTAAAAAAAGCCACTATAAAAAATGAAGTGGAAATAATTTTTCTGAGTTTTGCTTTATCATTTTTATGTTCAGCAGTATATTTTATAACTCCATTTTGAAGGCCACTTATAGAAACGCCCTGAATACTCGTTAAAAAGCTTCTTAAGTTCCCTGTAAGCGCCATCCCTTGTGGTAATAAAAAATAGGCTATCGACTTAGACAAAATAAATCCAGTTATTAGTCTAACAAAAACACTTAAAGAATTAAAAGATGCTACTTTAATCAACATGCTTTTATGATATGCCTTTTTTATTTTTGTTAACATTAACTTACTATATGCTTTATTTTTTTAATTTTTATTTAAGGTAACAAGATCAAAACCATAGAATGTCACTTATAATTTTCTTCAGCAAAACACAAATTAGAATACGTTGGTTTTATTCTCTGAAAGTACAAATTAAAACATGTTTATATCTAAAAATATAAGGATATTAAAAGTTACTACAAAAAATTGATAGGTATAAAAAATAAATGCCTTTTAAACTATTTCATCCTAATACATTGGATAAATCATTTGGGCTTATCGTGAACTTCTGGCAATACGCCAAAAAGAGAGCTTCCAAAAATCAATAAAATGATTATAAAATACATAACATAACTCACAAAATGAGCCATATTTGCTCCTATTACCCCAAAAGAATCTACCAGTTGTATACTCGTAAAATATGTAATAAACACTAAAAACAATTCGGTTATTATAAAATGCCAAAACATTTTTTTTGCAATGAATTGATATGCTATTACTACAGATAATATTTTAATAAAATCTCCTAACAATTGCCATCCAAATAGGTCCTGTACCATTTTAAAATCATCTGTCAAGAAAATTGCGACAATAAATGGCTTTAGTAAATAAATCACCAACAGCCCCAATCCAAATATTGGAGCAATACTTTTGTAAAAACTAAAAACTTCTTTTCTAAATTCTTTTTTATTATCAATCTCGGCAAACCTTGGTAAAAAATATAAGGCCATCATTGAATTTACAAACATTAAATAATAGGTGGAAATTCTATTCATCGCTTCCCAGTGGCCTGCATCTTTCATTCCTTCAGAGTCAATTATGTAATTCCTTATTGCAATTGTGACCAGTGGTAAGGCTATTCCAGAAACAATAGCCATTAACGCAAAAGGACCCAACTTTTTAACCCAGCCAAAGTCAATATTAGCAACTTTAATTTGCCCCATTAAACTTCTTCTATTCAAGATACCAACCAAAGTGATTAGAAAGATCAATGAAGGAGAAATTACTACCGATATTAATGCCCCATCAATATTGTCTTGATATATCAATAACAATGTTACTGACAAGCCCATAAGTTGCCCAATAATATTTATTATTAGCAAGATTCTATACTTAGAAAATCCATTCATTATTGAAAAACAAAACATGTTTAAAGAATAAAATGGAATCGCCAAAGCCATGATTTTTATCACAAAAGCATAATTATACTCGTCTGAGAACAATAAATTATTAATAATATTGGAATTATAATAGCACAAAAAGCACACTAGTATAGTTGCAGTAAAACCAAAATAATAGGTTGTAGAAATTGTTTTGCTCAGTTTAATGGAATCGTTTTTAAACTCCCCAATATATTTCACCATTCCATTATACAAACCAACTGTAGCAAAGGTTTGAATAGCAGCAAAAAAACTTCTTAAATTTCCTATAAGAGCTAATCCTTCAGCTCCAATATAAATAGCAATAAATTTAGTTGTTAAAAACCCAGATATAATTTTAGTAAAGACTGTTGCAGAATTTAACCATGCAACATTCACTAAAACATTACTATTTATATACTCTATTAATTTCTTCAATTAGGAAGTGATTTTATTTGCAGTTCATAATTAAAACAAAACTTAAAAATCTTAAGAATCAATTGAAGTCTGTAAAAACCAGCATTAAACTTAAGGTCAAGCACTAGAAATGAATTACCACAAGTTAATTTTTGATATTGATCTACTTTAATTTGTTCAATACAGAAATGGGACAATGGACTATATTTTTCTATGGATAAAATACCTGAAGATTTAGTTAATTTTATTGCGTGAAAGTACAAATTTCGAAATGTAATTCATCTATAAAATTCAGGTTTATAGCGATTTAAAATTCCTTCTTTAAGTATTAAAAAAGGTTATAAATATATAATCTGGTTGTATCAAAAATTAAAAAACCATACAGCTCTATAGTTTTAAAATCTAACTTTTCTTCACAAACAAATAATAGAAGTTAATGCAAATTATTGCACTATTTGTGATAACAATTGGCCAAGATGTTGCTAATAAAATTCCATAAGCCACAAAAAAACCACAACCAATTGAATTAATTATTCTCAGTTTGGTAACATCTTTCATCATGAATGACACTAATAACGATGCCATTGCTATGTAACCAATCCATTCGGTTAAAGAAATTCCTAATACCTCCATATGTCTAACTTTTTGATCATAAAAAAAGAGAAAACCTGTTTAGATTTTCTCTTTAAATATATTGGTTTTATACCAATTATAAACTCTTATTTCTTTTTCTATCTACTTCTTTTAGAAAAACTTTACGTAAACGTAAAAAGTTTGGAGTTACCTCAACATATTCATCTTTCTGAATATATTCTAAAGCCTCTTCTAATGAAAACTTAATTGCCGGAACAATCTTTGCCTTATCATCAGCTCCAGAAGAACGAACGTTGGATAACTTTTTTGTTTTTGTTACATTCACTGCCATGTCATCTCCACGAGAATTCTCTCCAATAACTTGACCTTCATAAATATCTTCTCCTGGATCTACAAAAAACTTACCTCTATCTTGTAATTTATCAATAGAATAAGGAATTGCTTGTCCTTTTTCCATAGAAACTAAACTTCCATTTTGACGTTCTGGAATTCCACCTTTAATAGGCTGGTATTCTTTAAAACGATGTGCCATAATAGCCTCACCTGCAGTAGCTGTTAATAATTGATTACGAAGTCCTATAATACCTCTTGAAGGCACCATAAATTCACATATCATTCTATCACCTTTCGCTTCCATACTCAACATTTCACCTTTACGCATGGTAACCATTTCAATGGCTTTTCCAGATACCGTTTCAGGTAAGTCAATTGTCATTTCCTCAACTGGCTCACATTTAACACCATCAATTTCTTTAATGATTACTTGTGGTTGACCAATTTGAAGTTCATATCCTTCACGACGCATGGTTTCAATTAATACAGATAAGTGCAATACACCTCTACCAAATACTAAAAATTTATCAGCACTATCAGTAGCTTTAACACGTAGTGCTAAATTTTTCTCTAACTCCTTATCTAACCTATCCTTGATATGACGAGATGTTACAAACTTTCCATCTTTACCAAAGAAAGGAGAATCGTTAATAGTAAACAGCATGCTCATTGTAGGCTCATCAATTGCAATTGTTTGTAATCCTTCAGGATTTTCAATATCAGCAATAGTATCACCAATTTCAAATCCTTCAAGACCAACAATAGCACAGATATCTCCTGCCTGAACTTCATCTACTTTCACACGACCTAATCCTTCAAATAAATGCAGTTCTTTAATCTTAGATTTAGCGATACTTCCATCTCTTTTTACCAAAGAAACTTGCATTCCAACTTTTAGCTCACCACGTTGCAAACGTCCAATAGCAATTCGTCCTGTAAAAGAAGAAAAATCTAAAGACGTAATTAATAATTGTGTATTTCCTTCTTCAATTTTTGGTGAAGGAATATGTTCTACAACCATATCAAGCAATGGCTCTATATTATCAGTTTCATTTTTCCAATCATCACTCATCCAGTTGTTTTTGGCTGAACCATAAACAGTTGGAAAATCTAATTGCCACTCTTCTGCACCAAGTTCAAACATTAAATCAAATACGGCTTCATGAACCTCATCAGGTGTACAGTTTTCTTTGTCTACTTTATTAACAACCACACAAGGCTTTAGGCCAAGATCAATTGCTTTTTGTAAAACAAATCGTGTTTGTGGCATTGGTCCTTCAAAGGCATCAACCAATAATAATACACCATCTGCCATATTAAGTACACGCTCAACCTCTCCACCAAAATCGGCGTGACCAGGAGTGTCAATAATATTGATTTTTGTATCCTTATATATTACAGATACA
>Ga0105356_10003469_pt1 | contig 15489 bp, 17 predicted proteins | sample GOMGulsemesocosm_3_FD_83502 | JGI IMG/M metagenome (GOLD analysis project Ga0105356, IMG submission 83502) | Methane-oxidizing microbial communities from mesocosms in the Gulf of Mexico - GOM9D Gulf of Mexico | ecosystem: Environmental > Aquatic > Marine > Cold seeps | place: Gulf of Mexico...
GCAACGAAAATCGCAGCGATCTGTGACCGACATGCGCAGATAGGTAATTTCTCGGCCAAAGCCGTCAATCAATGCCATCTTGTCGCTCTCTTCTCGTCGGATGCCTTTGCATCCAGCCATTTGCCACCTTCTGGCCGCTGTTCGCGTTTCCAGAAAGGTGCCTTGGTCTTAAGGATATCCATCAAATATTCAGCCGCAGCAAAGGCCGCGTCACGATGAGCACTATTAACACCCACAAATACAATTTGATCTGCTGGTCTTAATTCACCAACGCGGTGCACGATGGTGGCATTGATAATGGGCCAGCGTTTTGCGGCCTCTTCTATCAAACCTTCCAACACCTGCTCGGTCATGCCGGGGTAATGCTCCAGATACAAAGCTTCAACGCTGATATCGTCATTAAACTCACGCACCAGACCAGTAAAGGTAACAATGGCTCCAATTTGCGGCGCATCAGCCTTTAGGGCTTTATAAAAGGCCGGCACATCAAAATCTTCAGTCTGAACGGATACGCTCATCATTAGCCACCCGTAACTGGCGGGAAAAAGCCCACTTCATCATTGGCAGACACTTGTGTATCCGCCGTTGCCATCACTTGATTCACAGCAACCAGCACCTGACTGTCGGCAAAAGCCTTTTGCCATGACTCACCGCGCTCACACAGCGCAGCTTTTAACTGTTCAACAGAGCAGGCTTCAGAAGCCAGCTCAAATGCCTCTTCGGCGCAATCCAACTGATCGCGCAATTTGGCAAAATATAAAATCTTAATCGTGCTCATCTTTAACCCTCAGCCACCCAGTGACCGGATTTACCACCCTGTTTCTCAAGCAAGCGAACCTGCTCGATGACCATGCCTTTATCAACGGCTTTACACATATCGTATAAAGTCAAAGCAGCAACAGAAGCAGCGGTTAGCGCTTCCATTTCAACACCGGTCTTACCTCCGACACGACACACCGTTTCAATGCGCACAGTAGATTGTGCCTCATTTGGCACTATATTGAGTTTGATTGAGGTCAACATAAGTGGATGACAAAGAGGGATCAGATCCCAGCACTTCTTGGCAGCCTGGATGCCCGCGATGCGAACTACGGCAAATACGTCACCTTTTTTATGCTTGCCTTCGATAATCATGTTCAGGGTTTCTGGCAACATACGCACGATGGCTTCGGCGCGAGCTTCGCGTTCGGACTCGGACTTCTGTCCAACATCAACCATGTGGGCTTCGCCCTTTTCGTTCAGGTGGGTTAATTCACTCATTCGCACATCACATAATTAGTTTGGGGACCAGAAACAGTCTACTGGCAAACCGGGCAATTCTACCATCTGCGCAACGACAGATAAATATGCAGCCTGCAACAATAGGTTCTTCAGGTGCAACACTCGCCTATATTGTTGCGACCCGCAGCTTATCATTTGCACGACTAATAAACTCATTAATTATATTAATGCCTATTAAAACAGGCTCACCTAGAGCAAATAACTGCTTTACCCGCTTTAGGCTCCTGTATACCATGCAAAACATCCATTACTGAGCAACTTGTGCCCATGAGCCAGCCAAGCAAAACCCACACACAAAGTGATGCCATTCAGGAAAAGCGCTGCCAGATTATTGCCGAGCTTGGTAATAAACTGCCAAAAGAGTGCCTGCTTCACAGCCCGGAAGAGCTTGCTCCTTATGAATGCGATGGGCTATCGATCTACCAATCCACACCATTAGCTGTTGCCCTGCCCTACACAGTCGAACAGGCCCAACAGGTGGTACGCTATTGTCATCAGAATCAAATACCAATTGTGCCCCGCGGCGCTGGCACCGGCTTATCAGGCGGCGCATTGCCTCACGAAGAAGGCATCCTGCTTAGTTTGGCACGCCTCAACGCAATTCTTGACCTAGATACCCAAGCACGTACCTGCCGAGTACAGCCCGGCGTTCGTAACCTGGCAATTTCTGAAGCTGCGCGTCCTCATGGACTCTATTACGCACCAGATCCTTCCTCTCAAATTGCCTGCAGTATCGGCGGCAACGTCGCTGAAAATGCCGGCGGCGTGCATTGCCTTAAATATGGATTAACCGTGCACAACGTGTTCCAAGTCATCATCTTGAATGCGGAAGGTGACTTCATAACACTGGGCTCCGAAGCGCTGGACAGTGCTGGCTATGATTTACTCGCGCTGATTATCGGCTCAGAAGGTCTGCTGGGCATTGTCGTGGAAATTGTTGTCAAGTTGCTGCCAACACCGCAGGAAGCAAAAGTAATTCTAGCCGCATTCCATTCAGTAGAAGAGGCTGGCGACGCAGTCGGCCAAATTATCGGAGCCGGCATCATCCCCGCCGGGGTTGAAATGATGGACAAGCTGTCCATTCAAGCCACCGAAGACTTCGTGCATGCGGGCTACCCACTCGATGCCGCCGCAATTTTATTGTGCGAGCTGGATGGCATCGAAACCGAAATTAACGAGACCACCAGTCGAGTTAACGAAGTATTACTCAAGGCAGGCGCCTATCAGGTGCGCGTCTCGGAAAATGATCAGCAACGCGAACTATTTTGGGCCGGACGTAAAGCGGCTTTTCCCGCTGTCGGCCGTATATCACCCGATTATTACTGCATGGATGGCACAATTCCACGCAAGCAGCTGGGCAACGTCCTCACCCAAATTAGTGAACGCGCATCCCACCATAAATTACGTGTTGCTAATGTATTCCACGCCGGTGATGGTAATCTGCACCCGTTGATCCTGTTTGATGCCAACAAAGAAGGTGACCTCGATCGTGCACATTTACTAGGTAACGATATTCTCGAACTCAGTATCGCCGCTGGAGGCACCATTACCGGTGAACACGGCGTAGGAATTGAGAAGCTCGGCGGTATGTGTAAGCAATTCAACGCTGAAGAATTAACCCAATACCACGCTATCAAGACTGCCTTTGACGACACAGGAATACTCAATCCCGGCAAGGCGGTACCAACATTACACCGCTGTGCTGAATTTGGTCACATGCATGTACACAATGGCGAACTACCGTTCCCTGATTTACCCAGATTCTAGCCTATGAAAAATGATCAGACTGAACACATGCAAGCCCAGATTAATGAGGCCATCGCCAGCAAACAAGCCCTCGTCATTCGAGGCGGTCGCAGCAAGGATTTTCTGGGCCGGAAAGTAGGTTGTACCCATCTCAACACAACAGAACACAAAGGCGTTACCAAGTACGAACCGGGCGAGCTTATTTTAACGGCACGCAGCGGTACGCCGCTAAAAGATATCAAAAAGCTGCTTGCTGATCAGGGGCAAATGCTGGCCTTCGAGCCACCGGCCTTTGGCGACAAAGCAACACTGGGCGGCACCATTGCCTGCGGCTTATCCGGCCCGCGCCGCCCCTATTCAGGCTCAACACGCGACTTTGTGCTAGGTACCAAAATCATTAACGGTAAGGGCGAAATATTGCAGTTTGGCGGCGAAGTCATGAAAAACGTTGCCGGTTACGATGTTTCACGACTGATGACAGGCGCCTATGGAACCCTTGGTCTGCTACTCGAAATCAGCCTAAAAACCATGCCTTCGCCCGAGCAGGAAACAACGCTAATTTTTGAGCATAGCGCTGAAGAAGCCATTCAGCGCATTAATCAACTGGCAAGCCAACCGTTACCCATTTCTGGCGCGTGTCATATCAGCGGTAAACTCTATCTGCGTCTATCTGGGTTAACTGTCAGTGTGAATGCAGCTTGCAAAGAGCTGGGGGGAGAAACACTGGAGAATGCCGAATTTTTTTGGGAACAACTCCGTGAGCAGCAGCTACCCGAATTTGAAACTGAGAAAAATTTCTGGCGAATTTCAGTACCCCCTACAACAGCCCCTTTGGCGCTGAGTGGCGAGACGATTATTGACTGGGGTGGTGGTCTGCGATGGTTAACATCCGATGAAGTATCACAATCCGTTAGAAAAACAGCCCAACAGGCTGGCGGACACGCCACGCTGTTCCGTAATCACGATGGCTTCGGAGAAGTTTTCCAGCCATTGACTCCGGGTATAAAACAGCTCCACAACAAATTAAAATACGCCTTCGACCCGCACGGGATTTTAAACCCGGGCAGAATGTATCTGGATATATAACGACCTATGCAAACCAAAATCCTTCCAGACATTTTAGCGACCGCCGAAGGCAAAGAAGCTGATCGTGTATTGCGCTCCTGCGTACACTGCGGTTTTTGCACAGCCACCTGCCCAACCTACCAAGTACTAGGTGACGAGTTGGACAGCCCACGCGGGCGTATCTACCTTATCAAGGAAATGTTAGAAAGCGGTACCGCCAGTGAAAAAACGCAGCTACACCTGGATCGCTGCCTGTCCTGCCAGTCCTGTGAAACCACCTGCCCTTCAGGGGTGGAGTATCACAAGCTGTTGAGTATTGGCCGGAAAATGGTTGACGAACAAAACCCGAGATCGTTTACGGAACGATGTCAGCGCTGGTTGTTACGTCAGGTTGTCAGTCGACGCCGTTTGTTTAGTGCACTACTACGCTGCGGGCAATTATTTCGACCACTATTGCCGCCCAGCCTTAAGCAGTCAATTCCAGTAAGACAACAGCTGAGTTCCTTTCAGCCCGCCACTCTCTCGCGCCAGATTATTCTACTGCAAGGCTGCGCGCAGCCCTCGCTGTCACCCAACATTAACCATTCGGTAACACGCGTAATGGACGCTTTAGGCATTCAGACACTCAAACTGGATAACGAAGGCTGCTGCGGTGCGCTCAGCCATCACATGAATGCCACGGAGCAGGCGCTCAATTCTGCCAAGCGGAATATTGATGCTTGGTGGCCCTTCGTTGAGAGCCTGCAGGTGGAAGCAATTGTTATTAGCGAAAGCGGCTGCGGAAACTTCGTCAAGGAATACAGTTATCTGCTAAAAGATGACGCAACCTACAGCGCCAAAATGGAGCGTATTCAAATACTCACTAAAGATTTAAGTGAAGTTCTTTGTAAAGAAGAATTATCGCGCTTTAACAGTAAAACCCCGCAAACACTGGCATTTCAAGCACCCTGTACGTTACAACACGGCCAGGGCATAAAAGGTTCCGTTGAGAAAATACTGACATCGTTGGGGCACACCCTGACGCCCGTAGCTGATGGACACCTGTGCTGCGGCTCAGCAGGCAGCTATTCCATTCTACAGCGTGAGTTATCCCTGGAACTACGTGAACGCAAATTGAAAAATCTGCATAGTGGATCGCCCACTGTCATTGCCAGCGCCAATATTGGCTGCATTTCACATTTACGCGGCGGGACCGAAACGCCCGTCAAACACTGGGTTGAGCTTCTCGCTGAGGAGCTGGATTAATTCCAGCGCTGTTTCAAGCAATTAAAGAAGCCTTACTTTTTCAGGAATATAAGATCCCTCGTTTAGACTCGGGATGACAATACAGACTATTTAGCTAAACACCCCACCAGTAATTCTTCGGCCTTATCCCAGTCAACCGCTTCGGTATGAATCATTTCCACACGGCTACCCGGTTCTTCGGGTGCGACCTCTAGCGCTTCTTTTGACGTGGTCACGCGCATTTTATTGATGGTAAACCAGCCCGAAGTTGTCTCAAAAATACCTTTGATACGGGGAATATCCAAAGCAACAACCACATCAAGCAGAGTATCTAAATTAAACAGCTGCCCAGCAGGGAAAATCCAGCCGCAGCTATGTGCATATTCCGTCTGACTTTGCAGTCGCTGAAGACCTGAATCACGTTCCTCAAATGGCTTTTCATGCTCGTCAGTATGATGATCATGCGTATGCCCAGAGGCAACCTGTACCACGGTCTGAAAATCTATTCGAGGTAAATCCAGCCATTGCCAGGGCATTTCACCCTCACTAATCGCACCCACCTTGGATTTTTCAGGCTGTAGGGTTTCGGCATGGTCAAAAAATGCTTCCAGATGAGCAGCTTCAGCGGTATCAATTTTTGTTGCGACCAACACGTCAGCCATTTTAATTTGCTCTTCAAAAGCAGGAATTTGACGGAAGCTATCGCTGGTCAAACACCAGGGATCAACCAAGCCAATGGTGGCTCGCATATCCAGAACACCCTCGTAATCAGGGCTAGAGAACATATTAATTACTTGGGAAGGGTGAGCCAATCCGGTAGGTTCAATCAGGATACGATCCGGGTTTTGTTCTTCAATCAGTTGATTCAACGCAGTACGGGATGGCAAGCCAACACTACAACACATACAACCACCCGGCACTTCCTTCACGGCGATTCCATCAGCCTGCATCAAAGCACCATCAATACCCACTTCACCGAACTCATTGACCAACACCGCCCAACGCTCATTTTCCGGTTTGGTTTCCAGTAACCGACGAATTAAGGTGGTTTTACCCACACCTAAAAAACCGCTAATAATATTTGTTGGAATTGGCCGGCCCATATAAACACCCTGTTTTGCCTCAAAGAAAGGCGGCAAGTCTACTGTGATTTTCCACAGCATGCAAAATTTGACGCCCACAGAAACAAAGCAAAAGCCATTAAATTCATAACCTTAACAACGAAAGGTAAAAAACCTATAAAACAACAAAAGTCTTTGAATTTAGGAAAGCAGAAAAACTTATATAATTCAATAAATTAGCTGTATTACGAAACACACTAAAAACACAGCCATATATAAAAAATAAATCGTTCTCTTGCCTGCAAAATTGCTTTTAAATGATTAGTCCGGCTGGTGTAAAGGACTACGCATCACTGCGCCTTTATCTGTATATGTCATCACATGCGGTTTAGTTTTGAAGTTATAAGACGTTACGTCGGTTAATCAAAATCATGAGGCAAGACTATGAAGACACACAAACGAGACACGTCAGTACGAGCCTTCAAAAAGGGTTATCAAGCTGGCATTTACGGTAAAACCAAAGATGCATGCCCTCTGCATCAAGAGCCTGCCCGTCAAGAATGGCTTTCTGGATGGCGAGAAGGTCGCCAGGATAATTGGGATGGCTTAACCGGTGTATCAGGTGTTTCTAAAAGTATCAAATACATGCATTAACCCTCAAAAAAGCAATGCCCGGTTACCAGAAAGATAGCCGGGCTTTTTTATTGCCTGAATTTAAGGGGCGGCGTTAGGGGCACGGATTAGAAATTTTTCGTTGTATCGCCTCAATACCCTCCACTACTTCGTCACTTAACTCAACATAAATACTGCCCAGATTAATTTCAAGCTGCTGCATTGAGGTTGCGCCAATAATCGTACTGGTTGTAAAGGGACGTGAATTCACCCAGGCCAGCGTCATTTGTGCGGGTTCCAGCCCATTATCGCGAGCTAGCTCAACGTAAGCTGTCGCGGCCTTTACTGCAGACTCACTGGCATAACGCAGATAATGTTTGAACCGTGTGCAACGTGCATTTTCAGGTTGCTGCCCATTCAGATATTTACCCGTTAAAGTACCAAAGCCCAAGGGCGAATAGGCCAGCAGGCCAATCTTTTCACGCATACTGATTTCAGCTAATCCAACCTCAAAACTGCGATTCAACAGATTATAAGGGTTTTGAATGGTCTGAATTACCGGCAGCTGGTATTGATCCCTGAGCCGTAGGTAACTCATGACCCCCCAGGGGGTTTCGTTGGAAACACCGATATAGCGCACTTTGTTCTGCTGGATCAATTCATCCAAGGCTTCCAGCGTTTCCAGAATCGGCGTCGCCTCTTCATGCTCCTGATGTCGATACCCCAGCTTACCAAAGAAGTTGGTATTACGGTCCGGCCAATGCAGCTGGTAGAGATCAATGTAATCTGTTTGTAAACGCTGCAAGCTATCATCCACAGCTTTATAGATATGCTCAGCGGTAAGGCGTGGGCCGCCACGCATATAATCCATATTGCGACCGGGCCCGGTCACTTTAGTAGCGATAACCAGCTTGTTTCGATCCGCTCTATTTTTCAGCCAACTGCCGATATAGCTTTCCGTTAGCCCTTGGGATCCAACGCGTGGTGGAATCGGGTACATTTCTGCGGTATCAATGAAGTTAACACCATGATCAACGGCACAATCCAGTTGTTGGTGCGCCTCTGCTTCCGTGTTTTGCTCACCCCAGGTCATACTACCCAAACACAGTTTACTAACTTCAAGGTCCGTTGAGCCTAACAGTGAATACTTCATCATGCGCTCCAACCAGCTATATTAAAAATCAGATTTTAATGAATTCATAGTATAGGACCCGGCGATGATGTCCATGCTCGACAGCTGAGGATATCCCGAGCTATAGTCGTTCCAAATCAGACAATATATTGTCACCCCACCTCAACAGAGGTTACGAATGACTTGGCAACACGAATTCCCACAGCAAGATGATCTGGTCTACCTCAACCATGCCGCCGTTGGCCCCTGGCCGCAACGTGCAGCAAACGCTGTATCAGCCTTTGCTGAAGAAAACACTGTACAGGGGGCTGCAGATTACCCCAACTGGTTGAAAGTGGAACAGTGCCTCCGTCAGCGCCTACAACACCTAATCAACGCGCTAAGCATTGATGATATTGCACTACAGAAAAACACCTCAGAAGCGCTCTCTGTCATCGCCTACGGCCTGCCCTGGCAGACAGGTGACAACGTGGTGATCAGCAGCCAGGAATTCCCCTCCAACCGTTTTGTCTGGGAATCATTGGCAAAACTTGGCGTCACCGTAAAAATAGCCGAACTTGATAACACCATCGATCCTGAGCAAACCGTTATTGATTGTCTGGATAGTCGCACTCGGCTGTTATCCATCAGTTCCGTACAATATGCCTCGGGGTTAAAGCTCGACTGCCAACGACTCGGAGCAGCCTGTAAACAACAGGGCGTACTATTTTGCATTGATGCCATCCAAAGCATCGGCGCACATAGTTTTGACGTACAAGTTTATCAGGCCGATTTTGTCGTTGCTGATGGCCATAAATGGATGCTGGGGCCGGAAGGACTGGCACTATTTTTCAGCACACCTGAGGCCCGTGAGCAATTACAGCTTAATGAATACGGCTGGCATATGGTTAAACATCGTGGCAACTACGATCGCCTTGACTGGGAACCTCTGGAGAGCGCACAGCGTTTTGAGTGCGGGAGTCCCAATATTCTTGGCAGCTATGCATTAAATGCCAGCCTGTCATTATTTGAAGAAATCGGCATGCCCGAGATCGAAAACCGTTTACAACAACGTGTTCAGTATTTATTAGACGGACTCGCATCGAAACCGGACATTTCTATCATAAGTCCCTCCGAGCCCCAACGTCGCGCAGGCATCGTCACCTTCAAGCACAAATTGATCAGCTCATCCCAGCTCTACCCCTCCTTGATAGAGCACCGAATCATCTGCGCTCACCGTGGCGGGGGCGTACGCTTTTCACCTCATTTTTATACGCCCATTGAAAAGCTGGATCAGGCGCTAAATTTTCTCGACCAATAACTATCCCTGAAGAAAGCAGGAGAATAAAAAGAAAATTTGCGCTATATCTAAGTTATAGCTATCTAATTGCTATAAGGTTTACTAGAAACAATCAATTACAGGAGCGATATGGGCGTTTCTCTTTCATTTCTGGGACGAAGGGTTACAGACTGGCTTAACCGCGAACGAGCACCGCTACTCACGCCGATGAGTGACTTTGAGCGCATTCGTCATGAGCTACGCTCCTGCGATGTGATTTTGGTTGAAGGCCGAAGCCGTATCAGCAACGTTATTCGCATTATTACCCAAAGTCCCTGGACCCACGCGGCACTTTATATCGGTCGCCTGCACGACATTGAGGATCCTAAATTCCGCGCCCGAGCTGCTGATCATTTTGGAGATGACCCACAAATACAATTAATTGTAGAGAGCGTACTCGGTGAAGGTACGGTATTACGTCCTCTCACCAACTACGATAAAGATCATCTGCGTATCTGCCGTCCCAAAAGCCTGTCCCACCGTGACGGTCAACAAGCTATTAACTTTTCTATCAGCCGACTGGGATTTGACTATGATATTCGTCAGATATTGGATTTAGCACGTTTCCTGTTTCCCTGGACCTTTCTGCCAAGACGTTGGCGCTCCAGTTTATTTGCACACAATGCAGGCCGCCCAACTCGCACCGTGTGTTCAACGATGATCGCCGAGTCATTCGCCTACATCCAATTCCCCATTCTGCCTTTAGTCCGAAGTACCAAGGACAATGAAGTTCGCCTGTTTCGTCGCAATCCACGCATATGCACACCTAAGGATTTCGACTATTCACCCTATTTCGAGATTATTAAATACCCCTTTATCGACTGCGATGACTACGGTTGTTACCGCCTGTTACCCTGGCATGGGTCAGGAGCCATGCTGGATGAACGGGGTCATTATGAACAGGCTGAGGCATATGCCAAATATCAGGAAAAAACGCTTCCCGAAGAGAACGAATTAGCGGCGGCTGACAGCGATGACTATCTAATGGAAAATGAAGCGGATCAGCACTTAAGGGCCAAAGACCCGCTGATTGAAGAGATTATTAATCCCAAAGAACCGATGAATAAAGAAAATAAAACTAAGGGTTAGCCCGGACGTTTATCAGGCCTTAATATTAAACAACCTGAAGTAGTTTTCACGAGTAATATCTGCCAATTCCTGCACAGAAATCCCACGTAACTCCGCAAGAAATTCCGCCACTTGAGCCACATACTTAGGCTCATTTTTCTTACCGCGAAAAGGAACAGGCGCCAAATAAGGCGAATCCGTTTCAATCAATAAACGATCCAAGGGGATTTTCTTAGCCACTTCACGTAATTCTGTGGCGCTATTAAACGTTACGATGCCCGACAGCGAGATATAGTAGTTCATATCCATCGCCTGCTTGGCCATATCCCAGGATTCAGTAAAGCAGTGCAACACACCCGCTAGTTCCGGATCACCTTCAGCACGAATAATATCCAGAGTATCCTGCTGCGCATCACGGGTATGAATAATCACAGGCTTACGACAGGATTTTGCCGCTTGCATATGCTTAACAAACTGCACTTTCTGCTCTTCGGCACGGTCTTTATCGTAATAATAATCAAGGCCCGTTTCGCCAATGGCAACCACCTTGGGATGTTTAGCCAGCTCTACCAGCTGTTCAACCGTCACATCAGCATCGCTGTCCTGTAGAGGATGCACGCCAACCGAGGCATTAACGCCGTCATATTGTTCCGCAATACTCAAGACATCCGGCAACTTAGCTAAACTGATCGCCACACACAGCATGTGATTAACGCCCACATCGCGAGCGGCCGTAATCGCCTTGTTCAAGTCACCATCGTAGGGGGCAAGATCGAGACGATCCAAATGACAATGGGAATCTACCAGCACAGCTGTAACCTTTAAGTAATTAGAAAGTTATACGAAAAGAAGGAATTAAAGCGTATAGGTGGGACGATCAGACTCCAGCGCACCGGCCAGATAAGTTTCGATCTTTTTAAGTACCGTATCATCTTCATTATTGAACTGAATACCAATGCCAGCTGCACGGCTTCCCTGAGCACCTTTGGGTGTAATCCATACCACTTTGCCAGCAATCGGCAACTTCTCAAGCTCTTCCATCAGGGACAACAGAATAAACACCTCTGCGCCCAGTTTGTACTTTTTGTTGGTTGGAATAAATAAACCACCATTTTTTACAAAGGGCATAAATGCTGCGTACAGCACCGCTTTATCCTTAATGGTTAGCGATAATATTCCATTTCTTGGGCCGCCATCAGCCATACATCGTCCAACTCATAATAATACAGTTATTAACGTTCAAAACATTGAGCCCAGCTGGTCAACAGTGACTCAAGCAAGAGGATTTTATTCGGGTTATGTCCCGAGAGCAACGCTTGGCGTTGTTCTTGCAGGCAATCTAAGTATAAATATAGTCCATTAAGTTGTGCTTGCGCGGCGGTTTTCATTAAAAACCCGCCTAAATCCTGATTTTTCAGCTGTTCAGTGACACCTGTTTGCGCGGCCTTAATGACATCGCTCACCCAAATTTGTATCCAATTCACCAGCTCCAACGGCTCATAAGCTTGTAAACTTTGCGCAACTGCTGCGGGGTGACTTTTACCCTGCTGTACTTCAGCCAAACTGCGGTAAATGATTTTGCGGTGGTTAAGCGCGTCATTTTCATCCAACTCTAACGCCATTAGAGGTGCATTATCCGCCATCGCCAGTAGCTGCGGCAGCATTTCAGCATCTTCTACTCTTTCTGCTAACCACTGAGACGCGTGATTAACGTCAGGCACCAAAAAACTAAGCTGATGACAACGACTACGAATCGTTGCAACAATTTGTGCAGGCTGATCGGAAACAAGCAGAAAAACCGTGTTCGGTTGTGGTTCTTCAAGATCCTTAAGCAAGGCATTCGCCGAACTGATATTCAGACTATCGGCAGGCCGTAAAATAATAACTTTAAAACCATTCAGCTGAGCTGTTTTTCCGCAAAACTCCTTTAGAGCACGAACCTGATCAACCTTGATCACCCGACTTTTTTCTTCCGGCTCAACCCGTATCAAATCAGGATGTGTTCCGGCCGACAACAGACGGCAGCCTTTACAATGGCCGCATGCTTTAGCGTTAGAGGGCTCGGAACAAAGAAGATACGCAGCCAATGCTTGTGCAAACAAACTTTTCCCTGTTCCTGCATGGCCACTCAATAATAAGGCATGGGGCAAACGATCCTGGCTATGCTGAGCCAGCAATTGTTGCCAATTAATTTGCTGCCAGGGGAAAGGGGCGAGAGTCGCAAGGTTATCGGTCATAGCGTTAAGCTTTGCAACCCATGGCGAGCCAAGAAAGGTTGCAGAGCAGCTTCAATATCCGCCTGAACAGCCTCCAGAGGCTGACTGGCATCGATGATACAAAAACGCTGCGGCTCTGCTGCAGCACGCTCTAAATAAGTATTACGTACCTTCTCAAAGAATGCCTGCTGTTCACGTTCAAAACGATCCAGCTCACCACGTTGCCCCGCTCGAGCCAGGCCAATTTCCACCGGCACATCCAGCAACAGGGTTAAATCCGGTCGCAAGTCACCTTGTACGGCCTGCTCTAATTCCCCAATCATCGAAATAGACAGGCCTCTGCCGCCGCCCTGATAGGCGTAGGTAGCATCAGTAAAACGATCGCTCAACACCCAGCCACCCAGTGCTAATGCAGGTTTTATTAATTGCCCAAGGTGTTGAGCACGTGCAGCAAATACCAACAATAATTCGGCATCATTGTTCAGCACTTCTTCGTGATTAGCCAGTAACAGGCCGCGGATTTCTTCTGCCAGCGGCGTGCCACCCGGTTCACGGGTAACGGTAAGATCAACCTGATGGGATTCTAAATACTGCTGGATAAAGGCCATATTGGTGGTCTTGCCAACCCCTTCAACGCCTTCCACGGTGATAAACACGCCCGCCATTTGTTTTCTCTGTAATCAGTTAATGTTGGGGCTGGAGCGATACTGCTCGACGCGTTTCAACTGATAACGTCTGACCGCCTTATTGTGTTGCTCGAGTGTATCAGAAAAGAAATGGCTGCCATCCCCTTTGGCGACGAAATACAGGCTTTTACCACTTTTGGGATGTAATGCGGCATGAATCGCTTCACGACCTACCATCGCAATCGGCGTTGGCGGCAGCGCTGGAATCACGTAGGTGTTATAGGGCGTTGGCTGTTTTAGGTGCTTACGGCGGATATTACCTTTGTAACGATCGCCCAAACCATAAATTACCGTGGGATCCGTTTGCAGGCGCATACCCTTCAGCAAACGTCTGACAAACACACCAGCGATTTCTGCCCGTTCGCTCGCCTGACCAGTTTCTTTTTCAACAATCGACGCCATAATCAGTGCTTCATAGCCGTTTTCATAGGGCAGTTTTTTTGCCCGCTGCTGCCATTCCGCTTCAAGAATTGTGCTTAAACGTTGATAGGCGCGGCGCAGAACATCCTCATCCGAGGTGCCGCTGGTAAACTGATAACTATCAGGGAAAAAACGACCTTCCGGGTGCTCTTTTTCATGCCCCAATCTCGTCATAATTTCGGAGGTTTTTAATTCTGTCAGCTGGTGCTCCAGCTTTTCTTCTGCCGCTAACGCTTGCAACAACTGTTTAAATGTCCAGCCTTCCACCAAGGTAATCTGATATTGAATCACATCACCACGCACCAGTTTATCGAGGATCGCAACTGGCGAAAGTCCCGTCTCAAATTGGTATTCACCGGCCTGCACACGTGTCGCTTGACCGGTCAAGCGCGCGTAAATTTTCCAGATTTTAGGTTGGGTAATTAAACCCTGTTGCTGCAGACGTGCAGTAATCGTTGAAAAGCCGCTGCCTGCGGGAATATCAAGGGACTGAACATCAACATGAATAGGTTGATTTAGATAACGATAACCGTAAAAGCCCAACGCCAAAACCGCTACCAACAGACCCAACAGGACAAATTTGAGTTTTTTAAACAATATCATCAACTACCTTCTTTCAGCAGCCGCTCAATGCGAGTCTGAAAAATACCCGTCGTCACGCCTTTGCAATAACGTTGATCATCCCACTGCGTAATCGGCCACAGTCCGATCACGCTGTTGGTGAGGAATAACTCATCAGCCTCTTTAAACTCATCAACCGTCAAACTGACTTCCTTGCTTTCGAGCCCCATGGCGGCGGCACGTTGTAGAATAAAATCGCGCATGATGCCCTTCACGCCCGCTTGCTGTAGATCAGGGGTCAACAGTACGCCATCCTTCACCGCAAACAAGTTACTCATAGTGCCTTCAACAACGCTACCGTTTGTATTACAAACGATACCTTCAGCCGTTGCGCTATCCTGCCATTCAGCACGCGCCAACACCTGATCTAACCGATTCAGGTGTTTCATGCCAGCCAGTTGTGGATTCAACGGTAAACGGTAATTGCAGGTGATAACGCTCACACCTTCCGAACGATCAGCAGGATATTCAGGTAACGGGAAAAGCGTGACGATACGCTGACTATCGGTCACCTGCGGCGCGGCATAACCTCGACCACCACTGCCAGCCGTTACGATAATTTTGATAACACCTTCGGTATCCAGCTCACAGAGGTGCCGAACCTCTTTCATCAGTTCAGAATCAAGATGCTCAGATACATCAATGCCTAATCGGGTACAGCCCTGCTGCAAGCGTTCCATATGTTGTTTCCACAACACAGGACGGCCCTGACAGAGACGGATGGTTTCAAAAACACCATGACCATAGGCTAGGCCACGATCGGATATCGCCAGAGAATCACAGTTTTGGCCGTTAATTAGTGTGCGGGGCAGTGTTAAAGACACTTTCGTAACCACTCAAACGATGTGAAAGGAATCAAAAGTATAGAAGAAATCTTTCTGGAAGGAACTGAAAAAGGTGCCGGAGACCAACACCTTTAAACAATGCGGCTATTTAAGTTTCTGGAAAACCAGAGTGCCATTAGTACCACCAAAACCAAAGGAGTTGGAGACTGCAACGTCAATATTTCGTTGCTGCGCTGTGTGCGCAACGTAGTTCA
>Ga0105356_10003470_pt1 | contig 15485 bp, 10 predicted proteins | sample GOMGulsemesocosm_3_FD_83502 | JGI IMG/M metagenome (GOLD analysis project Ga0105356, IMG submission 83502) | Methane-oxidizing microbial communities from mesocosms in the Gulf of Mexico - GOM9D Gulf of Mexico | ecosystem: Environmental > Aquatic > Marine > Cold seeps | place: Gulf of Mexico...
CCAACTTCATCATCAATAAAATACCGGTAGTCAACTGAATCACCACTGCAGGTGCCGTAAAGATCCAGTCAGCCAGTACAACATGGCGAGCCGTTACCGCTATCGCCACGGCGTTTTCTGAACGATTGGCCATAAACATAAAGAAGGCGATCCCCGCTCCGGTACCGGTAAGTACAACGGCACTTAGAATATGCAGGAGTTTCAGTAGCAGGTAACTATCGAACACCATTAATCTCCGTAATTATTCATGAGATGACTGCGTTTGATGATAAATACCGAGTAATTGCGCTTCTCGATCAAACTCCTTCAAGGTGAATAAGCCCATGCACGGCATTGCACCGATTGTATCAATCTCACCCGCGATTAGCTTTTTGGTAAGAATGATGGCCGACAAGGTCGGTATGTAGGGCCCTACGCCCTTCTCTGCACATAACAACCAATGGATGTGTTTTCTCTGATTTTGTTGATCTCGACCAGATAGCATTACTTTCATCCCACCGACATCAGTCCCCCAACGTTTAAAGTAATCGCTGCTGTTAAAAAGAAAGCGGGTAAACCGAGACCAATTTTTAACCAGCCCTATTCTTGCCCAAAAGGCCATAAATACCAAACCAAGGTGAAGCATCGGCAATTCTAATCCCGCCTGAAACCTCACGCTTTTAACGGACGAATAGCGCTCGGGGAAAAGTTCTAGATCAGGAATATCAACATTGGCCAACCAACGTTTACCAATCACTTCACCAAAGTCTAATTTACGAGGCGACATCCAACCATAACGATTGATCCACTTGCCATTACTCAAGACAGGAAAAGGATGACCAGTATAAGAAAGAATACCTCTAACAGTGGCCTCACCTCGCTCGGCACGATTGCCTGGCGCAATGGCGAAGTCAATTTCATCCAAAGCACAAAATTGATCCAGAAAATGATCAATAACAACTGACGATAAGCCGGGAACCGAACTAGCACCGGAAACAAGCAACAAGTTCCGCTCCAGCGCTTTCGTATGTAGCGAGCGAATATCGCAGACAAACCGGCGATCATCGGCCAAATCAATATAATGGCTAGCTGCGTTAATACAGGCTTGCGCGACTCGGTAATCCTGCCCCTGAAAAGGCCCACTGGTATGGATTACCACATCGGGGGATAAGGCCTTGAGTTCGGATTCAAAGTGGAGGCTGTGAATATCCAAAACCGTAGATTCCAGTGTTGCCGCCCCGCCCTTTTCGGTCAACGACGAGCACATCGACTTGGCTTTCTGATGATTACGGCCGGCAACAATAATCGTAATATCCTGCAAGGCAGATAGGCTCTCAGCTATGCGTTTACCAAAGTTACCGTAGCCGCCAAGGATAAGTACTCTACTGACCGGCATAGATTCAAAATCCTTGTGAATGAATAGGTACTAGTCCTGACACCTTACTTCACTTCTTTTAGCCAACGAAGAGTGACAGGTTTACTAAGCTACTACGGTAAACCATAGTGATAATCATGCCATAAGTTTCATCTGACCCATCTTTTGGTTTCTTTGGGACGTGCCTATCTGAGGTATTTGTGTGAAATATTTGATGCAAAACGCCATTACAGAGAAACCCAAGCATAAATATTAACTCGCCAATACCTGCTCTGTAAGCCTGACCATTTTTTTACCAGAAACGTAATTTTCAATCACTTCCATTGGGGCTACATAAATACAATATATAGGCTTGAACCCCTCGATGAAATCGTAGCTATCACTAGACCCTGTATCTCGGCTACGAAGCTTCACCTCTTTCAAATGAGCCTCAACCCCGGGGAAAATAAATACATTCTTAATGCTCTCAGGTATTTCTGATAGAGTACTCAGAGCTTTTTCATAAAATAGCTGTTTTACAATATCTGACCAGCCTGGAGAGTTTTTAACAATTGTTGCAGCATAGTATTTAGCGTCTGCTACTGCGCATCTCTCAGAGCTAGGATCATGAAGGATGATATCTGTTCGCATAGATTTTTCATTTGCGGATAGTTCCTTGCCTTCAGTATTAATGTAAACCGGCGCAGGTAAAATACTATTGATTTTAGGTGTTACATTATAATTGAGCACTCTGCCCAACATATGCTCCCAGCAAAAGTGAAATTTTTCTAAGCCGGCTACAAACGCCGAACGCTCATCCCCTGATTGCCGTTCCAAATAACGTATTAATAACTTTAGCAACCTAACATCACGATCGGAATAACTAATACTTAACTCTTTACGAAGCCTTGCGACTTTATCCACTTTCGGCTCGGGGTAATCACTAAGGTCAACCGCGATTGGGTGAATATCACCTGAAAACAACCAAGAAAATCGTAGATCTAGCTCACGGATGACCGAAGCATGTATTGCTGCGACCTCACAGCTATCAGCGTATTGCTTTATCACCCCGTGGTAATCGATATAAACAGGTGTTCCTGCTGAATCTGGGTAAGGCGTTATACGTTTTAGCGTGCGCCCCCAATCAACACGGCCACTGTTTCGTTTTCGTACAGAAAGGCGGCGACTGTATATTCCGTTCTGCTGATAGTCTTCTAGTAACGTAAAAACTGTTTCCAGCTGCTCTAAACCCTGTTCGCCCTCCCCATCATCAGAGCTATCAACATAGACATTCCCTTCTCGGCTATATCGACTAACGGCTTTCAATGTACTGCAAGCATATTGAAGGCGTCTTTCGGATGGGACTTCACCTACTGAACGCGGTAGAAATACAGAAGTTGAACCTGAATCAATAATCACTCCCACAAATGAGGCTTTTTTAAATTCCCCTGTTGTATGCAAGCCGCGTACAGATAACTGCTGCCTGACACCCTTAGGCAAATCAGCTAATAATGTTCTGTCTGTATATACTGATGGCATTACCCTAGTCATCTTCATTGCCATATACAGCCGGAGGCTCAGCTACTGCCGACAACGCTTCTTCGGTGACTAGACTAGCATCGTCATTCGTAGCCACATCATCGCTCTCTCGAATAGAACGAATAGCTCCAGACTGGAACTTTCTATACAAGGCTTCGCTAAATATTCGATTACCGGAATGAGCATTAGAAACCAACTGCCCGTATGTCTTTATCTCAGACGAAAACAGCAACTCGCTCCGACCATGACGCAAGACATCATCCCAAAGGTACAAACAAAGCTTTCCCGTTAAAGTCTTAAGCCCTTCTGTCAGCTCGTTGTCTGTAATAAAAAATGGACCTAAATGACGATCTTCAGGGAAGTTGTTTTCTGAAAGAACACTATTGACTGCAAGTGCAAAGTCTTTCCAGCTTATTTTCGCAGGCATACCACTCGCATCAACTAATGGTAAATGACCTTCCGCGCAAGCCTTATCAAAGTCCAATGCTATATATTCAAACTGCCATCTGCGCTTGAAGGCCGTATCCAAAGGCATTACCGCTTGATCGCTGCTATTCATTGTAGCGAGCAGAGAAAGGTTACTTGGTAACCATAACTTACCATCAATAATGGCTGTTGACGCGTGCTGCTTTATATATTCCGCCATATCTTCATCGGCAAGACTAATTCCGTATTCACTTCGTCCGTGGGAGTCGCGATCTAACAACTGGAAGACTTCACCAAACACTGCAGCTGCAGCTGCACGGTTAATCTCTTCAATAACAAGCCAGTGATGACTCTCAGGGTTGTTTACTGCGGCAATCACTGCCTTTGTAAACGGCCCAGCGCGAAATTCATATTGAATTGAGGTACCTTCCATACGCGGTTTAAGGCAACCAACAAAGTCACTATTTTGAGTATCCGTATGAAAAATTGTTCGTATTGTGTTGCAATCAAGCACTTGGAGGTTTACTTCCCTACTCTTCCCTGTACCCGGAGCACCATAGTAAACAGTATTCTGTCCCAGCTTCGAACTACTTGCAGGCGATTCAGACAATCCAGGAGCATCAATAGCAGTGCAGGGAATACTTCGTAGCAATTGTTCTAACAATGGATCTTTAATAAACCACGACACTAGTGAAGGAAGCCTATCCGAGTTTGCAGCCACAACCCCCATAGCCAGCAACTTCGCAGATAAAAAGACATCATTCCGGTCTAAAGACCTACCCGGTACCTGCCCACTTGTGACTACCGGCTTAAGCCACCATTCTCGTTCCGTAAGAAACTTTCTAAAAAAAACCTTATCCTCTTGACCAATAAAATTATCAGCCTTAATTAAAAGCTCATTCGTTTTAGAGTCGATCGACGAGCCCTGTTTTGGAGGAAGTTTATTTAAAGATCTATCAACCTCAGTAGTTGACCATTTATGTACCTCCTTCAGTTCAATTTGAAATGCTTCAAGTGCTCGTTTGTATTCATCTAACGCTTTAGAAAATGGATGATAACAACAACCATACCAAAGCCACGCGGATGGGTAATGGGCTACCAACCCTTTCGAGTTAGTTTCAGTAACAGAGTAAGGCCATATTTCATAGGTGCCCTCATCTAATAAAACAGCCGCTAGCCGTTGCTTAAAATCACCAGAAATCTGCACATCGCCTTTATGCTCTAAAACTTGATAATTTGCTCTGCACTCATCAATCAACGCACCTAAATCTTTTAACATCCGCACATCCTTCGCACCTTGCCTGGGTATTCATACAGTGATAGCATTCACCGGGACTAAAACCGGATACGCGACATTGTAATGGATAAAAAACAACAATTAGAAAATTCTCACCAATATATCAAAGATATCCGTGAAAAACTCGGCCTAGGCAGAACTGAATTTGCCAACTTGCTCGGCATGAACTCTACCGGAGAGAGAACGGTACGAGGCTGGGAGAACGGTGAGCACAAACCAAGCAAAGGAAAGCTAGAAGTAATCAATAATCTTGAGCAAAATTTGATCAAGATTCGAGAAAAGGCCCCGTACCGGTTCGATAACAGCCGAACTCCCGACTTTAAATTCATAGATCTTTTCGCCGGTATCGGCGGAATTCGCCTTCCCTTTCAAGAACTTGGCGGCGAATGTGTTCTTACCTCTGAGTGGGATAAGTTTGCACAAAAAACATACACAGCCAACTTTGGTGAGGTGCCTAACGGTGATATAACCAAGATAAAGGCAACAGATGTCCCCGATCATGACGTGCTTCTTGCTGGCTTTCCCTGCCAAGCATTCTCCCAAGCTGGATTGAAGCAAGGCTTTGACGATACCCGCGGCACCATGTTTTTTGAGGTACAGCGTATTCTTGCCGAGAAACGCCCAAAAGCGTTTTTATTGGAGAATGTTAAGCAATTGCGTGGCCACAACAAAGGTAAAACCCTTGAAACCATCATGGCAATTCTCCGTGGCGAGCATGAACAGGACATACCTACCGATGTGCCGATGTCTCAAGAGGCCCGCAACGCCCTCACCCATAAGCTGAACTACCACACAGAATTTAAGGTATTGCGCGCAGGCGACTTTGGTGCCCCACAAAACCGAGAACGCATTTTTATAATCGGCTTTGATAAAGATTATTACGGTCCAAAGGCAGACTTCAACGAGTTATTTTCATGGCCTGTGCCACCAAAAACAAAAACCAGGCTTGGAAAAATTCTACAAACACCTAAACAACTTGCAAAACTTGATGACAGGTACACCATTTCCGACAAGCTCTGGGCGGGCCATAAAAAACGCAAAAAGGAACATTTAAACAAGGGCAATGGCTTTGGCTATTCACTATTCAACCATGACAGCGAATACGTGAATACCATCAGTGCCCGATACTACAAGGACGGTTCTGAAGTATTAATCGATCAGAGCGACATAGGTAAAAACCCTCGCCTGCTAACACCACGTGAATGTGCCCGCCTACAAGGGTTCCCCAACGATTACATTGTAGACGCTGTATCCCACGGCCAGATATATAAGCAGTTCGGTAACTCCGTTTGTGTGAATGTCATTACCGCTGTTGCCGAGCAGATGAGGAAAGCACTGAAAAAAGCAGAAAGAAATAAGAACAAAAAAGATAAGGCCGCATAATCGCTCACCTCCCATCGTTGACAAATGGCATGGCGTTTGAGTCAAGCGCAAAAATGGGCACTTAAGTCAGGAACGCAGGAACGCAGGAACGAGCAACCATCAAAATTCAACCCTTCGTCCACAAGCCACAACATTGATATAACCGTCATCAGTCACACTGGAATAGCCGCTGTTTTTAGCCAAGCAGCTGCTGTAATCGTTTCAAAAACGGTACACGAAAAGCCTCTTAAACCTACAGCGGCTGGCCGCCAACTCCAATTTGGAATGTCAGTTAGATGCTCGCTGCTCACAAGAATCCATAAAAGCATCAAGCTGCTCAGCAGAGCGCGCCTCAAAAACTAATCCGCCTCCGTGATGATTCACCACATGGAAGAATTTCCTCCAATTTTTTCAGCAGAGGTTATCCATACATGTCTCTCCATAGCCCTTAATATTGCGCTAGCAACACTACACTTCGCCCGTACATGTAGTGGTCAATCATACAGTCCTTAACCGAAGTGGTTGCTAAGTTGGAATGCGCGGTATCCAAGCACTGCATCAAATAAATAACTATCATCTGCTAACTAAAATCGGTGGCATTGGTAATATTTTGGGCGCCACCATTACTTTGGAAACAGGCGACATCAAACGATTTGCCGATGCTGGCCACTATCTGTCTTATTCCCGCTGTGTGAGCACATAAAAAATCGGCAACGGAAAAAGAAAAGGTCGTGGAAACCGGAAAGACTGGAATCGATATTTGGCGCTGGAGTATATGCAGGCGTCTCACTTGGCGTCTATTTGGGAGCTACAGATAAAACATTTTTATCAAAAGAAACAGGTGAAATCTCACATCATGATAGCCAAGAAAGCAGTAGCCGGAAAGTTTGCAAGAGCCATTTATCCTATATTGAAGAACTAGGAGGCATTTGATGTGAATCGCGCGTTTAATTAGTGCACTACATGTATTGAAAGTGATGAAAGCAAGAGTGCTACTGAAAAACTAAGATATAGTATATTCAGACTTATCCGATAACCTAGGGCTACCCTCAGTTGCAAGCCGACCATCAAACCTCCCAGTTGTACATGAGTTCGGCATTTTCCCAAATTTTCCGACAAGGAATAGCGAGCTTCGTAGATGGAATTTTGTTATTTCCTATCGCTCGGCCCATATTGAATGCTTGGCTCCTCTGCTTTCCTCCCATCAGGTCTCGTTCTTTGAGAAACTTGGAGAGGGCCTTCCAAGCGTCCTCACCCTTTGAGACACAGAACTCCACGGCAGCATCCTCATCTGAGCGCTTCGGTTTTGCTCCTTTCTTCTCCGAACTGAAAAGCTCGTCCAGCGTGCTCGGGACGGGGAGTTTTGGGTGCTCAAGTAGAGTCTTCCAGCAGTCTTCTTGCTTACACCATTCTGGTACATGGGTGACTCCACTGGGCGTATCTACAATGTGTTTGTGGACTAGGTCACAGAGCTCCAGTAGATAATGTAGCAGCTCATCAGGAACGTCCTGTGCATTCCAAATCGCTTCAAGGTCCAGTTTTTGATTGGTCGTGTTGCTAAGGAGCGCTAGCGTGTAGCCCACTAGGTTCTGAGCAAAACTCTGGTAGATCTGCTCACGAATTCTTCGTTTGACCTCTTTTTCGAGTCGCCCCCAGACGATAAGCAGGCCAACGGTGCGCTTGAAATAGCCTGCCCAATAGTCTGGGGTGTCCGCTGATATTTTGACCTCTTCGGCCAATAGATTGGAGTTGAACGCCGCGAAGCACTTCTGCGGCCCGAGGGAAACGATATGAGGCTTTTCATGGTGGGCGTACCAAACCTTGGAAAAGATACCTTTTTCAAACCGTTGCTGCCTCGGATACTTTGCATCGAAGAGCTTGCGCTGCGCCGTGGTTTTCGCGTCGAGTCGTCGACGCTCATCCCAGCTTCCGCGCGCTTTCTCGTAGAACCAATAGGATTCTCTAGTGCCGCCGGTTGGATCTGGTGCTGGGAGTTTCAGTGACAGGTTATGAAGCACAGGATGAGGAGGATCATTGGCTCGAAGATCGCTCATTTGCACACGGTTCTGCGAGTTGGAGAATTTACCAATTTTAGGCACAAGAAGATCACTCAGTCTCGTTGACTCATTCATGTCCTCCGGTTTCGCGGATTCATGAATAACCATGATCTTCATCTGTACAAAGACATCATCCAAGTTTGACTTATAAGCTTTGCGAGTGTGATAGAGACTTGCTGTAGTCTGACCTCCGTTCACTATCTGGAAATCGTCGACAATTGAAAGTGCGAGGCTCCCGTCATCAAGAAAGGTGGTCTCCAGACTCTCTGCGTATACGGTAATTCCATTATTGTACGCACCAAACATGCCTGGTTCGTTTCGAATGGTGTCGCGTATGCCTTTATTAACGGACACCCTCTGCGACAAAAACACTCGAACATTCATTTCTAATAGTCGGGTTTTGTGGTGTTCGTAAAGGTCCGCGAGCATCGCCCCAGAAACGAAGGCCAAGTATGTAGTGTAAAAACCGTTTTCGCTTTTTGAGGAAACACACGGAACAGCCCCGCCATAATCGGCAAAGTCGATTATGATCCCTTCTCGCTCGCCTGATCTTCGTCGATTGAAAACCCGGTTCATATCCCAGACGACTACGACGGTGTCGATACCGCACACGTCTAGTGTAGTACCTTCCCGCTGCGGCGCGATCCCATCCGTGACGACTATAATCCGGAGTTTGGTAAGCCCTTCTTTCAGATCTCTGAGAAGTATCGCCAAGTCATAGGCTGGGTGTGCGCTATCTATCCTATCTCCTGGTAGCTTTCCTATGAGCGCCCGAGAAGCAAAAGTTGTTGCTCTTTTTACGGCGGCATCAATGTCACGGTTGCTGACTTTCCAGTCGGCGAGTTCGGCGCCATTCCAGCTCTTCCACACGTTGACGACTAAGGAAACTGTCTCCATATCATCATCTGGTTGATATGCATCGATTCGGGCTCCGATGTTCTTGTTCAACCAGGAGCAGAGCTGATAGTCATCGATCTCGCCGAACTGAACTAGGTGGTCACACATTGTTTCGGTGAAGGCTTCTTCCTTTTCGGTATCGTTGGCATCTGCACGAGCGAGCACCTCACTGTGAAAATCTTCAACGAACTCTACAAGTTTCTCGTCCACTAGCTCCTGACTCCTAAATGCTCTTCCAGATCACACTGAAATGGTTTGCACGCGGAGATCTGCACCGAATGCGTTAAATCACCGGTGCCTTGAGGGAGCGCTATGATTCGGGGAAATCCCTCCTGCACCTTGAAGAGTTCTTCGTGGCGCTTGGTATAGCGGGATACATATTTCTCAGCGTTTACTTCCAAGTATTTCGCTAGAACCAGCTTTCTCTTGAACATAGCGGCGGCACTACCCTTGCCCAAGTGGCTTTCTATCTCCTCCACAATATCCGGAAGAGATTCTCCAGTCTCGTGTACATCGATAGTCAGCACAAAGAGATAGAGACTTTCCAGTTCGCGATCATCTAACTGGCGTTCGTTACTGATGACGATCTTGCGAGGCTCTTTAGTGATTGTAGATTTGACCTCGACGACTTTGCCCTTGTGTTCAAAATCATGAACTTTCCGCTGCGACCCTTTCCACGACTCCACGGCTGCAATGTCCGTCATCTCAGATAAGAACAGCTTGCGGAGCCACCATAGCTCAGCAAAAAGCCCGCGCTGCCTGTTCTCAGACAGAGTCTTATTACCTGAGTGCGAAAAGAACTGATCCCAAATGTAGATCACATCTGCGAGAGTCTTTGCTCTGTTCTTAGGTGCCACGTCCACTAGTGACTCGATGACATCCGCACAGAAACATGCGAATGGGATTTCCAGCTCTTCATCTAACAGCTCCATCACAACATATTGTTCAAACTCTTCAAGCTGAATTTTTTCCAGCGAGAAGCGCATTCCTTCCCAATTAGGCATCTTGGCATCTGACCAGTTCTCAGTCGCTTTCAGAAGAACTTCACTCACACCCTGGGTGACGCCCCAAGAGGCATAGTCACCATGGCCGGACACACTTTTAATATGGCGCTCCATATTGTTAGGGAATCTAACGGAAAGCTGCCCCCATATGTATCTCAGCTGGTTCTGATCCATCTTACTCACCCCAAAGATTGTTTTTCTTCACGTAAACGGTGTTGACTCGTGTTCGAATTTTCTTGAACTTACCCGCAGGGAAGCTGGCGACGAAGCCGTAAATCTCCTCACCATCAGTGAGCCCGTATTCTTGCGGAGTATCCTGGTCGCTTTCTCGCTGTGCCTTCATGTCTTCCCGATTCTCACTCGAACAAATAGAATAGATTAGAAGTAGCCCGCGACTAGCTGGACGACGAAACCGAATGTACGGCCCGGGAGGCTTACCTGATCCTGGGTCTTCCCCTTTCTGTGCCTGTAAGGCGTGATAGTTGCGTTCAATTGTATCGCGCTCGGTCGCTGGGAAGTCGAGCCACTCGTCGTGGGGGCTAAGTAGGGTACCAATGGATATACTATCTTTGGTGGAGTTGATATTGGCCACACGCTTAAAGCACCCGATACTGTTCCCACGCGCCTTGAAGGAGTGGGCGGGATTTTTCTTGTTTACGATAACTATATCCCATTTAGCCAAGTGGCCCGGGGATTGCTCTTTGATGAAATTGGCCATTACACTGGGCTGTACGAGTGTGGCCTCTTCGCTACCCCCGTAAGTTGTGAGGAAATCAACAACGGCCTCTCTAGGCACAGCTTTCCAATGATGGTTTTGTGTACCTTCGAGCTTTGTGCCGGCCTCGCACGCCAGGATTAGGTTGTTCAAGACCTTGAGGTTTGTCTTTGCCTTGCTGGGGGTAAAATTGATTGTCGCGGACACCTTCCCAGAAAAGTTTTGGTCTACAACTTCGGTGTCTCTTCTCTTGCCCGCGCTGGTGACCATCAGCATTCCTGGATCCTCTAATACAGAGAGCCCAAAGTCTTGTGGTTCCATCTTAAGGAGAGCCATATTGTCGAACTGTAACCTGAGATTTATTTCGGCTTGAGCGATCTGCCGAAAACATTCAATAATCTCAGACGTCGTGTGGATCCTACAAAGGTCAAGGTATCCAGGGCGGTAACCGAACCAACGCCCCATTTGCATCAGGCTGTCGTACATGCTGGAGGGACGGAGGTAATAGGTAACCGTCAACCCTTCGAGTGTGAGGCCTCGGGACAGCTTGTCACCACCAACGGCAATCATATGAGCCCCCCGGTTCTCCCACGGCACCTCTTCACCGCGCTCGCTGGCTTTCTTAGCGGTGTCTTCGGCATCTTTGTACCTGAGAGAATCCTTTGAGGTACCGTTGATGGCAACGACGTCCGTTCTTCGGATCATCTCCGACAGATGTTCTTTAACTTCTTCCCAGCTGTGTGCAGGGAGCGGAGCGTGAGCGGATGTTCCCGCCTCTGACATCTCCCTCAATGTGGTATTGACTGGAAGAAAATCCTTGTTCCAGATCTCTTTGAGGTCTTCAAGCGGATCTTCTGGCGAAGAAATTCTACCTTCGAGTTTATTAACCTCTATTTGGACAAGCCTCTTAACTTTACTCTGAACATCGACCCAGCGAGTCACGTGAATCAGCATTGTGTTGTGTGGATTCTTAGTTTCCCTCTTGCGCCTAACGGCTGACGCTAGTACGAAGCTCTTGATGGCTCGAATCATCGAATCAGGCAGGACTTCAACATGGAGATCCATCTTGTGCCCAGGGAAAAAAATATCTTGTCCGTCGCTCACTGGGGGCGCCAAAATGGGAAGTGGCTCTACACTCTCCGAGTTTTCATCATCTTTGATCCCAAAGACATCGGCCGCGCCAACGTAATTGTCTGGCTGCGATAGATTGAACATGAAGTTTCTCGGAAAAAGGTCGTCACCGTACTTTGGATGTTTTGTGTCGTCGTGAATAAAAATATTGGCATAGGGCGTTGCCGTATATCCAATGTAGGCTGATTTATCAAACAACGTGAGCAGCTCTCGAATCCTTTGGTTGGTCAGCGTAGGATCGCATTCATCAAGGACAGCCTGGTCCTCCTCATTACGTACCACGGCCCTAGTATTGACGGAAGCTTGGTCGCACTCATCGTCAATCACGAGCAGCGGTAATTTGTTGACCCTCAGACGTCCATCTTCGTCGTGCTCTCCGGCAACGCTGCCTAACCATTCGACCAAGTTCCTAAGAATAGACACTTGCTTTTTGACGACGAATACATAGGGCTCCGACTGAACGAAGCCTGCGCGCTCGGCGACGCCTTTCTTAAAGTCGCCTTTTTCATCACTGGTGGTGAGTGACTGAATGAAACAGGGCAGCCCATCCTTCTCGCGATGTCCAGGGTATTTGCCGATTCCAATTTTTCGATACGAAATGTCCTTCATAATGATGGCCTTCTCGGAGTCGTAACCGAGTAACTCATCGTTGAGTCTTAGCTGGGTTTGGCTTCTTAGGCTGTTGTGAACACCCGTAAGCACGACGATAATTTTGTAACCAGAATCGATGGCCCGCGTGATGAGGCCCGTGTAACTAGCCGTTTTTCCGGACTGGACGCTACCCATCACCAAGCCCCGACGGTCCCAAAGCCCTGTCCGCTGGGGGTCTTCAATTTTTGAGAGGATGCTGCAAGTGCTGTCTGAGAGCTCTTGGACAACGGCCTTCGAAAAGCCTTTATCTTGTACGAGATAGTCCTTGTAGTGCTCCCAATAATGCCAATTGATTTCTCTCTTCGAGCCGCCCTGAGTCGTGAGGTTAATCCATTCCTCGTGATCACCGGCATCTTCCATCACTGAGTGTTTACGGGGGACACTAATCACGTGCCGACGCAAGCCGATCATCATCTGCTCTCGATCAAAGGAGAATGAACTCATCATATCGAGGAACTTATTCATTGAATCAAACGTGCAAGTCGTGTTCTTAAAAAAACCGTTCGACATATCGTCGACCACGTCGTAATCGGGACCTTTTCCTGTATCAGACATTCAGTATTTCCTTTTCTAGTGCGATTCTCAGCTGGGGGCTGTTGAGCTGAAAGACGATTTGGCAAACATAATCCACGGCATTCTTAGGCTGTTTACCCTCTTCTATTTCTTTTCTTGTTATCTCGATCGCCAATTCAACGAGAGCATTCGGCGGTTTTTCGACGTTGTCCGGCAGATCCACCGTAGCATCTGTGAGTTCGTTGTTATCTACCGTGATACCGCGATAAGGGACAGTGCGTTCGATTAGGTGTAAGAGGGCGTTGAGGTGCGTCTTGGACAAATTCGCGGATTCGCGAAGATGCGAGATGGCAGGGCTCTCACGATTCACCTTGTAGACGATCTTATCTCCCACCTTGCGACGATGCCAAATGTCTGCATGAACATTTTCGCCAGGGATCCTTCTCGCGATGGTTCGCCGCCGATACACCTGGGAAGATTTTTCTCGGGTACTTCTTACCAGTCTTTCAAAATCTCGGCGTAATCGAAGCGGGGGGGAGGCTTGAGCCTTTTTAACATCTAGGTCCCACTCGTGATCCACATTGTTGGGAAGATCGACCTTAATGCGACAGAGGCGGTACTGGTCCTTGGCCTCAAAATGCTTTCCATTGTCATCGGTCAAACCTAGATAGCCTCCGGCAATGATCATCCTTTTGTTGCGGTAGACGTAAAAGCCCTGTTGCGCAGACCAGCCCCAAGGACCCTGCGCCTTCCTCAGCTCAGCCATCGTGAGATAGCTTGAATGCGGCATTATGTACGGAGTGACCGTGACTGAGTCGCGGCCAAAGGTCTCAGTCGTTCGCTCCTCTGTACTGGAGTGGGCGGTGAGAAACGGGTCCCAAGCGTGACACTGGGCGTTCCCAACCTTCATCGAGATAGCATCTTTTCCGGAGAGGAACCGATGAAAAGTCATCTCAAGATGCGGGAGCACCGTGCCGGTAAACTTCTCGTTAAAAGTGTCTTCCAGACCCTCTAAGTCAGCGCCAGATTCGCCTATGATTCTGTCGAGGTTCTGCCATAAGACGACAGTTCCTTTCTCGACTTTTTCCAGCTCCTTAGAAAGCTTACTTTCGGTCGCGGCGTCGACGTCTATTATCAAATCCCAACTGTCTCGCTCCTCAACAATTTCCAGATCCCATTGTCGTGCCGAGACCTCGCCCGCAGGAGTCTTGGTCATTACGCTCATGAGCTTGCACTGAGACCAAGAAGCGGTCTTCAGTCCAAGACTGAAACGTCCCAAGTCTTCCACATCGCGGGTTTCGTCAGGACTTCGGCCGCCAGGCTGCATTGCGACCTTTAGCTCCGCCTCAGTCATTCCGTTACCGTCGTCAGAAATCATGACCCAAGGGTGTCCTTTGCCCCACCCCCAAGTGACCTGGATATTCTTAGCCTTGGCAAAGATACTATTGTCTATGAGATCGGAGAGCGCTGTGTGTAGCTGATAGCCCATCGCTCTCATGGACAAGACAAGCGCCTTTGCGCTGGGGACGGCGAGTTCTGTGCGAGGGCTTTGCTTCATAATTTATCTCATAAAGAGGACCCTTCAGAGAGAATCCATTGGTTAGAATGGGTTGTATTTTGCTTTAACGCAGCACTCACTTTTTTATAGATGACGCACACGATAACGATTTCGGTCGCTACTTTGTCGTCGTGACTTAAGGGGAACAGACAAAACTCACCTTTCACATATCTGTCGAAGTAATAAACGCAAGCCGTAAAAGGCCCCAGTTACAATATCGGCTGACAACAACCGCATGGGTTTTTGTTGGTTTCATTGTCATTTTAAACAAGTGATGTCCTCATAGACTCTAAAGAAATTCTTCCAACTGGCTATTTTCGCGCCAACTGGAAGAATTTGTCTGCCTGCTCCACCAACAAATCCCTTATCCCCAATAACACTACGAATTTATATGTACTGGTGAACGCTCCCTGATCTAACAAAGCTAAAACCTTTTCAGCAAAGACAATTGCATTCAGTGCTTTAGGGTTTTGCTGCAGGCTCACTCATATTCACTCCAATAATCCGCCTTCTCCGGCACCAGCCAACGCACCCCACCACTCGGACCTTTACCCGGCTCGTCATAACGAGGAATCAAATGCATATAAAAATGGGGAACAGTCTGACCGGCAGCTGCGCTATCGCTGACACCGATGTTGTAACCCGAAGATCTATGCTCTTGCCCAAGTTTGGGCTTAGCACCATAAAGCCAGACAAACATCGAAGCTCGCTCTTGAACATTCAACTCAGAAAATGATGAAACATGCGGTATGGTGATTATCAGCGTATGTCCGCCGCTGACTGGATAACCATCAGCAATGACAAACGCATGCTCGTTAGCGGCAAGAAGTCTTGAGTTACTGGAATCTTGAGTAATTTCACAGAGTGGGCAGGGTTGCTCAGCCATTACATCCGTATTCCTTGGCGAGTGGATCTATCCTAATCTGCATCGTTTCACGTGATGCAGGTCACACTAAAGGACTAACTCTACCAGTTAACCCCTAAGTTTCAATGGTTAAAACC
>Ga0105356_10003473_pt1 | contig 15482 bp, 9 predicted proteins | sample GOMGulsemesocosm_3_FD_83502 | JGI IMG/M metagenome (GOLD analysis project Ga0105356, IMG submission 83502) | Methane-oxidizing microbial communities from mesocosms in the Gulf of Mexico - GOM9D Gulf of Mexico | ecosystem: Environmental > Aquatic > Marine > Cold seeps | place: Gulf of Mexico...
AGCTTTGATGCAACATAAGGATGAGATGAACGGAGAGCTAGGCTCCATTTGCGATATTTATCTGCAAGATCTCTTTCTTGACCCCCTCCTTCTCCCATCATACGGCTTGTTACACCACGAGAGTTAAAAGTTCCTGTGCATGCACCACGCATGATCTGTTCAGACTGTATATCTTCCATCACATCCCGTACAACTTCACACGGCCATACTCCATCTTTACCTACTGGGGAACATGACAATAATCTTCCGATGCAGGTATCTGTAATATCGATGCGGCTTAACTCCCTAGATGACTGACGAACGGTTCCAATCCACTTTAAAAGGCAACCAACATCTAAGTCACCTAGCTCGTTATGACCCGGTATACGATCAATTCCCTCTAGTAATGTATGGCCTTTCTCAGCCAATACTTTGCCACCTTCTGCTGGTCGTTGAAACTCTGCAGGGTCTTGTGCTCCATCTTTACGCTTGTATACCCAGACAATAGCCTGAACAAAAAACTCTGGGTGAGCTTCAATATAACGCTCAATGTTAGGAATAGAATTCCCTCCCCTTCTTCCCCAGCGTGATGACAATAGCTCAATATAAGCAAACTCAATACCCGCTTTTTGTTCCAGGGATAAGCTTGTACTGCTGTCAATATGTTTGAATGCCTTCTTTAGATAATGCTCATTAAGTTTATATTCACCAGACTTATCTTTACTCCCTTGAGCAATATCTGAAAGTAGCCGATAAATAAGCTCTGCATCAAGGTTTTCAGGGTGGTACTTTATACATGAAAACGCTGCGCGATACCTTTCAGCCTTCATCAGCCGCTCAACTCCTTCATTGTTCTCTTCATTGGAATCATGAATCCTGCTAGGTGATACTTTATCCCAATATTTGGTTTGATAACTTTCATCTAACATATCGACGATTGCCCAGGTAGGCTTTCTATATGGGGCAAGCACAAGCATTTGAATAATAGCTTCACCTGAAATCTCGGACGATACGGATTCCATTATATTCTCTCGACGAGAGTCATCATTGACTGCGCATAATGAACCCGAGATTAAACTTCTCTGCGGCAGAATATCTTCTTTACCTTCGACTATGGGCTCTAAGGCAAGCTTCAGAAGTTGACACAAGTCCTTTTCTGCTAATACATCACTAGCAGATAGAATTCCTACAGTCCATGGCGCCCCCCCATTGCAGGCAAGATCCAAAATCCCGAGTACACCTTTTTGCTCAACTATTTCACGCATCGCATTTATCCTTTGATTATTGATACGCTCTTCTCGCTGGCTATAGTCCATTTCGTCTATATCTTCTATTTCATCCGCTGACTCTTCAACCCACGTATCTTTAAAAAGCCAAGCATGCTTTTGCAAAATATCAGTAGGCTCTAGAGCAGAGTATGCATTTTTTGCCGCAGAAGTAATAATAGTTACATCTTCATTTTTCTTATTAGCACGCTTCATGGCTCGCCAAGAAAGAGTAGAGACACGGATTTTTTCACGTAGCTTTGATTTATCAATATCGTTAGCTATTTCTTTTGCCCAACCTTCAATCAATAACCAGATACGGCCTTGCTCTACATTGTCAAAATCTTGAATCCTTTCAACTAAATCACACAGCATCGTCAACGAGTGATTTTCCCAAGCTAATACCATATTGGTAATTTCTTTTGTGAAACCAATAATAGGATCCCAAGTCTGGAACGGTTCACCATACCCATAACCATCTGAACGCCAGCGAGGTTTATGGCTATAGTCACCTGTACGGTGACCATTGCCTATCTGCTCAATACAGACCCTCCAAGCAACATCTGGAAATTTCTTAGCCAATGTCCTTATTAAATCTATACGCTCATTATGGGATGCTGCTGTTTGAGGCATCCATGCCCGAAAGATAGACTCCAAGGAGTTTGCTGGTTTATTTACCCAATTATCGTTAATCTCGATTTGTGCAAGCCTAGCCAATATAAGTGCTGCACGAGGTAATGTTGCTGGGTTCCATGAAAGCCCTTCAAGCGCCCACAGTAAGCCCGTTCGGCTTGTAGAACTAAAAGGGCCCGTACCAGCTGGCTTTAATAGCCCAAAGACAGCTGGTTCATCATTTTTCAAATCTCGCTCTAGTATTGATAAAAATTCATCTGGAGCTGCTTCTGCATATGTTGGAAGGTCACTATCATTTGCCTTAAGAACTCGCGTAGTCAATGGCGTAGGAAGGAGATCACGTATCACATTGATTGTATCTGTCTCCAAGTTAACCCCAAGGCGCTTATTGAAAAGTTGAGAGCCATGAACAGCCAGCAAAACTAAGGTTTCTGAGATTCCTTCACGAAATGCACCAGAGAACTCACGAGTCTTTCCATGAATAGATGCAGCCCAACGTTTGTCTTCTGTAAGATCTAAGGCTGGATCATCTTCTCCTAGGACTAGTCTGGCTATTTCAAAAAACCGGGTCAAATCTTCAGGTGTAATGGCGTGAGCAATGGCATATAGTAAGTCAATCTTAGATATTACCCCTCTAATTGAACCAATAGACCATACTGGCGCTTCATTTATTTGAGCTAAATATTGACACTCTCTCTCTATGTCTGCATATGGTCGCTCATTAGCCAAAATCTCGATGACAAGCCTATCGGCCTCATTTGCACTATTCCATACACCAGCAAATAAGAAAGGCACTAAGTTGGTTACAGTCTTTTGATCAACTGACCATTCGGGTGTTTGTACCGCAGGAACATTAGCAAGCCTCCGACGTAATACAGTTAATGACCTGCCTGACTCGTTCTCAAGTTGAGCCACCTCATCACGACTTTTTCCCATATGTTCTAGAGCTTTATGGAATGTTTCATAACTTGCTGGCTCTAACAGAATATGGGGCTCGGCATTTGCCGCATTACGTGGAGATATAACAATCGAGTGCAATGTATTAGCAAACGGTGCTAACTCCCGTTCAACTTCAGGGGTAAATATTACGGGAATAAAGGCTTGAGCTCCTTCAGCTAAACTAGGTAAAACGTCCTGCTTATCGAATACCAAGACCCTATCACGATTTACTGACAAGTCATCACCACCACGTTCGCCAAGCAGCTGAGACACAAAAGCAAGCGCCTCATCAGTTGAATCAGCTGAAACAACTATTGGGCCATTAGGTGTTTTTGATAGATATGATTGCATGGTACGTTTAGCTGACTCAATTGCTGAACTGAATAGCATTCCTGACAATGGTGGTTCAGATATGTTGGCCCAATCACTCCAACACTTATCGAGAGAGCGCACCTCTTTTGCTGGAATCCTTGCTTCATTGGCAAACCATGCCTGTGCAGATAAAGATTGCTCCAGCCATTGCTCAAGATCACTTGAGTCGTATGCTAAAACATCTTTCCACAGACCTTCATCCTTCTTATTTGCAACCCATTTTGCCTTTCCTGCCCAGCGACGAGGTGTAACGAAAACAAATGTTGTTTCTAGGCGTAATTTTTCTTCAGTAGCTTTAACGCTTTTATCAAAATCACCGTCTGCTTTAGGCTTAATACTAACGTTAGTTCCAAATTCCCAACCAGAAATACCCTTTGGGATCCACGGTGTACCTTCGTTAGCTTCAATGAAGCCATCCCAGCCCGGTCGTTCAGAATCATCATTACCAGGAAAATCAACTTTTGTGAGGCTATGACCAGTAGAATGTACCAGCGTACGCAAAAATACCGACAGCCGACTTCTCGCCGAAATATTGTTATCAGCCCACTTTTCAATATCATTTGCTTTAATTGTAAGAAATGGTGGCACATAGGCTTTTGTATTAGAAGGACTTTCCGTCGACATTGCTATTTCTTCATCAAACCGGGTCTGCATTTCCATCAAATTTTTACTTGGGTACTTAAAGGCTTTCTCAAGTCGTTTCGCCATACTGGCAGATAACGAAGAGTTCCCATTTAGTAAATTTGATAAAGCAGGACGCCCAACACCAACTAGCTGAGCGGCTTTTGTAACAGACATTCCAGCAGGAATTATCTCTTCTTTAATGAATGTACCTGGGTGAGACATGTTCATAGATTCTTCCATACTGGTATCCCGAGTTGATTTAACAACATCAATAGATTAACTTACATACAACTGTATCGTGTGACGCTACACAATACAAGAAATAGTTTTATAGTGGAATCATAAAGTAAGAAAGGGCAATTATTGACTTTGTTATTCTATCTTGCATCTAATGGCAAATTTATCTCAAACGCCTATTAATAAATATTCGACCGTACATTTAAACGTACTTAAAATGTGCATTGATAATCTAACCATTAACATTTCACTATTCACTTTTGAATACTTTTTGAGGTTTTAGCTGATTGTTTACTAGTTAGCTAAAATTTTGATGAATCCGTAGTTTTCGAGTGTACGCATAATAGAGGCTTGGCAATTTAGCCCAAAATATTTTAAAATTTAATTTTTAGTGTTAAATTGCTTTACTATCTGTTTTATAAGTGAAAATTGTAATGCATGGTAAAGTTTTATAGAGTATTGTTTATTAATATAACTATTTCTGAAACGTAATAATCGTACTCAGCCAAACTAGGTGCATTGATGATACCAACAAATATTCAATACTCTTTAAATATAAAAAAGAAATTCTCAAACGAAGTTGAGTGGTTTTCCACTTTTTTGCGAAAGTATAGTGATGAAAGTAGCAAAGCTAGGCAATTATTGATTTTATCTACTGAAGAGTTTCACAAATACTTAGATATTGTGAAAAGTATATCTTCTGAAGTGGTAAATGCTTTTGGGCATAGTTGCGCATATTGTGACTCTAAAGATATTGTTTCAGTTCTACCATTACATCCTCTAGAAAAGAATAGGGACTTTCCTGAACTAGCTCAAGAAATTAGGAATCTTGTGCCATTTTGCAGTCAATGCAGAAAGATACTGACTATTTTTAAGTATCAAGCACATGGAATACATGAATCCGGAGATTTCGATAAGTTAATTTTAAAAAGACCTAATGTATTAGTTCCGATACAAGAGCCTACTCATCTATATTTAGAATATAAACTCAATGGAGAAGTTTTAGGTAAAACAGCTGAAGCTAAACGTACACTTAAAATTTGCGGTATTAATGAGATAAATAGAATAAAAGAAAGGAAAAGCCAATTAAATATTAAAGTTGAAGAGGCAACTCGCGACGAAGAAATAAACTATCTAAAACTTTGGCAAGCTTTTAAAGGTGATAAAACTAATTGGTGGGACGGTTATAAATCAGCTGTAGAAATAGAAAAAAAACATACTGAAATATTTGAAACTAATCAGCTTCAACTGATGGAAGGTATTACTTATTATCGTGATGACTGTGTACCAATACTACCTTCATTCATAAAGGAAGAAGAACCTATTGACTTAGAGTGTTTCGAGTTCAATAACTTAAGAAATATTAAGGATGCTAAGGTTACTCTTTCGGGAAAAAAGGCTTTAGCTATTATTGGTGAAAATGGAGTAGGTAAAAGTACATTTCTCGACTTCTTTAGTACTGTAATGAGAGGAACTAGAATAGGACAGATAAAGCACTCAAGTGATGGGTTTATTAGTCACTCCTTAAGTAAAACCATGGGACTTTTGAGTGGGACATCTGAAAATGAAGGATTTTTAAATCAAGCCATATCAGTTAGATCAAGTGCCAATGTTTTTCTATGCGAAGCTGAAATTCAAAAAAAACTCAGGCTTGCTTTTATTACAGATCAGCGAATTAATTCTAAAAATATTAAAAGTGCAGAGAATTGGTTGTTAACCCTTTCTGAGGAACAATTTGATGTTGTATCATCACAACTAAAGCAAATATTGGATATTGAATATGACTCAATATTAGTCCGTAACGGTGAAAAAGTGCTAGTTAGTGGAGATAATTCCTCTTTGAAGGAGTTATCTACTTTGAGTTCTGGCTATAAGTCAATTTTAACAATTGTTTATAGTATATATAGGCAATTTGGTTCTTCATATAAACTCTCTTCAGAATATGTGAATCTTGACTCTATTGTAGGAGCTGTTTTCATAGATGAAATAGATTTACACCTACATCCTATATGGAAAATAAACATTGTCAGTAGGCTGAAGCGAGTATTTCCTGATGTTTTATTTGTATTTACAACCCATGACCCTTTGATTTTAAAAGGTTGTGACCTAGGGGAGGTTATTTTACTGTCAAGAGCAAGTGATGGGATGACCTTATTGTCCCAAGATTTACCAGATTTATCAAAGTATAGTGCGGAGCGTATTTTAACTTCTAGATATTTCGGTTTGGGTTCATCGTCTAATATTGAGGATAATCATGATCTTAGGGAGTTGTATAAATCAATAAACAATCAAAATGAAAGTTCACCAACTGAAGAGGTTAAGCGCCTTAAATTAAATGGGTTATATGGAAATACATATCGTGAAATGGTGGCATTTATGTGTGTTGATAAGAGTATTGCTACAGGAAAACCAATAGATATTGATGAAATAGTTCAAACGATTAATAATAAAGTATCAAATCATGATTAAATTGAATCGCTCTTTAGTCCCACGCCCAACATCTCTAAATACTAATAGAGCATCATCGTCTATCAGTAAAGAAATAATAAGAAATCAACAGATAATTGCTCAGCATGGGCAGGTTGATGGAGCTGTGCTGGATTTTAGAGCATACTCACAACCGTCTGTGAAAAAATCGATTAAGGATTTATCAAATGAGCGGTGTGCTTATTGTGGAAATAGAGGCGTAAGAAGCAATGTTCAAGTAGAGCACTACAGACCTAAGCAAGAGTTAATGACGATAAGTGGTTTGTCTGTTAAACCCGCGTATTACTGGCTTGGAGGAGAGTGGAGTAATTTGTTGCCCGCATGTGAATATTGCAATAACTATAAAAATGCAGAGATTATTGAAGCTGATGAAATCGTAGAGAAGGGATTTGGGAAAGGCACTTATTTTGGTATATTGAATGAAAATAGAACTTCACCTTTAATTAATGGTAGTGAGTTAACTGAATTCCCCTTACTTTATGATCCTTGTACAGATGATCCTCTTGAGTTGTTCGAATATAAAAAAACAACCATAGATAATGAAGTCTATTTAGTTATGATTCCAAACTCAAATATAGTAGACCAGAACAAATTACAAAGGGCAGAACATTCAATTATAAGGTTAGGATTGAATCATCCTGTACTTGCAAAAGAAAGGTTAGATATGGCTGTTAGTTGCAAGCAAACTATGAGGCTATTAGAAGGGATGCTCGCTAATGGAGCCTCTGGAGCAACAATGAAACAAAATATTGTTGAAATAATTAAATTCGTTTCAAAAAATAAAAACTCGAGCTTCATTGGTCTTTGTCGAAGGTTATCAAAAGAATGTATTTTTGATGTTAGAAATTATCTAGTACAGGCGGGAGATATACCAATCCATCAAGAAATGACTTCTTTTGAAAAAGCAATTTCTGATATGGAACTTTTTTGTCACGGTTATAATTATGCTACAGACCTCGATGATATTTTTTAATTAAACCTTACATCAATATTTAGCAATAATACTGAGTTTGTTAGTCTCCTAAAAGTGAATAGGTAGCTGTGTAGCACGATCTGCGTCCTGCTCTTTAGTTCTTGATCGTAAATAAATTCTAGTGTTCATAAGTGTTAGTCAGTTATCGATGAATATATCCACTTTACTGATCATTGATAAACTATCAATGGAGTCTCTAGCAATCTTAATTGATAGATAAATTCCGTGATTATGAGCTAAAATATTATTCTCACTGGCCTATAGATTGATAACAGAATATGTCACCTTTGAGTAAAGTCCGCGCACACCTATCTATATAAAACAATCATTCCATATAATTCAATGGCTTGCTACACTACCAATACTATTGTAGATTTTAATAAGTCTTGCTTGGAATTGTTATTTTATGGAATTTTTTCGGTTACTAAAGTCTAAACTTACTTCATTTAATACATGGTGTAATAACGAAAATTTAATGCTTGCGCACACCCACAATAATAGTGATTACAAAACAATAATCCAAATGATGAGACTAGGCTGCTCTACCAATGCCATTGACTATTGGGGTATGTCGCCATTGATGCATGCAGCCAACCATGGAAATTCACTTAGTGTTACGACCATAAAGGGTATTGGTACAAAAGCCGAAGTACAGTGCAGTAAAGGGCAAACAGCTTTACATTATGCATGTCGCCCAGCGCCAAGTGAGTTAGCAATTTTTTGTGGTAAGGACTTTCTTTTAGAAAATGGTAACTATCATTCAACCGTTGATAAAAACTCCAATCACGTAAATTGCATCAGATTAATTTGTGAAAGACATCCCGAGCTGATAAACATCCAAGACAAAAGTGGAAATACAGCTTTAATCAGTTCAGTAGGAATTCCTAGTCACTTAGAAGCGTTGCTGTCCTATTCTCCGCATATTAACCTAAGAAATGATAAAGGGTATTCCGCTCTAGAAGTCGCAAAAAAATACGGGTACACAAGGTCAAAAGAAATTCTAACTAACTACACATAAACCTGATATTAGTCGATTCAATGCAACATACCTAAAACAAAGCTCTCCACTTTATATCTATATACAAAACACAATTTATATTTTAAGTACACCCTAAATTTACGTTTTCATTAAATTCAGGATCTTACATACGAACAAACCTTAAAGTTTCACTCTTAACCTTTAAAGCCACAATGGTTCTATGACCAGTGTGGCTTTATATACTCGTAAATATTAGTAAGCTGAAATTGATTTACACTAGAACTTTAGCGCCGGGAACATACCCTCCATTCCTAGCAATACTTTGTTTTAATTCACAGTGATTATCTGTTGGAAGCCCACACCACTTGCGCAGCTCTTCCATATCATTCAATAAACTTAATGAGTTAATATTAGCGATTACTGCAACTCTATCCTCTTTATCAACATAGGTTTCCCACTTATTTCTGTCTGTTTCATCAAGATCACCTAGATCTTTATATCCCATCATTGTTGGGGTCAAGTGTATAAGTAAATGATAATTCATCGCCTCCCCCAAATATAACTCACACCTAACTTCAGACCAAAATTCAGGTTTAGTACTCATAACTTCGCCACAAGAAAACCTTCGAACTAGCTCGGGATAATTATTAGTGGGGCCAAGATCATTGATTGAGTTTCTATTGATTGGAGAGCTATTTGAAAGACTATCCTTTTCTAAGGTCAAAATGCGGTCACCAGTAATTATTACAGGTATTAAATCAGGTAGTACCTCAGTAGCTAGTTTATCTTTATTAGCGAAAACATATTCTGGATACTTTTGTAAAAGTAACCATTGCAAATAAAGTGCGTGAAAAACCTCTTTTTTGTCAATAATTAAGCCTTTCATCATAAAAACGTCACTATATCGCCCTTGAGGACGATAGTTTTTCCACTCAAATTTTAAAGCAGTACTAGACTTCAGCGTTTCTTTATATTCAGTGCACAAGTTACCAAATTCGGGGCTTTGAATAATTTCATTTATCAAACTTGAAATAAACTCGAGCCGAGATTCATCACTTTGGTTATCAAATACTCCTACCTCTAAAATGACATTACCTAATAACTCTTCTATATATTCATTGCTTGAAAGAGCTTTAACTAACCGATTGTAAAAGCGGTTGTTCGATGTAGAACAATATACTCCCAGAAAGTCATCGAATGAGTTATACATTTCAGTATATTCAAACCTTCCTTTACCTCGTTTTGGCGCCCCACACAGATCAACAATTTTCTCCATTAAATTTGGAGAAATCGTTCCTCTGCCTCCTTTCATTTCACTAAGTCTTGCTTCTTCAATACCCAATGTTTCTGCTAAATTTTTCTGGTTCTTTCCTAAACCATTGAATCTGGCTACTGCATGGTTAATCCAAAGCATCGTATCCTGTTTAGTTATTTTATCCATTGTATTTCTCTCAGTTATTTCCTGATAAGAACTTTATTAAAACACCAGTACCTTGTCATTACGTATTTCGTGTAATTACTCGTAATTAATTACAATAAATTATCTAATTGGATAACGTACACTTTAAGTAGAGCCTAAATTTACGTTTCCCGATAATTCAGGATCTTACAAAAAATTCAACCGTAAATTTTAACTCTTAGCCTCTAAAGCCACACTGGATCCTTTACCAGTGTGGCTTTAGCCAACAGCTTAAATTTACGGTAAGCAAAGTTAATAAAGTTGTCAGTTTTAAGTCTACTTTCAGGATGATTTTACGTTTACCGTTGACATCTAAGACTCTAAATTTACGGTAACAACATGACTGAACATATTGGATATATTCGAGTTTCAACAGTAGATCAAAACACTGAGCGTCAACTACATAATATTAAACTAGATAAAAATTTTACGGATAAATGCAGCGGGAAAGATACTAACCGCCCAGCATTAAAACAACTCATTGATTACGCCCGTGAAGGTGACATTATTCATGTTCATGACATTAGCCGAATGGCACGCAACACTGAAGATTTATTACGACTTGTGAAAGAATTTACTAAGCAAGGTATCAGTTTAAAATTTCACAAAGAGCACCTTGAATTCAATGGTGAAAATAGCCCGATGCAGCAATTAATGCTGACTATGCTTGGCGGTATTTACCAGTTCGAACGCTCTATGATCTTAGAGCGCCAGCGTGAAGGAATAGCCATAGCAAAAGCAAAAGGAAAGTATCTTGGTAAACCTGTGAATGAAGCTCTTCATGAGAAGATCAGAGAGCTGTTTAGCCAAGGAGTGAATAAGTCCCAAATAGCTAAACAGCTTGGTTGTACTAGACCTACTGTCTATAAAGCACTAGCCTCATTATAGGAATTACTCTTTAGGTACAGTTTTAAAAATACACTTCTCAGTGTATAGAGGAAAAATACGAATATTTACAGCATATTCTCGGTTTAACTCATCTTTATCTACTGGCATAACAGATCTAGCTGAGCGTTTATGAACATAATTCCAAGATATTGGAGTTATCGTAATATACCCCCAGTCTTGCAAGTTATAAATTGCTGTTTTCACATTAGAAATATTATTATGAATATTTAGCTTAGGAAGTTCTTCCCTTAAATCAACTATATCCTTTTTAATATCTTCAAAATGCATTTCGTCAGTTTGGTAGTTGAGCCACCCACTCTCACCTATCAAGTTCTTAAGTGAACTTGTACTCTGATAGTGCTCTATGAGATAACAGATTCCATAATGATGTTCTCCAAGATCATCCAACTCCTTTCTGTAAAAGTACAATGCTAACTTAACTTCGAGAGCTGATAAATGTGGATTTTTGATAATATTAAGTATGAAAGCTTCATAATAATCAGTGGAGTTTTTAATAGCATCTAAACTTCGCTCAAAAGTTGTAAGTTCAAAATTCTTTCGCGGCCAAAGTAGTGCTGTATTTCGTTTTTCATGCTTTTTAGCTTTAAAACTTTTTGATGAATATTTATTAGTTTTATCTTCACTTTTTGTATCACTAGTATGAGGTACCAACAGTATTGGATAATCTTCTGATCCAAGTTTGGGTTTATGGCTATCCATTTTAATCTTCCCTCCTTTTATATACTTTCCTGTACTTGGCTTATAGGTAAGTTTTTTTATTAATATTTAATAGCTCAAACAATAACAATATTACCCAACAAAACAACAGGTTAAATCATAAATTAAAAATCAAAAAACTTAAGCCAACATAAGCTAAGCAAAATTTAACAGGTGATTTTTCTACCAAGCCTGTACCACACAAGGCGCGTAGCTAAACACCAATTAATAACTAAACCAACCTACAGTGTCCAAGGCTTGAAACATAATATGAATACAACACGCAATCTTACGTGTTGTAACTCATTAATTTTTAAACAGGACTTACGATGGCTAAAGTAAAAAGTGAAACAAATACCAAAAAAGACAAAGCAGTAATCACTTGCTCTGGAGTTTCTATGCACCCTAAGCAAAATAAACAAAACTACGAACAAGCACTACATGGTAACTTAGGCATTGCCCTACATAATTTCCATCCGGATTTTTGTAATAGTTTACGTAGATTTGATAAATCTTTTGTTCCGTTAATCACGTCCTCTCCCTTAGATGCGGATACTGTTGAAGATGAGTTCTCTCGCCGAATAGTGCAAAACGCTATAGATATTCAACCAATTTTAACCCCAAGTTTTCAGTTAAACCTTTCAAAAGAATTTCTGAATGGCGCTATCAGAATCAGTGACATGCAAGCTTCTGAAACCTCAGTAATATTTGAAAATTTGTGCGGTGCCAGTTTCATTGCAGATTTCTTATCGGTGCTACTTGAAGAACAAGGTTACAGCTTAATACATCGATATTTTGGTGAAATCGAATTGTTTTACCGCACAACTCAAGAATTAGGTATACCTTTATTTTATCCCAATTCTTTAAGCGCATTTGAATTCCTCATCGGAGGATCTGCCTTCAAGTCACCAGAAAAACTTGGGAAAAACATCACTAATGATCGTGATTTTCAGTATTTGTTATTGAAGCAGATTCACTTAACTGCAAGTAAGACTTTAAAAAACTACTCACCTAATACTTTCAGTAAGTGCCAAAAGTACATATTAAAAATTGAAGATATCAAAGACTCATTTGAGCATTCTTTGATTAGCTAATTGCTACAAATATTCATCCAGAAGCGTCCAGTATTATGATAGGCATTTATCAGTGTATCTGGCGCTTAACGATTTAAGTTAAATTCTAAGGAAAATATTATGACGATGAGAAAAAAGCATATTAGACCGTCTTCATTACGAAGTAATAATCTTAAGTTCGTAGCTTCTAAAGGCAAGAAATTACGTGGTTTAGAGTCAATAAATCCCTCTCAGCTAACAGATAAAGATGAAGATAAAAATGAAATGCACTGGCAAGAATATGAAAAAAACTCTGTGCACACCCCGCCAATAGTTATTCCCTCCTTTGATAAAGACGCAAACGAGCCAGCTACGAGTAGTAAACAGGCACTACATGAACTACTTAACCTAGAAAATAGAGATTCGTATTTATCTGACAAGCTATTACGTGGATGGAAGTCAGCTCTAGATGATGCAAAATTGTTTTATCGATTACTAATATATATTTCTATAAAGATGGAATTACCAGAAACTAAAGGCATGAATCAAGGTCAGTACTTTTCTGAATATTTTGGAATAGAAAGTTATAACGTAACAAAAACTCTTAAATATACTGAAATGTTAGTTTTCTTATACTTAGGAAAAACAAAATTTAACCAGATAAAGGACCTTAATTTATTGATGAGTATAGGTAATGAAAACGATTATGCTCTACAGAATTTTATTGATGTACATAAGCAACATGGTGAAGCATTTCTTATAAATGTATTTCACGAATGTCAGGAAGAAGTAAGATCTAAATCTGCCGTAAAAAAAATAACTGGTACTCTAATTACGGCTGTCGCTACATCACATGCTAAACAACTTGAACTCGCTGCAGTAACAGAAAATGGTGCCTTTGATCATTACACCACTGTTGAGCAGAGCAGTGATTTGGGGTTAATTGCACCCACGAATAAGGATGCAGCCAATTCAAAGAGCAACATAGATATCACAGAATTAATTTCTAGTATCAAATGCCAAGAAATAGCTTTATCCAAGTTAGCCCATAATAAAGATAAATATAGCTTAAATGAGATTGATGATGTGCTTAATGCTATTAAAGAACTTCAAGAGCTAGCTAGTTCGTTATCCCAGTAAAGTAATTTAAATAAGACAAGGACGTCTAAACCTCCCTAAGTCTAACTTCCAAGGATAACTAATGAGTAATAATCAGTCTGAACTCTATAACATCACAGTCATTGATCATACCAACCAGCTTAAGTCTGACCTAACACTTGATGACGCCATACATAAATTTAATTGTGACCTATCAAAGTTTGATTGTGTCAATATGACACTAGCAACTCACGATACATTAACTGGTTACAAGCAATACAAATCTGCTAAATCTACACTTATTATCACTAATAACGATGCAATAGCAGCTAAGCCTATCAATTATTCAGATAACAGCAGCTTGAGTTGCAAATTTGCAACGCCAAAACTTAGCAGTGATGTATTTATTGATAAACTTGAAATAACAGTTCATTTAACAAAAAAAGAAGCTAAAAAGTTTGCCAATAAATTAGCTAAAGAAGTAAAAAAACACTCTAGGATCACTTTTCATAAACGCACAGATACTAAAGCTAAGTATAAATCGGTAACCAATATTAAAAATAAAAACCAAAGCAGTATTACCGTTCTTTTAGAGCCTGTGTTTAAAAAAACTAACTCTTTAAAGGTCTCATACAACCCACAAAAAGTAAGCAATAAAGACTTATCTACATTCTGTAAAATACTGAAAAACATTATTGGCATTGATTACAGGCATAGAATATTAAATGCCAATATCACAAGGTTTGATGTTACTTTTGATGGGGACGGATATGTTGTTGAAGACCTGCTTATCCACCTTGATAAAAGTACTTACTTTAAGCAATTTATTAACTTATCAGGTGAAATCGAATCAAAGATTCTTGGTGCTAAGAAAGCGATTAGAGCCATAGTTTATAATAAGATACAAGAGTCTAAGCTAGAGAGTGAGCCTTATGTAAAGACAAGGTTTGAAATAACATATAGGCCATTTAACATCAAAAAGCTTAACGGCCTGAAGTTTAAACACGTAAACGAGCTACCCCTCCTACTTTCTAGCCTAATGCTTTTTGATAAACCTAAAGTAGAAAGATCTCTTGGCCTAGCCTCTGTTGATTGGAGTATTATCAGTAACTATGGCGCTTCAGCCTTACGGCGAACAAAAAATAATACCGACAGAGTTAAGTTAACCAAAACCCTTAATGAGTGCAGATTAGATATTGATGAATATGGTTTTAACCTGATAATTATTAAGCTGTTAAAGCAGCAACGCCAAGCATTATTGTACTTTAAGTAATATTGATGAGTACCGCTATGTTGTATATAAGTTGTAGCAATTTAGTTTACTGCTACAACTTACTAATAGTGAAGGTAGGCACTTTTTCATAACCGATTAATCTTGCGGTTAATTCAGTGGCATTTAGCCTTCTGCACATAATTACTACCCACATCATTAGATTTAGCTTAACAACGAATTTTAGGTATGTCTCGCCAACTAGTTGTGTACTGTGGACTCAAGAAGTTACGTTTCATTTGCCACGTTTCAGTATTTCCTTCACCGCCAAGCTTTAACGTACCTTGGCCATATCGGTTATTAATTTTATCAAGGCACTTCATTAACTCAGGGTTAGCATTATCAGGCATAAATAAGTCAGGTTGTTGAAACGCCCTGCTTTCCAGTTCAATAGCGCCAACACCACAACGATAAAATCGAACACCTTGAATGTAAATATCACCAAGTACTTGGTTAATAGCACTGGCTATTTCACAGCTGTTATCAGTTGCGGCAGGAAACTTATAAATC
>Ga0105356_10003474_pt1 | contig 15482 bp, 9 predicted proteins | sample GOMGulsemesocosm_3_FD_83502 | JGI IMG/M metagenome (GOLD analysis project Ga0105356, IMG submission 83502) | Methane-oxidizing microbial communities from mesocosms in the Gulf of Mexico - GOM9D Gulf of Mexico | ecosystem: Environmental > Aquatic > Marine > Cold seeps | place: Gulf of Mexico...
AGTAATATTTGTTCTCAGACAGCTTAGTTTGTTCAAACTGAATATTATGATCAAAATCCCACTGTGGAGCACCATTTTCTGTTTCGATATTGCTACAAGCTGATAAGGCCAAACACATTGTGGTTAGAAAAAGTGAGCGCATAATAAATCCTTTTTCAGATAATAATTAACATTGTAAAAACGTCCTTCTTTGTCATCCTTGGCGCTGTGACATACCGTGGACGATGTGGAAAGTCACACTAAACCCTTGAGAAACAGGATATCAGAGAAAGGCCTGAATACAATAAACCAGCATAAATGCTGGTTTATTAATTAGATGAATCTCATTAAATAACTATCTAAACATAATGGTAGATAACATAACTAACATTTAATAAGAATAATAACTTAATTTAAATGTGCTTTTAAAAACGTACCTATTTTATCTAAAGCTTCAAGTCTATTATCTATTTGGTCTAGATGATGTGTGCCGAACTTAAACTCAACATACTCCACTGCAAGATTTTCATCTTGAGCAGCACTATAGAAATCAGCAGATTGATTGACTCTTACACGAGTATCATATCGCCCATGAAGCAATAAAATGGGTGCTTTAATCTTGTCGAGGTTATTGATTACAGATAATTTTTTTAATTCATCAGCAATTTCGCTTTTCGTAGGGTCGCCAATAGTATTAACAATATGGGCACGCATACCACCTCCCCAATTATAATTTCTATCTGCCATCTCATATAAGTCACTTATACCAGCAATGCTCACTATACACTTAAACTGATTGGGTCTCTGAAAAGCAGCAGTAAGGGCAGCATAACCACCGTAGCTCCAGCCAGCAAAACAAACATTATCTGAGTCAGCTAATTCTTGATCTTTTAGCCAATCAATTCCGTCATACACGTCTTGCTGCATGCGTTTTCCCCATTCATGATACCCCGAAGTTTCAAATTTTGTTCCAAAACCTCCTGAGCCACGATAGTTCACTTGAAGAACAGCATAACCTTGGGATGCAAAAAATTGCACAAAGGGATCAAAATATTGGTAATCTCTTACCCCGATAGGTCCACCATGAGGCCAAACAATCAGCGGTGGTTTTTTATTGCCTTTAGTTTGAGGTAAGGTTACATATCCTGATAATTTTTTTCCATCATTAGCCTTGAAACTTATAGGTAAAACATTCGGTAAAGCCTTGCCTTCTAAGTACGGGTATTGACTGAACCAAAGACCTGCTTTTTTAGCATTAATATCGAACCAGAAAAATTTACCGGGGCTATTATCTTTAGATGCTAAAATCAACATTTTACTCTTGTCTTTACTACGACTGTATATGCTCGTTTGGTAATGTTTAAAGCTTTTCTTTACTAATGCATAAATTGAGCTGTCTTCTTTTTCAAAATAGTGATCTTTTAAGAAATGTTCATAATATTGAACACCGACAACTTCACTCTTACTCTTATTATAAATCACACCATCAACATCATATTTATCATGGCCATATAGCAATTCAGTATACTGACCTTTTTCAATATTATATTTCCACAACGCTTTTCGACCAGTTTCACGATCGCTAATAACATACAGCTCATTACCAAAAACTAAAATAGGATCAAAAGTCTCCCCGACAAAGGCTTTTCGTTTATGCAAAAGCTTCCATTCTGCATTTGCACCTTCTCGATGCCAAATGGTCCTAATATCTCTTTCTTCGCGGTTTTTCATTGTGCCATAGCCAAAAACAACTTCATCCTTTTCATTAGTCACCCAAGAATAAACATTAAAGCTATTTACAAATAATTTCCTGAAAGTATTATCGAACACATTTACTTTATAAACAGCTTGCGCTTCATCTCGAAAATCATAAGACTGAAGTAAAATGTGTTTGTCATCATCTTTAAGCAAAGAAACTACTCTGATGTTTCCAGCTCTCATTATTTCCCATGGTGCCATATCTCTAAGTGTTTTCTTTTTGAGCTCCACAAGTTCAGTACCATCGATATTTACTGAAAATACACGATTCATTCTAAACCGTTCACCCGAGCTCTTTTCAGAATAACTAGCAGTCACTAATAATCGAGATGGATTGACCCAACTAATATATTCTATCCTGTCTCGAGACTTCTTAAGTTGAACTATGGTTGAAAGTTCTACTGAAGCAAAATCACTAACGACAACAGATGGCCCTTTAGGCGTATTAAAGATAGCCGCAATTTTCTCGCCATCAGGAGAAACAACAGGATTTTGGAGCATAGCTAAATGTCCAAATTCTTTAAAGGTTAAGCCTTTATTTTCTGCATGACTCAAAAATACTGTGCTTAATAAGAGAAGTGTTATTATTATTTTATTCATGACTGCATCCTAGCAAGTTGTTAATTAAGTGTATTTCAAGTTATTTATTTGGTTGATAACTTAATTTGATATATCTTTTACACATTTATTTACAAAATAACCAGAAAATTAGTGATTTTATTTAAAGTGTGTACAGTTATCGTACAAAGTAATTAAAATCTAATGGATAATTGATTGAGCTTAGAAAAAAACATATTTAAATTAGCCACAAAAAAAGCCTCGAATATCGATATGTTTATCTATCAATATCCTAGGCTTAGACTTTTAAGCTATATTTTTATTTAACAGCTAATGTATCTAACCAAATATGAAAGTCACTATCCATAGTGGTATCCCAGTCTCTAACAATCTTTTGATAACGAGGATAATCACCTCGGCGTACATGAAAAAGCATTTCGTCGACTTTATCTCGTTGGTTTTCAATCATATAGCGCACTGCTAAATAACCCCAACGATAAACACGATCTGTATTCCAATTCGCGACACTATTATTAAATAGCTCACTTAATTGGTAACTTTTTTCATTAGCGAGCTTTAAAGCTGTTGGGTTGTTTTTCATGTGTGCGACATACTCACCTAAGCCTTCAGACCACCATATTAAATAAGGCAACTCTGGTGCAGGTTTAGAGCAATACTCAGGGCCACCGTGAGAATCGTGTGGCGCAGCACAGTAATCGCCGTAGGTATTAAAGCGACCATCTAAATAATGAACAAATTCATGATTTAAATTTCTTACTCCACCATGCTCTAAATAGGCAACATATTCTGCTTGGTTATTCTCTAAATGTGGTAATCCTTCAAGATACATGCCACCGTTATCTGAAGGTACATCAAAGTGATCGGTTACATAGTTAACATAGGCTTTACGGTCGCTATAGATATTAGCGCGTAATACCGCATTGTTGTCATGCAATACCGGTTTTCCTTGGCGGTTGAACATCTGCTGGAAACGATCTTGCGTATCTAATAACAACTTACAAGAGTCTTCAATATTTTTCCCTGTCATTGACTGGTGACGTAATATTAAGTTATCACTACAATAATGCTCATTAGATAATACTTCATTGATTTGCTTTTCGTTACGTATCCAGGCTGGAATAAAAACTTCGCCGTCATTAACCACATTGCCATAGGCTAATTTAACTTTGCTGTAATCGATAACGGCAGGAGGTTCTGTGGTTGTTTGACAGCCCGTTACTAACCCTATAGCTAATAGAGTACTAAGTAATTTTACATTCATTCTACAATCCTCGTTTTGTCTTAATATCAATTTACAAATGTTTAACCAAACTAGAATTCACTGGTTGGAAACAACCATTTTCCTCCCGTGTTAAAAACAGGAAAGTTTAAAAACTCACCGTGTGAGCTCTTGCTTGATTTGGATGTTATATTGTATACCGTTTAACAAAGAACTGAAAATGACGTATAAAAAAAGCCAGTTGTGTTAACAACTGGCTATTGATAGCAGTTAAACTTACTTCACTTCATGAAGTAACTACCTTTTATTTCTTTTTCTTTACCGCTTTTGCATTAGGTAAATCAGTAATTGAACCTTCAAATATTTCAGCGGCTAAGCCAATAGATTCGTTCAATGTTGGGTGAGCATGAATCGTTAACGCTAAATCTTCAGCATCAGCGCCCATTTCAACTGCCAAACAAACTTCACCAAGCATTTCGCCAGCATTGATTCCGACAATAGCACCACCTAAAACACGGCCGGTTTCTTTTTCGAAGATCATCTTAGTTTTACCTTCAGTACGTGCAGAAGCAATTGCACGACCAGAAGCAGCCCAAGGGAAGTTAGCAACTTCAATGTTTAAACCTTGCTCTTTAGCTTCAGTTTCAGTAATACCAACCCAAGCCATTTCTGGATCAGTATAGGCAATTGAAGGAATGCAGCGTGGGTCAAATACGTGTTTCTTACCTGAAATAACTTCAGCGGCACAATGTGCTTCATGTACTGCTTTATGAGCAAGCATAGGTTGACCAACAACATCACCAATCGCGAAGATATGTGGAACGTTAGTACGTAGTTCGTTGGTTACATTGATAAAACCACGCTCATCTACATTAACGCCAGCTTTGTCAGCAGCAACTAAGTGACCGTTTGGCTTACGGCCAACAGCAACTAAAATTTTGTCGTAACGTACTGGCTCTGCTGGTGCTTTCTTACCTTCAAATGTAACGTATAAACCGTCAACTTTTGCTTCAACTGCAACAACTTTAGTAGACAACATAATGTTGAATTTTTTCTTGTTGTAGTTAGTGTAAATTTTAACAATGTCTTTATCAGCAGCAGGCACTAATTGGTCAGCAAATTCTACAACTGAAACATTAGAGCCTAAAGCTTTGTATACCGTGCCCATTTCAAGACCGATAATACCGCCGCCAAGTACTAACATTTCACCAGGAACATCGTGAAGTTCTAAAGCACCTGTTGAATCAATAACACGAGGGTCATCATTTGGAATGAAAGGTAAATCAATTACAGAAGAACCTGCTGCGATAATAGCATTATCAAAAGTAACCGTCGTTTTCTGGCCGTCATTGCCTTCAACTTCAATTGTTTTATCTGAAGTGAATTTACCATAACCGTAAACTGTAGTGACTTTACGCGCTTTAGACATACCACCTAAGCCGCCAGTAAGTTGGGCTACAACACTATCTTTCCAGTCACGGATTTTATCTAAATTGATTTCTGGCTTACCAAATGTAACGCCGTGAGAAGCCATAGCTGCTGCATCATCAATAACTTTAGCTACATGAAGTAATGCTTTTGATGGGATACAGCCCACGTTTAAACAAACACCACCTAATGTTTTACGGCTTTCAACTAACACTACGTCTAAACCTAAATCTGCCGCACGAAATGCTGCAGAATAACCACCTGGGCCTGAACCTAATACGACTACTTGAGTTCTAATTTCGTTACTCATGCTTACCTCAAATTTAATTTTTATGATGATAAAACGTAAATACGAGCTTTATCATTTACTTGTTGTTTGTATATTTATAATTCTGTCGGCGATTTTACTCTTTGTGAATAAAAATCGCCAACTTTAAATCGACTGCATTTATATAAAATTTACAAAATCAATTGACGAATATCAGACATTACACTTGCTAGATGCACAGTAAAGCGTGCTGCTAGTGCGCCGTCAATTACACGATGGTCGTATGACATTGATAATGGCAACATAAGTTTAGGCTCAAAATCTTTACCATTCCACTTAGGTTTCATTTCAGATTTAGAAACACCTAAAATAGCAACTTCTGGTGCATTAACGATTGGTGTAAATGCTGTACCACCAATACCACCTAGGCTCGAAATGGTAAAACAACCACCTTGCATGTCAGATGCTTTCAATTTGCCGTCACGTGCTTTCATACTAATTTCTAAAAGCTCACGAGATAACTGATGAATACCTTTTTGGTCAACGTCACGTACTACCGGAACAACTAAGCCGTTTGGTGTATCAACAGCAACACCAATGTGAATGTATTTTTTCAAAATTAAGCTTTCACCGTCTTCACTCAAGCTTGAGTTAAACGCTGGGAATTCACGTAAAGCATCTGCAGCCGCTTTTAAAATAAACACTAAAGGTGTAATTTTAAAACCAAGCTTTTTCTTTTCACAAATAACGTTTTGTTCTTTACGGAAAGCTTCAACATTAGTGATATCAGCTTCATCAAATTGAGTAACATGTGGAATAGTTACCCAGTTGCGATGTAAAAATGGACCTGATATTTTTTGAATACGTGTTAGCGGTTTAGTTTCAATTTCACCAAATTTAGAGAAATCGATAACTCGAGCGCTAACAACTTGCAAACCGCCTTCGCCAGCAGCAACAGAACTACCTGCATTGGCCTTCGGGCGAGAAAGTTCGTATTTAACGTAAGACTGTACATCTTCCTTTAAAATACGACCTTTATTACCTGTGCCCTTTACTTTGGTTAAATCAACACCAAATTCCCGTGCGGTACGACGAATTGATGGCGAAGTATAAATACTTCCTGATGAGGCTACTTTACCCGCTTGCGGATGATGTGGCACAGGCGCTGCTTTTGCAGCTGGTGCTGGTTTAGCTTTTGGTGCTTCAACAACTTTTTCAGCTACTGGTGCAGAGACTACTTCAACCGGCGAACCACTTGATGTTTCAAGTTTGATGACTATAGAGCCCTGCTTTACTTTACCGCCAATACTGACAAATACTTCTTTAACAGTACCTGCATGTGACGACGGAACATCCATGGTTGCTTTGTCTGTTTCTAAGGTGATCAAACCATCCTCTACTTCGATCACATCACCAACATTCACCATGACATCAATAACTTCTACTTCGCCGTCTTCACCAATATCTGGAACCGCAATATCAATAATTTCGATTGTCGCAGAAACTGAAGCTACTGGAGCTTCAAGCACAACAGTCGCTTCAGCAGCAACTGGTACCGCTACCTCTGCAGGGGCAGCTTCTTCCACACTTGCAGATGAAGATGTCATTTCAGCAATAACATCTCCTTCTTTAATTTTATCGCCAACACTGACCAACAAGGCAGATAATTTACCGGTAAATGGTGCTGGAATATCCATTGATGCTTTATCAGTTTCAACAGTAACAATACCCTCGTCTGCTTCGACGTCATCACCAACAGCAAAACAAATTTCTATAATTTCAACTTCATCGCCACCAACATCAGGGACTAGAATTTTTTGACTATCTGACATAATAATTCTCCGAGCCTAATTAAGCGTAAAGTGGGTTAAGTTTTTCAGTATCGATATCGAAACGTTTTATCGCTGTCGTTACGACTGAACGCTCAACATCACCACGATTAGCTAATTCGAATAACGCAGCAACAACAATATAAGCCGCATTCACTTCAAAGTGAGTACGTAAATTAGCGCGACTATCACTACGACCAAAACCATCTGTACCTAAACAACGGTATTCAGTGTCGATGTAAGCACGAACTTGCTCTGAATAGTTTTTAATATAATCAGTTGCCGCAATTGCTGGACCTTTTTCTTGAGTGATAACAGAAGAAATGTAGGCTTGTTTTTGCTCACTTTCTGGGTGAAGCATATTCCAACGGGCTACGTCTTGACCGTCACGTGTTAATTCATTAAATGAAGTCACCGAGTAAACATCACTTGAAATACCGTAATCAGCACTTAGAATTTGCGCTGCTTCACGTACTTTTTCAAGGATAGTACCTGAGCCCATTAACTGCACATTAGCTTTCGCTTTTTTCGCGGCAACAGTTTCAAGCTTATAAATACCTTTAATTATTTCATCAGAAATGTCTTTATTATCGGGCAATGCTGGATGTTTATAGTTTTCGTTCATCAAAGTCATGTAGTAGAAAATATTTTCGTTATTTTCATACATACGGCGTAAACCATCACGAACGATAACCGCAATCTCATAACCATACGTTGGATCATATGTTACACAGTTAGGAATTAACCCCGCTTGAACATGTGAATGACCATCTTGATGTTGCAAACCTTCACCGTTCAAGGTTGTACGACCCGCAGTAGCACCTAACAAGAACCCTTTTGCTTGGCTATCGCCAGCGGCCCAGGCTAAATCGCCGACACGTTGAAAACCAAACATTGAGTAGTAAATGTAAAATGGGATAGTCGTCGCGTTACAGGTAGAGTAAGACGTACCTGCAGCAACCCAAGACGCCATAGCACCTAATTCATTAATACCTTCTTGTAAAACCTGACCTTTTTTATCTTCACGATAATATGCAACTTGGTCAGCATCTTGTGGAATGTATTTTTGCCCTTCATTAGCGTAGATACCTACTTGGCGGAATAACCCTTCCATACCAAAAGTACGCGCTTCATCAGGAATAATTGGCACGATACGTTTACCAATTTTTTTGTCTTTTAATAAGGCATTTAATACCCGAACAAAAGTCATCGTTGAAGAAACCTCACGATCACCTGAGCCTTTTAAAATAGCATCAAAAACTTTAAGTGGTGGGATTTCTAACGCTTCATCGGCTTCTACACGACGAGCGGGTAATGAGCCACCTAAAGCTTCACGACGAGCTTTCATGTACTTGTACTCTTCGCTATCATCTGGGAATCGATAGAGAGGTAAATCAGCAATTTCATCATCGCTAATTGGCATGTTAAAACGATCACGGTAATGTTTTATCGCTTCTACATCCATTTTCTTAACATTATGAGCAATGTTTAACGCTTCGCCTGAAGCACCTAGACCAAAACCTTTAACTGTTTTCGCTAGAATGACTGTTGGACGACCTTTAGTTTCCATCGCTTTTTTATAAGCAGCGTAAACTTTAACAGGATCATGGCCACCACGATTTAAGCGATAAATATCTTCGTCTGACATGTTAGCTACCAGTGCAGCTGTTTCAGGATATTTATTAAAGAAATTTTCGCGGGTGTACTTGCCACCTTTCGCTTTACAGTTTTGGTATTCACCATCAACCGTTTCTTCCATAAGCTGTAGAAGTTTACCTGAAGTATCACGGGCTATTAATGCATCCCAGTATGAACCCCAAATAACTTTAACAACTTCCCATCCAGCACCACGGAAAGTACCTTCAAGTTCTTGAATAATTTTGCCATTACCACGAACTGGGCCATCTAAGCGCTGTAAGTTACAGTTAACAACAAATGTTAAATTGTCTAAACCTTCACGCGAAGCTAAACCGATAGCACCTAATGATTCAGGCTCATCAGTTTCACCGTCACCTAAGTAACAATAAACACGTTGCGCTGAACAATCTTTGATGCCGCGATCGGTTAGATATTTAAGGAAACGTGCCGTGTATATTGCTTGTAATGGACCTAAGCCCATTGAAACAGTTGGAAACTGCCAAAAGTCTTTCATCAAGTGTGGGTGTGGGTAAGAAGATAAACCTTTACCATCACACTCTTGACGGAAGTTATCCATTTGCGACTCAGTTAAACGCCCTTCCATAAAAGCACGAGCATAAATCCCCGGAGATATATGGCCTTGCGCGAAAATAAAATCACCACCATCTTTTTCAGAAGCAGCTCTGAAGAAGTGGTTAAAACCAACATCGTAAAGCATAGCAGAAGAAGCAAAACTACCAATATGGCCACCAAGTTCTAAATCTTTCTTAGAAGCACGAAGTACTAAGACTAAAGCGTTCCAACGAATAGCAGCTCGGATACGTGCTTCTATCGTTTGGTCGCCGGGCATATTAGGTTCTTGCCCAGGAGGGATAGTATTTACGTAAGCTGTTTTAGCTTCAAAGGGTAAATGCGTGCCACTACGACGAGCGCGGTCAATGAGTTTTTCTAAAATGAAATGTGCTCGATCTGGACCTTCATTTTCAAGAATAGAATCCATAGATTCTAACCATTCTTGTGTTTCCAATGAATCTAAATCAATCTTCGGGAGCTCAGACATAATTACTTAGTCTCCAATAGTTAGTAAGTAGGTGTATAAAGTTAAATTTCTGTGCTTAAAGATAGTCAACTTTCGCATAATTTCATGCAATGCTTGTCTTTAAAGTTATCGTTAAGCGGTTATTTTATAAATATTATTTTTCTTTTTAATATTCACTTCGTTGCATTCTGCGCATTGATCTTTCCATGCGACTATCTTCTTGTGACATTTTCAGTAAAATTTCTTCGATAAAAGCAAGATGACGATGACTCGCCCCCCAAGCTTTTTGTGGCTGCCCACTAATAATCGCATCTAATAAGCGTTTTCTAAATTCAGCCATTTGCGCAAATATATCAGGACGCTTGGCTAAAACTGTTAAATTTTGTTCAATATTATCAATCAATAAACTCGACATACTACGTGCTAAATGCAGCATCACCGCATTATGTGATGCTGCACATATTGCTAGATAAAAATCAAAAACCGCTTCAGCTTCTAAACGTACATTGTTTTCTAATTGCGCATTGCCTATATTGTCATGTTTTTTTTGTATTTCAGCAAAATCACTTTCAGTACCGCGCATCGCTGCATAATATGAAGACATTCCTTCAATGCCATGTCGAAACTCTAACAAGTCAAATTGTGATTCATTACTTTGCGACATTAGTTCAAATAACGGGTCCGACAGCCCAGATAAAATCTGGTCACTCACAAAAGTTCCACCACCTTGGCGACGATTAACCAAACCTTTCGCTTCTAGCTTTTGAATTGCTTCTCTTAATGATGGACGAGACACATCAAATTGTTTCGCTAATTCACGCTCTGGCGGTAATTTTTCCCCCGCCTGCAAGCTACCTTCAAGAATTAAGGCTTCTAATTGTCGTAATATTACATCTGACAACTTAGCTTGCTTAACTGGCTTCTGGATTCCTGAAAGTGTCATAAATAACAGCTCAGCCTATAGTTATATTGGCCTAAAGCAAAGTCACCTGAAAAAAGCAATTAAACTTAATCCTTAAAACCTTACAAGAACCAACAGGTAAATTGGTCTTACCATTTGAAAAAGTGGTGTAAAAATACCAAAAAAAACAGATTTTGTAAAGAGAAGATAGTTCAGGTTGGGGGATTTTCCAAGTAATATTTTAGAGCTCTAGCTTCAAACGTTTGTTTGAATCACCTCTAACATTATAGTTAAATTCAATAAAAACGAGTGCAAGTTAGCTATTAATACGTTGGGAAAGTAAGACGAAACTTAGGTTTGTTAAATGAACTTAAGATTGGATTTCGTCTATTTCAATTTGAAGTTTCTCTAATTCAGTAAGTATGCCGATAAACTTATAGCCAAACTTTGTTACTTGATATTCAACACGAGGTGGTATTTCATTGAAGGTTTCTCGTTCAAGAATACCAAATTCAATATTACGCTTTAAACAAGCATTTAACACCTTGGTGGTTAAACCCTCAACGCTCCTCACCATTTCACCTGGGCGATTAATGTCATTATTAAGTAAATTATAGACCGTGAGTGACCATTTACAGCCAACAATAGTTTCAACCATACGTGCAGATTTTTCAGGTGCTGATTTTTTTGAAAATTTAATTATCTTATTATTCATAAAGATGTACCTAAAAGTACTTACCAAACCCTTTTGTACGTACTTGGACTAGTATTTAAGAAAGGATATTATAATGCCATTAACAGCTACTGTTATGTAGTCTTATTCTTTAAATTTCAACCGTTAAGGTAAAAAAATGCTCAACATGGATCTCACTAAAAAGGTATTCATTAATACAAGACAACAAGCTTGGGTGGCTAGTCCACACAAAGGTGTTTGGCGGAAACTTCTAGCAAGGCAAGATGCAGAACGAGGACATGCTACTAGCATAGTTAAATTTGAAGCTGGTGCTAGTTTTAATGAACACGATCATCCTTTAGGAGAAGAAATATTAGTGTTATCTGGGACCTTTTCTGACCACACAGGTGACTATCATGCCGGCACCTACTTTCGTAACCCTGAAGGATTTAAACATGCACCTTTTAGTAAAGAAGGTTGCACCTTGTTAGTAAAGCTTCATCAGTTCCAAGCTGGCGATAGTGAGCACGTTGTGATTGATACTAAAAATACCCTTTGGTCGTCAGGCATGGGAAATTTACAAGTTATGCCGCTTCACCATTTTAAAGGGGAATCTACTGCTCTGGTAAAATGGCCTAAAGGAGAGCGTTTTCAGCTACATCAACACTTTGGTGGTGAAGAGATATTTGTTATTAGCGGAGAGTTCATTGATGAACACGGATGTTATCCAGCGGAAAGTTGGTTAAGAAGTCCACACATGAGCACTCACCATCCTTATGTAAAAGAAGAGACCGTCATATTAGTTAAAGTGGGACACTTACACGGTTAAGTATATATGGCCTTGTGTTGGTCGTATTTTTTTAAATAATAAAAAACCTCGTATTCCTACGAGGTTTTATTTATCTAAATCAGAAGGTTACTTTCACTAAATTAATGAATATTATCACCATCAATATTTAGCAGAATCGGCTCCCCATAACCAAAATCCTTCATACGAGACAGCTGAGTTTTAGCATCCCCTACGACTAGATAAATCATTGACTGTTCTTCGAAATATTTATCGATATTGCTGTGAATATTATCTAATTTCAAATCCGTTACATAGTTTTGTTGTTGATCAATATAATTAGCTGGTAAGTCAAACTTGCTCATATTAGTCAACATGCCTAGTAACTGGTCTAAGGTTTCAAATTTACGAGAATTACCTTTGATGATCATATTCTGTGTGACGGCGAGATCTTCTTCGGTAAAGGTCTTTTTGTATTGACCTATAAGATCTTTAAATATTTCCAAAGACTCTAAGGTCACATTAGTTCGTACTTGTGATGATGCAATAAAAGGTGATTGGTAACTCGTGCCTCTAATATAAGAGTATGCTCCGTATGTATAGCCTTTTTGGATACGCAATGTTTGCGCTAATCGACCACTCATACCACCACCTAAACGGTTATTAGCCACTTGTAGTGGATAAAAATCAGCATCATTCCCTGAGACAACTGGCTTACCTACCATAATGACTGACTGTTTAGCATCAGCAACATCAATGAAATAAAGCTGAGGTTTATTACGCTTTTTAATCATCGGCTGTTTAGGCAATTGAACCTCATCTCCACGCCAGCTACTGAGTGAAGCTAACGCTTTATTTACTTGGCTTTCGTTTACCGCACCTACCACATGAAAGCTCGCCATTTTCGGTGTGATGTTTGCTTTATAGTACTGTTTAACATCGTTAAGCGTTATATTTTCAACCGTTTTTTCAGTGCCACCCATTGGATTTCCAGCTAGATGCTTATTTGAATAAAGCAATTTACTGAAGGCGTTTCGCGCAATCGTATTAGCATTACCTTTCGCTTGTTTAATACGTGTTAAACGTGTACTTTTTAAACGATCGAATTCACTTTTCTGCCACCTTGGCGTCAATAACATTTCACTCAACAAAACCACGGTCGCATCAAAGTTTTTAGCTAATGACTTACCTGAAATATTGATGAATTCTCTATTACTAGAAATACGTAAATCTGCGCCTAATAATCCAATAGCCTCTTCTAGTTCTTGAGGCGTCTTGGTTAACGTACCTTCATTCATTAACTGTGTCATCAAGGTCGCAGTACCAATTTTGTCATACGAGTCTAATTGCTGACCTGCTTGAATAGTGAGATTAAAATTAACAATCGGCAATTCATTTTGTTCAATACCATATACTTTCATTCCGTTACTTTGGCTATTTTGCCAAACATCAGGAACATTCAGCGTCGGTAATGCGGTCAATGCTGGTTCACTTCTATCATGAACTGTAGGTGTAATTTCGAATTTTATAGCATCATTTTCAACAAATTTTTCTTCTTTTCCTTGTTCAATCTTTTCTTCAACTACATTTGCTTTTTCAGAACCAGAAACAATTAAATCGATTTGGTCTTTTGGCACAAAACTGGTAATGATACTGTTTTTGTTTTTGATATACGTTTGAAAAACACGTTTTACATCAGCCATACTTACCGCAGTGATATTAGCAATATCCTGTTTAATAAATTCAGGTGATCCTGCATATTCATTATATTCGCCCAGCTTTTGTGCTTTATCTAAAATACTTTCTATTTCATAATAAAAGGATGTTTCTTGCTCCGCTTTAATCTTAATAAGTTGTTGCAATGTAAAGCCATTCTTTTCAAAATTCGCCAACGATTCCTCAATCGCTTGATGAATAACATCTAACTGAGTACCAACATTGCCTCGTACCAAAATAGTAAAAGTACCTGCGATTTCTTCAGAGCTGTTCCATGAATAAACGCCAGGTGCGAGTTTCTTCTCTTCGACAATCGTTTGATATAACGGCGCTTGTTTACCTGAAGACAATATTTCAGCCAGCGCATCCAACGCGTAAGAGTCTTTATGATATTGCTCAACGGTTGGAAAGGTTAAACGAATTTCAGGTAATTTTGCGAAGTTGTCTAAATGGTAAAGCTTTTTGGTTTCTTTTAATGCAACAGGTTGTGGAGACATAGCATCCATTGATTTACCGGCTTTAATTTCACCAAACCAACGTTTTACTTTTTCTTTCGTTTCTTCAAGTTCAAAATCGCCAGCTATCACCATTGTTGCATTAGAAGGCACATAAAAGGTGGTATAAAACTCACGAACATCATCTAACGTTGCGGCCTGTAAATCGGCTAAATCACCGATCACCGTCCAGTTATACGGATGATCTTCTGGATACAAGGCTTTTTTGATGACATGACCAGTATGTCCGTATGAACGATTATCTACACGTTGGCGCTTTTCATTCTTTACTACCTGTTTTTCACGTTCTAACGTGCCTTGATCAACCGTATTGATCATAAAACCTAAACGATCTGAATCAATCCACAGTAGTTTATCAAAAGCATCTTTAGGGACAACTTCATAATAAATAGTACCATCGCTCCACGTACCACCATTTCGACTTCCACCCAGTTCAGGAATAAGTTTTCGATTTGAACCTTTTGGCACATTCTCAGAATCATTAAACGACATATGTTCAAAAAAATGGGCGAAGCCTGTGCGCCCTGGCTTTTCACGATTAGAGCCAACGTGCACGATAGTTGATATCGCGACAATAGGGTCAGACTTATCTTGGTGCAAGATAACTTTCAAACCGTTTTCTAACGTAAAAGAATCATAAACTAGGTTTAAATCACTCGTTGCTGATTTTTCAATACTGGCAGCATTACTCGCATCCTTCATTGTCGAGTCAGCCAACCCACAAGCACTTAATACCATAGTAGCGGTTAAAGTAACGGCTAGTGTTTTGTTATTTTTAATAAAATTTATTATTTTTCTTATTTTCATTACGCTTTCCTTGGTCTATTAACCTTTCTAAAAGATAAATAGAACTATTCATAAAATGACCCACCTAATCTATATGAAAATTACTAAAAGGGGTATTAATTTACCTACATAACCATCCAATATATATGTTATTTTATATCGGATGAAAGTGAAAATGATACTATTTCAATGCTCTTTAGAGCAATACACAGCGAAAATAACCTAACAATTCATCAATGAATTTCCCGATAATTTTATCGCTACTATCAATCACTATTTTCAATAGTCCCAATTTCGAGATAATCGTCTTAACGATAGTTCCATTTTCGAAACTTTCACAAATCCAGCGCAAAAATAAAAACATAAT
>Ga0105356_10003479_pt1 | contig 15467 bp, 14 predicted proteins | sample GOMGulsemesocosm_3_FD_83502 | JGI IMG/M metagenome (GOLD analysis project Ga0105356, IMG submission 83502) | Methane-oxidizing microbial communities from mesocosms in the Gulf of Mexico - GOM9D Gulf of Mexico | ecosystem: Environmental > Aquatic > Marine > Cold seeps | place: Gulf of Mexico...
CTCACAGTTTTATGTATCTCTTGAAGACAACCTGATGCGCCTTTTTGGTAGTGAACGTATTGCCAAAATGATGGATAGAATGGGATTAAAAGAAGGCGAAGTTATTCAGCATTCTATGATCTCAAAATCTATAGAACGTGCACAGAAAAAAGTAGAAGAAAATAACTTTGGTGTTCGTAAGCGATTATTAGAATATGATGATGTGATGAATGCCCAACGTGAGGTTGTTTACAAACGTCGTTACAACGCCTTATTTGGGGAGCGTCTTCGTGTGGATTTAGCTAATATGATTTTTGATACCTCAGAAATCATTACTGAAACCAATAAAGATGCCAACGATTACAAAAACTTTGAATTTGAGTTAATTCGTTATTTCTCTATGAGTTCTCCTGTAACTCCAAATGAATTCGAGAAGCTCTCAGCTCAAGAAATTTCAGGAAAAATTTACAAATCGGCTTTCGATCATTACAAAGATAAAATGCTACGTAATGCAGATCTAGCTTTCCCTGTAATCAAAAATGTATACCAAACGCAGCGTGATAAATTCAAGCGTATTGTAGTCCCTTTTACCGATGGAGTTAAGAGTTTACAAGTTGTAACAGATCTTGAAAAAGCATATGAAACTAACGGAAAGCAATTAATTACAGATTTTGAGAAAAATATCTCATTAGCCATTATTGATGATGCCTGGAAAACGCATCTTCGTAAAATGGATGAGTTAAAGCAATCGGTTCAGCTTGCAGTTCATGAGCAAAAAGATCCTTTATTGATCTATAAATTTGAATCCTTCGAATTGTTTAAACAAATGATCGATCAGGTAAATAAAGATGTGATTTCATTCTTGTTTAAAGGTGAAATTCCACAGGAAACTGCCGATACTATTCAGGAAGCAAAAACGCGTCGTAAAGAACATACTCAAACCTCTAAAGAAGAGATACAAAATCTAGACGAGCGCTCTGCACAAAATAGAGCCGCAGGAAATACACAACGTAAAGAGCTCGTTGAAACTATTGTACGCGATAAACCAAAAATTGGCCGTAATGATCGCGTGACTATAAAACACGTAATGAGTGGGGAAAATAAAACCCTTAAGTATAAACAAGCAGAACCTTTAATAGCCAAAGGTGACTGGGTGTTAACTGAAGATTAAACAAATTCCTTAGCACCTCACTGAGCTTGTCGAAGTGAATGAAGGAGTCTTATAAATTTAAAAACCTAACATCTCTGATGCTAGGTTTTTTTTATTGCTGCTCATGCAAATCCATTCTTGACAATTTTAACTCCAAATAATATAGCATCCTAACCATTAAAGCACACACAAAAAGTGCGGGTCATAGACCCACACTTTTTTATTCAATATATTGAAATTTAATCTTTCAGGTTAGAAACTTATTGCTGCTTCTAATGTAAGTCCATTAAACTTACCATCTTCAAGAAGATTCCCCGTAGGATAGTCCGTATATTTTTGAATAGCATATTCCGCTTTCATTAAGATGTTTTTAGTCATAAACCAACCAGCTCCCAATTGGAATCTATTGATACTTATGTCATCTCCACTAGCCAGTTCAGCATTCACAGTATTATATCGAGTACCGAAGTACATATTTTCTGTTTTACCAAATCTATAAATAATCTCTCCTGCGTATTGTTGTGTTTTTCTTCTATCGGTTTCACTTAAGCTTCGTCCAGAAGTTAACTCGATCGTCCCAAAAAATTCTAATCCACCATATTTTATAAATGGGTTGATCATAACTGCAGTAATCTTATTTTTAAAGCCAGGATCAAATCGTCCTGATCTAAAATTATCTCTAGTTGATGTTGCATCTTGCATGATATCATAATATCTAGAACCAGATCTATCTGCAGTATATAAATAAACACTTTGTGCATATCCTGTATTATATAAAGACCCTGTTAATCTAAATCTAAAATCATCTGTGATTTGTTTATCATAACCCAATTTTGCTAAGAATGCTGCTCCCCCAGTTGTTCCTTTAGAGTCTTTAACATTTTGGTTTAATTTACCATTAGAGAAACCAAGCATTCCCAAAAATCCGCTATCACATTGATAGTATAATTCGGCTCCAACTTCTGTTGTAAATGAATCCATTATTAGATTTCCAACAAATGGATTAAAAATTGTTTCAGCATTATCACTTCTTCTAAAATGAGCATCACCATAATTATTCTCCATATGTCCTACTTTAATAGTAACGTGTTTCATAAAGTCTTTGGCAAATCCTTCACTAATAAAATCTAGCTTATCAATTTGGAAATATCCTCCTTTAACATAAGTTTCATGGTGGTGTCTAGAAGATAAATAGGTTCTTAAGTGCATTCTTACACCATCGTATAAAGCGACATCTAAATCTAAATTGGCTGTAGCTAAATTAAAGTTACTCCCTATTGCTCCTAATGGTACAGCACCAGAATTTTCATTATCTAAAGCTTGAAACTGAAGCGTTGAAGCTCCACCTAATCTTACTTTTACTTTATCAAACGTTGATACCGTGTCTTTTGGGCTTTCAAATACATTGAGACTTCTTTGGTCTGGTTGTCTATAATTATCAAGGTTTCTGTTTTGAGCATAAAAACTAAATCCAGTTAATATGACTCCTAATAGAATTGCATTTTTAAATATTGTTTTCATTTTGATTGTATTTAATTGTGAATTATTCTTTTTTTTTATTAAAATTTTATCGTGAAATCTATAGTGATTTCATCTCCTGTTTTTACTGTTCCCAGTAGTGCTTTTGGTGGTTTTACGCCATAATCTGTCATTTTTAATTGGTGAACTCCTTTTAATATTACATTGGTATTAGATTTATTAATTGTTGTTAATACGGATACTTTATTCGTTTTACCTGCAATGGTCAAATCTCCTATCAGTCTCACTTTAAGTAGCTTTTCTTGATTACTAATGGTCTCTGCGCTTGTAAACACATAAGTGATTTTTGGGAAATCTTCGGCCTTTAATGCTTTACGTGTAAGCTTATCCATGAGCCCATGCCCTTTGGTGTTTTTTATACTTTCTACTTCAACGACAAGGTTTAATTTTTCAATTTCCACATCCTCATAATTGTTGAATATGATATTGGCTTCTGATTTTTCGGCTATACTTGTCCAATCATGTAGGGTTGAAGTTCCCATGATTTTAATTGTACTCTGTTGTAAATTAATTTTAAGATTTTCCGATTTTGAAGTTATTTCTAAGGGACCATTATTCTGACTAAACCCTAAACTAATAACAAGTAAAAAAATGGGTAATAATTTCATTGTGTTCTTCATGATATGCTCTCTTTTCAATTATTAATACAACAAAATTACATTGAAATTAAAGCTGAAATAATGACAAAAATCATATTTGAAGGAGTTTTTCTGAAGCTTATAAATTCATATTTCTAAGACATTTATATGATGGTAATTAGCAATTAGAATTGAGTAGTGAGGAATGAAACTAAAGAATAAAAACAAGAGACTAGATCCTAAGTAATAGAATTGAGGGATGAGTAGTGAGAAATGAAACTAGAGACTAGATTTTAGACGTAAGATACTAGATGTGAAGGAATAGAAACTAGAGATTAGTTGCTAAGAAATAGTAGTGAGGAATGAGAATTGAGAAATGAAACTAGAGACTATAGACTAGATCTTAGATGTAAGATACTAGATGTGAGGGAATAGAAACTAGAGATTAGTTGCTAAGAAATAATAGTGAGGAATGAGAATTTAGGAATGGAACCAGAGACTAGATCTTAGATGTAAGATACTAGATGTGAGGGAATAGAATTGTGAGTAGTGAGAATTGGATTTGGAATTTGGCACAAGCAATTACTGCATAACAATATTGCTATATTTTGCATTAATTATAATCGCTTTATTACTAGACATATCTCCAGTAGAAAAAGTAAAGGTACTTCCTTCAAAAGATTTGGTAGGGTGTTCGACTTGTGAGCGTTTTCCTTGGTATTGCAAATTAAATTTGGTTTTAGGTAATTTAATAAGGGCGTCACTATTTTCCAACACGATATTTAAATTATTAAAAGAATTAAGGATATTCTTGATCGTTAAATCACCAAAACTACCATCCATCATAGAGTTTCCCGATAAATTACCAATATTAACATTAGAGGAATTAGAGCTTAAAATAAGCCCTTTAGCGTTCTTTAAAACGGCATTATCAACATAATTTAGTTTCAATTCTCCGGCATTCCAGTTGGTGACAAATACAGGTGTATAAGCGGCATTAATGGAAGTATTACTTCCATTAATGTGCTCTGCTAATAATGTTGAATGTGATAATTCTGCTTTAAGGTTGTTCACCGCTGTAAACTTAAGCTCACCATGGCGTACATTTACCTTTAGTTTGGTATCCTTAGGCATTCTTATCTTTATCGTTTTAATAACTTTATTATTTTTAGAATCGCCTCCGAAGTGAAGATCAATGCCTTCCATACGTTCTTCTAAACGTCGGCCTTGCTTCTCCATTTTTTCTTCCCATTCCTTACCGAATTTTTCGCCAAATTTCTCACCCCATTCTTCCATATCTTTGGTCCATTTACCATCAAACTTTTTCTCGATTTCCTTGCCCCAATCTTCCATTTTTGCTTCCCATTCCGGTCCGAAATTTTTCTCAAAATTTTTGCTCCAGACTTCCATTTTAGCCTCGTAATCTTTCCCGAAGGTTTTTCCGAATTTTTCTCCCCAGGCTTCCATGTCTTTAGAATATTGATCAAAATCAGTCTTTGAAAATTCCTTTGCCCAAGCCTTCATTTTATCCTTATATTCTTTACCATATTTTTTTTCGTAGTTCTTACTCCATTTTTCAAGATACTTTTCACCATCTTTTTTATAGGCTTCAAAATCAAAATTCACATTGTGAACACCTTCTGGCAATTCTGGTAACTCAGGCATCTCAGGCATCTCAGGCATTTCAAATTCCATTTCTGGCATTTCTGGAATTTCTGGAATTTCAATATTAATCTCAGGCATTTCAGGCATCTCAGGAATCTCCGGCATATCGGCAATTACAAATTGCAAATCTTCTAATGCTTCTAAAGCTTCTCCATCGAAATTGAAATTAAAATCCCAGTTCGATTCAGATCCACCATGGGTCTCGATCGTTATATCACTCCCAGAACCTTCAAATTCAACTTCCCAATTTTCCAAGAACTTTTGAAGTTCTTCTTTTGTTAATTCCTTACTTTCTATAAAAGCCTCTACTTGAACTTCGTTTTTATCCCAGGTATCAATTTCAATATTGGCATAACTCGTATTCAAATTCAAGGTCACATCCTTATTAGCTTTCACCGATTTGGAAAACTTTTCTAGTCTTTGCTGTGCATTTATATTAAATGCACATAAAAAAACTACTGCTAATGTTATAAATTTAAACTGTTTCATTTTTTAATTGTTATATATGAAGGCTTACGATTGAACCTCTTCATATGTATTATTAGATTCATTTAGCTCGCTTAACTTCTCTTTTAAGCGATACAATAGATTTAAACGCAATTTTAAATTGTCGATTAATGCATTAACGGTTTGCTCATTAGGTCCAGATTCTGTCAATTCTTTATCTAAAACACTGTACTCTTTATTGAGTTCTTCCAGACGTTCTAAATATCCATCAAAAAGCTCTTTACTATCTGGTGTCACTGTCATTTTAGATAATTCCAAATTGATATTGGCCAAATAATAGTCCTCAACTTTTTTCAATTGTGGAGAGAGTCCACCCAATGCCGAGGTAGTGGCTACTGTTTGCTGTGGAATTTCAACGTCTTCGGGTCCCATTAACTGATAAGCTCCAAAACTTAGTCCTATTAAAATAACTACACTTGCCGCAATATTTAAAAAAGTAAACAAGCTTTGTTTTGGCTGTTGCGGAAGCTGATCATCTAACTTCTCCAAAAACCGTGCTTCATGTCCTTTAGGCATTTTATCCTTTGATACCTGCGGCTCATTTTCAAACAATTTTCTAATATCTTGTGCCATTTTGTGTTCGTGTTAATAAGTCCTTTAATTTTGTTTTACCTCGAGATAATTGTGTTCGGGATGCTACTTCTGTAATATTCAAAATTTCAGCAATTTCCTGATGGTCATAGCCTTCTATCAAAAATAACATCACAACAAATCTGTACTTATCTGGTAATTTACTTATAGCGCTTTTTACTTCTTTTAAAGTAACCGCATCATCAACTAACCATTCGTCTTCATAACTTGAATCGATAACTTTTAGGTGCACCTCATCTAATTCCAGCATTTGCTGTTTTTTAGATTTTAGCAAATCGATACTTTTATTAATAACGATACGTTTTAACCAAGCACCAAAGGTAACTTCCGCTTTATATTGATGTAATTTTGCAAATGCCTTTATAAAAGACTCTTGTACGATATCTTCAGCCTCCAGAGTATCTTTTACAAATCGTTTTGCTACCACATACATGCCATCACAGTATTGATTATATAACTGCAATTGCGCTTTGCGATCGTTCTGTTTACATTTTTCTACAATGTCTATTGTAAATGTATTCACTATTGGTGTTTTGGTTAGTATAATTTGAAATCCTTAGATTTAATAAGGTTTTCATTGTCCTTCAATAAATAAATTAAGCGCCTTAAAACTAGTTTGGACTCATTTTATTATTTCGAGTTCAATTAAAAGACGACACAAAAAATAAGATGTTGCAAAAAGATAAATGTTTTTTCAATAATTTAAAACAAAGTGCAATACCTTTGCGTTTCATTAGTCAGCATCAATACCAATAAATCATCATTCAATAAAAAAATCAGTTCATGAACAAATTCTTAAAAGGCATTATTTTTTTACTCTTAGCGACAGCTATGGGAATATTTTATTATGCATATGCCAATACTGATATCTTTAAAAAACCTTTAAGTCCCAAAGATACTGTAGAATTTAAACTCAACGACCTGGAGTTTGAGATATTTTATAACAGACCCTCAAAACGCGATCGTGATATTTTTGGTGGCTTAGTAAGCTATAATAAGGTTTGGAGAACTGGTGCCAATGAAGCCACTACTTTTGAAACTAACCAAGCTCTAAGCATTGGAAATGATTCTCTGCCTATTGGAAAATATACCTTATGGACGATTCCTAACGAGACTACTTGGCAGGTAATCTTTAATTCAAAGGAATACGCTTGGGGTGTGGATGATGCCATGTTAGCCATGAGGGATCCCAACTATGATGTTATAAATATTGAGGTCCCCGTTGAAAACATTAAAAATGTTGTAGAACAATTTACAATTGCCTTTGATAATTCCACAGATAACTTATCTTTAACCATGGCTTGGGATACTGTAAAAATTGTCGTCCCATTAAAATAAGCAATCACAATACTCAAGAGAAGTATAATATTGGAATTAGTGTCTAAAAAGAGTAAAAAAATATCTGCATTACAAGAGAAAAAAGGGATTAACTCACCTGAAATAACCGACTCTAAAGCAGTCTCCAAACTCCAAAGTAAGCGTAAAAAACAACCGAGTAGCAAACAACTTATCAAAGGTATCTTAGAGGGTAATATTACCGCCTTAAGTCGTGCCATAACACTCATAGAGAGCAATAGTCCAAAACATTTAGAAAAAGCGAATACTATTATTGAAGCCTGCTTGCCCAAGGCCAATAATTCTGTACGCATTGGAATAACAGGTGTGCCAGGTGTGGGTAAAAGTACATTTATTGAAGCCTTAGGAACACATTTAACAGGCTTGAATAAAAAAGTAGCTGTTCTTGCTGTAGACCCCAGTAGTACGATTACCAAAGGAAGTATTTTGGGAGACAAAACAAGAATGGAAGATTTAGTAAAAAACAAAAATGCTTTTATTCGACCTTCTGCTTCTGGAAATACCCTCGGTGGCGTCGCCAGAAAAACTAGGGAAACCATTATTGTTTGTGAAGCCGCTGGGTTTGATACCATCCTGATTGAAACCGTAGGTGTTGGGCAAAGTGAAACTACCGTACATAGTATGGTGGACTTTTTTTTATTGTTAAAACTTTCAGGTGCTGGAGATGAGCTTCAAGGAATTAAACGTGGTATTATAGAAATGGCGGATGCTATCATTATCAATAAAGCAGATGGTAATAATATTAAACCCGCAAACCTGGCAAAGGTAGAATTTAATCGCGCACTTCATTTATACCCAGAAAAAGCCTCTAAATGGCAACCAAAGGTTAACCTTTGCAGTGCATTACATAATGAAGGCATTGATTCTATTTGGGACATGGTCTTGGCATATATCGAACAAACAAAAGCCAATACTTATTTCGAAACCAATAGAAAAGAACAAAATAAGTACTGGTTATTACAAACCATAGAAGCCCAATTAAAATCAGATTTTTTCAATAGAGAACTTGTGAAATCAGAATTAAAAAAACAACTTCGTCGCATAGAGAATCAAGAAACAACACCCTTTGCTGGTGCAGAAGCATTATTAAAACTAAAATAAATACATGAAATTTAACCAACTTTTAAATTCCCTATTAATTTGTAGTGCCCTCTTATTTTACTCGAATTCATTTTCACAAGACTATAAAACAAAAAAAGCAATTCAGGATGCTGGAGACGTTTTGCAACTGGCATTACCAATAGGAGCTGCCATGACAACTATAATTCTAAAAGACAAAAAAGGAACCTGGCAATTTGCGAAGGCATTTGGCGTAGGTCTCGGGCTTACCTATGCCCTTAAATTTGCGATAAACAAACCAAGGCCAAGACATGCTACGGATGGAAAAGCTTTCCCTTCCGGTCATACTTCTGGAGCCTTCCTAGGTGCTGCATTTATACAGCAGCGTTATGGTTGGAAATTTGGTGCCCCAGCATATGTTCTTGCTAGCTTTGTTGGATACAGCAGAATTGAAGGATACCACCAAAGACACGATGGCTGGGATGTTTTAGCAGGAGCCATAGTTGGTATTGGAAGTAACTATTTATTTACTACTCCTTATCAAAAAGATCATTTTGAACTAGCTTTTAATAGTAGTCAAAAAAATTATTTAGTCGGATTAAAATATAAATTTTAAATTATAACTTAAGTTCATTCTCAAATAAGAAGTCAATCAAACTATGTTTAATAAAATATTTCCTAACAGATTTAGGTTACTCAAAACATTTATTTCCATTTTTTTGATACTCTCATTTTTAATAAGATTCGTCTTTTTAATTTGGAGTTTTTCTGAAACGGACACCTCTATTCTTAATTTATTGGGTTCATTCACTATTGGTTTCCTATATGATATTGGAACCATTTCATTTTTTGCTATCCCCTATGTGATCTATCTTCTCATTGTTTCTAAACGATTTTATGGTAATTGGTTTGATCGTATCATTACTTATTTTAGTTATGCTCTAGGGCTCATCATTTTTTTATTTTCCTTTTTTGCCGAGATTACCTTTTGGGAAGAATTTAAACGCCGTTTCAATTTTATTGCAGTAGACTATCTCGTCTATACCTATGAAGTCACAAAAAACATAAATGAATCTTACCCAATTCCGTTGTTGGTAGCCATTATATTAATCGTATTAATGCTGCTTATTGTCCTTACTAAAAAAAGGAAGGCCTTCAGCATAACATTTAATAGTGACACCGAGTTTAAATCTAAATTGGTACCAGCGGTACTAATATTTGCCATCGCATCCTTTTTCGCTTTATTTATAACAAATAAAAATGCAGAAGTTTTTGAAAACAGATATAATAATGAGCTTTCAAAGACCGGTATTTACTCCTTCTTTTCAGCATTTCGGAATAACGAATTATCCTTTACCGAATTTTACAAAACTATAGATAACGAAACGGCTTTTACTAATGTTAAGAATAGCTATACAAATGCTACAGACAAATTTGTAAACCCCAACAGTGACGAAATTTATAGAACTATTAGCAATTCAGACAGTATCAATGCGCCATCTAAACCGAATATTGTTTTTATCTGCATAGAAAGTTTAAGTGGTAAATATTTAAATACTCTTGGAAGCGATTTAAATATAACGCCAAACCTCGATGCTCTGGCGAAGGAAAGTGTATTTTTCACAAATATGTTTGCCACGGGCACTCGAACCGTGAGAGGCATGGAAGCCATTTCACTATCAATTCCACCAACACCAGGACGCAGCATTGTTAAACGTAAGAACAACCAAGAATTATTTACTATCGGTGAAATTTTTAAGCAACAAGGATATAACAGAAGTTTCTTTTACGGTGGTGATGGCTATTTCGATAATATGAACACCTTTTTTGGAGGCAATGGCTTTGATATTGTGGATCGCGGGAGAGGTTTCCTATTTGATTCTAGAATCACCACAGAGCGTAAAAACATAGAAGATAGCGAAGTGACTTTTGAAAATGCTTGGGGCATTTGTGATAGCGACATTTATAGCAAGGTATTAAGTGAAGCAGACAAAGCTCATGAATCGGGACAACCCTTTTTCAATTTTGTGATGACCACTTCAAATCACAGACCTTATACTTATCCCGAAAATTCTATTGATATTCCTTCAGGAACGGGTCGAAAAGGCGCTATAAAATATACGGATTACGCCATCGGTGAATTCTTAAAAACAGCAAAAACAAAACCCTGGTTTAAAAATACCGTATTCGTAATAATGTCTGATCATTGTGCTAGTAGTGCTGGGCGCTGGGCTTTAGATGTGAAAAATTATCACATTCCCGCTTTGATTTATAACCTTCCAGATAATTCCACTCAAAACGTGGATAAATTATGTTCCCAAATAGATATGTTTCCAACGCTTTTTGCAATGCTAAACTGGGATTACGACACTAATTTATTTGGTAAGAATATCATGTCAATGCAAGAAAAAGACGAACGTGCATTTATCGGAAATTACAGAAAACTTGGCCTTTTAAAAGCCAATAAACTCCTGGTTTTAAGCGACCAACATCAAAGTGATTTCTATAATTGGAATAGAAACGATAATAGCTTGAATAATTTACCAATGGATCAGAAATTTTTAGAAGAAATAATTTCTTTTTATCAAGTTGCAGATTATTTATTTAGGACCGACGGACTGAAAACAAAAAAATAAGGCATTGAAACAGATACATTTTATTATTAATCCAATTGCTGGTTCTGGTAAAAAAAAGATTAGCCATGATTTACTGTGCTCCTATTTTAATACTGAGGATTTTAATCTTGAACTAAAATATTCAAAATATAAAAAACATGCTATTACATTAACTCATGCTTCCATTGAAGAAAAGGCAGATATTATTGTTGCCTGCGGTGGTGATGGTACTATAAATGAAGTGGCTTCCTGTTTGGTCAACTCCTCCATTTTATTAGGAATTATCCCTATGGGTTCAGGAAATGGTTTGGCCTCTAATTTAGAAATTCCTAAAAACATAGAAAAAGCGATACAAAACATAAAAAATCAAAACATAAAGAAAATTGATGTCGGACAAATTAACGGCAAATATTTCTTTAGTAATACAGGTTCTTATTTTGATGCCCTAGTCACGCAACACTATGAAGCCTCCGGGAATCGTAAATTGCTAAGTTATGTCTTAGCTTCAATCAAGACCTTAAGATCCTTTAGCTATGATGAGGAGGTAAGCCTTAAAATTAAAGAAGAGAACATTTCATTATTCCCATTTATGATATTTATCTCAAACTCTAATGAACTGGGTTATAATGTTAGTCTCACTCCAAAAGCATCACTTCAAGATGGATTGCTGGATGTGCTCATTGTTCCCAAACTCAATAAACTACGACTCCTATTATTTGGGCTTCTCACCTTATTAAAAAAACCGCATTGGTTGAAAGAGGTTTCATATCATCAAACAAAAGCCTTAACATTAAAAAGAGAAAGTTCGTTTAAAGTTCAAATTGATGGAGAATATCATAATATTAACGCAAACAAGCTTTCGATTTCAATTCTCAAAGCTTCTTTAAGTGTAATTACATAAGTATAGTCTCTGATAAATATGTCAACAAGGCAGCATTAAGCATCGAAAATTATATATCTTTAACTATATCTCAAATTTCTGAACGACTTATGATCTTAAAAAAAGCATTTCTTTTAATTTCCTTTGTTTGCCTTACTTATAATTCGATTGCTCAAACCAACCCTTCTCAAACACAAGCATTTCATATTTCTGACTCTGTCGATTATATATATAGTAAACCTAAATTTTTTGATTTAATAAGACATGTTCCAAATGATGTCATAGAATTCGGAAAATTCACAATTCAAAAAGAAAACCTCAAATGGACGGGAATGGCTTTAGCAAGTACTGCCCTTATCATCCCCTTTGACCAACAATTAACAGATGCTGCCTCCGATTTAGGTAGTGGAATCAATTGGGACAAAGATCATTCTTATGATAAACTTGCTGGTGTTTTTCGTGTGATTCCAAACGATATAAATTCGGCCGCCTATTATATTGGCAATGGGGGAACAACAATGTTATTAAGTGGTGCATTCTATGCTTTTGGAAAAATCAACAACAATTATAGGGCTCTAAACACCTCGAGTGAGCTCATAGAGGTTTTAATTTCAGTTGGTGTTATTACCCAAACTATAAAACGTATTACAGGAAGACAAAGCCCAAATAGGGCTATAAAAAGCGGACATCCTGGCGGACATTGGACGCCTTTCCCCAGTTTTAAAGCCTATCAAACAAATACCCCTAATTACGATGCCATGCCTTCGGGTCATGTCGCAACTTTTATGGCTACACTTACGGTAATTGCCACCAATTACCCAGAAATTAAGTGGATAAAACCCGTAGGCTATACCTTGCTCGGCATCACCGCTTTTAATATGATTAGTTCAAAAGTTCATTGGGTATCCGATTATCCAATTGCACTTCTTATTGGTTATGTAATTGGGAAAAATGCAGCAAACCGACGTATAACAAAGCGCAAAAGAAATCCAAAATCCGACCTAGTACGAAGACGTTTTAAAACAGATTTTAGTTTCAATTATACGCCTTTATATAAAACTGTTGGGGTAAGCTTTACATTTTAATTAAAAGGCGAGCTATATAAAAAATGTTTTATACCAATTCACCTGCTGTCGAACACCTTCGATTAAGGTGGTTTGAGGATTATAATTTAACAACCGTCTCGCTTTATCTATATTCGCTTTGGTTCGCAATTGATCACCAGCCCTTTTTGAAATAACTTCAATTTTTATTTTCTTACCCAAAATGGTCTCAACAGCTTCAATACCTTCTTGTGTTGTATGCTCAACCTCTGTTCCTAAATTAATAATCTCCCCATCTACATCGGCCTCCTTATGGATTACACTAACGATGCCATCAACAATATCACCCACATAGGTAAAACTACGAAGATGCCCATCACTGCCCTCAAACAAAGGGAATGCTTCGTCGTTAAACGCACAAGCAATTAATTTGGTATACATTTTCTCAGGACGTTCCCGCGGGCCAATTACAGAGTATAATCTTAAAGAACAAGCATTGAACTGTTTTTCTCTACTCTTTTGAAGTACCAATTGCTCAGCGGCCAATTTGGTAACGCCATAATGAGAGGCTGGTTTTGGCGCAAAATCCTCCGGAAAAGTTGCTTCCAATCCATAAATTGAAGAGGTTCCAATATTCACAAACAATTTCAAATTTGGACATTGAACTGCAAAATCTATGAGGTTCTTAGTCGCAATAATATTATTACTAAAATAATCTTCGAAAGTTGAGCTAGAAGAAATTCCAGGCTGGGCCGAAAAATGAAAAATATAATCGACATCTGTGGGTAGAACATCACTTAAATTATCTGTCCTCAAATCATGAGTTATAATGTTCACCCCTTTATCAGCAATAGTTTTAGCATTTAATCGCTTTAGTTCTATATTGTAATAGCTATTAAAATTATCGACTCCAATAACTTCATGCCCCAGATTTTGTAAGCGCTCTGAGGTGTGAGACCCAATAAAACCGGCGGCTCCTGTAACTAATATTTTCATTGATTTAAATTTGCAACTGCAATTTAATATCTTTTTTATATTTAAAACAGGATTCTATCTAGTTAATCTAAAAAAGAATATTTTTGTAAGACCAAAATTAATATTGAATGGATTATAAATTCACAATTATTGTTCCCGTATATAATGAAGAAGACAATTTAATACGTGTTGAAAATGAACTTTTAGAATATTCTAAAATAGCCAAAGTTTCGACTTGTATCTTATTCGTAAATGATGGATCAAAAGACAAAAGTCAGGAACTAATTGAAGATATCTGTAATAGAAATGCCAATTTTAATTTCATCTCTTTTCAAGAAAACAGAGGCTTAAGCGCTGCTATTAAAGCTGGATTTGATTGTACAAATACGGAACTCGTTGGATATATAGATTCCGATTTACAAACAGCACCTGAAGATTTTAATTTACTTCTTGAACATATTGGAGAAAACGATTTGGTAACAGGTGTAAGAGCTAACAGAAAAGATTCTTTTGTTAAAAACATGTCTTCGACTATTGCCAATGGTATTAGACGTTCATTTACTCACGATGGCATGGATGACACCGGATGTCCCTTGAAAGTAATTAAAACCGACTTTGCAAAACGGATCCCAATGTTTAAAGGCTTACATCGTTTTTTACCTGCAATGATATTATTACAAAAAGGAAAAGTTATCCAAATTCCTGTGCAACATTTTCCGCGTATTGCCGGTCAGGCTAAATTTGGGCTATGGAATAGATTATTAGGCCCATTAAGCGATTGCTTCGCCTATTTATGGATGAAAAGAAAATACATTAATTATACTATAGAGAAACAAAGTTAATGAGTAATTGGCTTATATACACCATTGGTTTTATCGCTCAGATTTTATTTTCTTCCAGGTTGGTCATTCAATGGATTACTTCTGAGAAACAGCGCAAGGTTATCACCCCTACTCTTTTTTGGTCTCTGAGCTTAATTGCCTCTTTTTTATTATTTATTTATGGGTATTTGAGGGATGACTTTGCAATTATGCTAGGACAAACCTTAACTTACTTTATTTATATTAGAAATTTACAATTACAAAACCAATGGCAAAAATTACATTGGTCAATACGACTTTCACTATTTAGTATTCCTATTTTAATTGGAGTGTATTACTTCAATAATAATGTCATTGACAGGGATATTCTATTTAAAAACGAAGCCATTCCTTATTGGTTATTATGGCTGGGGATAATCTCACAGATTATTTTCACTTTACGCTTTGTTTATCAATGGCTTTATTCTGAATACAAAAAAACCTCGACATTACCTTTGGGCTTTTGGTTACTCAGTTTAGTAGGATCTATATTAATCCTTGCCTATGCGATATTTAGAGAAGATCCCGTGCTTTTTATCGGCCATCTTCTCGGTTCTGTTATTTACATAAGAAATCTAATCCTATTACATAAACAAGATGCTCAGTAAAATTGAAACTAAGCCCATTTTAACCATCATTACGGTCGTATTATTGATGCTGTGTATTAATA
>Ga0105356_10003482_pt1 | contig 15464 bp, 11 predicted proteins | sample GOMGulsemesocosm_3_FD_83502 | JGI IMG/M metagenome (GOLD analysis project Ga0105356, IMG submission 83502) | Methane-oxidizing microbial communities from mesocosms in the Gulf of Mexico - GOM9D Gulf of Mexico | ecosystem: Environmental > Aquatic > Marine > Cold seeps | place: Gulf of Mexico...
CTCTTCTCGTTTTTGTTGCAATGATGTTTTTGAGTTAAATGGACTCAAAAACATGACCCGCTTACGGGCAAGGCATTCGTGCCTTGCCCGTTTTTTGTTTTGGGGGAAAGATAGAGGGAGTGAAGGGCAGCCTGGCTGATCTTCCCTGATAGAACGAGTCGCCTTGTCCTGTTAGAAGTCAGGCTTGCCATTAAGCACTGAGGAAAAAATGTTGCCATCCACATTGCCACCCGAAACAATGACGGCAATCTTACGGCCTTTTGTTCGTGAACGCTCCGCAATAGCCGCCGCTGTTGCCGCAGCGCCAGCCCCTTCACAGGTATTATGAGTAGACTCGAATAATATCCGCATGGCGGCAGCGACTTCACTGTCGGTAACCGCGACAACGCGATCAACGCCGCGCCAAATGATTTCCAGTGCATCCGCTTCAGGCACTCGGCAAGCCATGCCGTCAGCGAGCTGGGTGCTCACGGCTGACTCCATTAAACGCCTGGATGAAAATGAATCAAAATAAGCCATGGCATGGGCTGACACGACACCTACAATTTCCGTCTTTAGGCCCAATGCATCACGGGCTGCCACCATTCCACAGACGCCTGATCCAAGTCCGATCGGAACATAGACAATATCCACATTTTTGACTGCCTGTAGAAGCTCTTGACTATAGGTGGCAACGCCAGCAATCAGTGATTTGTGGAACGAAGGCATCATATGCAGCCCTCTGGTTTTGGATATCTTTAACGCATGCTCCCGGGACTCCTGAAAGTCGCTACCATGCTCTATTAGCTCGACCCCCAGAGCGCGCATAGCCGCATTTTTCTCACGGCTGTTGCCCTCTGGAACGACGACCGTTGCAGCAATGTCATACTGTTTCGCGGAGAAACCAAGCGATTGACCATGGTTGCCACGGGTAGCACTGATGACGCCATTATTAAGTGCGCCCGTTTTAGCCAGATCAGAAAAATACACCAGGCCGCCTCGAATTTTGAATGAGCCAACAGGAGTATGATTTTCATGCTTCACCCACACTTCTGTCCCAAGGCGCTCACACAGCAGCGGCCAGCAATATTGGGGTGTAGGCGGCATGCTGGCATAGACGATTTTCGCGGCGGCCTGAATTTCATTTAGATTGGGTTTCAAAGCGATCCTCCATGTATCTTGGGCTTTTAACAACTTGTTCTATGGCCAGTTGGCTTTTTATGTCCTTGGCCCATTGAACAAGGCACCAAAACAGCACTGACAATTCTTTTGGTTTAACAGGCCCTCTGTTAAAGGTCAGAAGACTGCCGACAAATAAATGATAATAATAACGAGCCAGTTCCAGCTGCGCGGTTAACCCCTTTGCCATCGATACTAATACACGCCCTAGAAAAATCAAAGGCTGCAAGCTTTAGCTGTTGGTCAATGAACCGTGTGGCCTTTGCTGTCGGTTCAATTAAGCGAATAGCGCGTTTGACGTTAACTGACCTGTACTGTCGCTGTCAGGGAGGTTAGGTCAAAAGTAGGATTAGAGCTGGGGCGTTGAGGGGCATTGATAGATGGGAGGAGCGGGCTGGTGTTTGACCTTCGCAGCCGTACTATAGGGTGCGAAGGCCAGGCAGTATTAACGCTAGGGCGTCACGATATTGAAGTTTGGATCACTGAGCTCGAGCGTACCGAGGAAACTCAGCAGGTCCAGCTTGCTGCCAGCCACCGTGACCTTGTCATCTTTTAACAGCTCGAGCACACCGACATTGCCGACAATCATGTCGATAAAGGTGTGATAGGGCATGCTTAAGGTCGCGTTAGCCTCAATCATTGTCTGCACTTCTTTATAGCGCAATACCGAGTTTCTTAGGTCCAGTTGGTATTGCTTATCCAGATCGCTGAAGACGATATTGATGCGCAGCAATTTACCCGCGGCCTTGTCGCCGTCGATACTGGCTGCAAGTGAGCGCAAGAACTCAATTGGATTGGTTTGCACCAGCAGGTTAACCACCATGCTCATTGGGTGGCCCTGCACCTTGTCGCTGCTGATGAGCTCTTTGGCGCCCGATAGGTAGAGGTCGCGCCAGGTCGAGGACTCGGTCTGGTAACCCAGCTGGGTGTAGGCCTTGGCCAGCAAAGCGCGTGCGGCCTCGTTCTCAGGTTCGGCAAATACGACGTGGTTAACGACCTCAGCTACCCAGCGGTACTCGCCTTTATCAAAGCTGACCTGCGCTTTTTGCAGGGCGCTGTCGCTGCCGCCCATAAACTCGACATAGCGAACGGCGCTGTCGACCGGTGTCATCGGGTTTAGGTTAGCGGGGTTGCCATTGAACCAGCCGTAGTACTTTTGATAAACGGCTTTAATATTGTGGCTAAGAGTGCCGTAGTAACCGCGGTTGTAGAACTCACTGCCGAGGCTGTCGGGCAGCTCAAGCTGTTCGGCGATCTCACGTGGCGTTAAGCCGCTGTTGGCCAAGCGCATGGTTTGATCGTGGGTGAAGCGGTAGAGGTCGGCCTGCTTTTCAAGGAAATCCTTGATCTCGCCCTTGCCCCAGATCGGCCAGTGGTGGCTGCCCATGATGATTTCAACATCCCCCATGTCACGGGACATATCAAAGATGTATTCGCTCCATTTAACGGCGTCGCGTACCTGCGCGCCGCGCAGGGTGTAAAGGTTGTGCATGGTGTGGTTAACCACCTCGGCGCCATCAAGTATCTTGTGCTTGGGCAGGTAAAAGATAAATTCAGATGGGGCCTCGGAACCCGGGGTGTTTTTAAAGACAAAATCCACCCCGTCGATGTTCATCGGCTGCTTCTCTAAACCCTTGATGGAAACCGTGGGTTTGATAATACCCACGGTACCAAACACCACCTGCTTGCCGAGACCGGCATCGACGTGGCCCTTGGCGTCATTGTCCAGGCCGCGGCCGTAGACCATATAGGCGCGGCGGTTCATGGCGGGACCGGCGAGAATGTTTTCACTGGTGGCCTCTTTAACAAAGTGTTCTGGCGCCACCACTATGACGCCATCTTTTTTGGCTTGCTCGGGTGTCATGAGCGCTTGCACACCGCCAAAGTGGTCGACGTGTGGGTGGGTGTAAATAATGGAGACAATTTTTTTATCGCCCAGCTGCTCACGGGCAAAGTCGATGGCGACCTTGGTGGATTCCTCCGTGGTCAGTGGGTCGACCAGAATCCAGCCATTGTCACTGTCGATTAAGGTCATGTTGGCCAGGTCAAAACCACGCAACTGGTAGACACCTTCGGTGACCTTAAACAGGCCGCGGATGTTGTTGACCTGCGCCTGGCGCCACAGGCTTGGGTTAACTGTCTCGGGGGCAGCGCTGCTCTGGTAGAGGTAGTTGCCTGGGTTCCAGGCTTCAAAGCCGGTTTCGTTGCGCACAGAGTCGTTCGGCGCGCTCACCATTAGGCCTTTTGCCGCCAGTTCAAAGTCCGTGGTGTCGGACATATCGAGTTGGCTAATGCTGTCCTGCTGCACTTGCCGTGTGAATTCGGTCGCGACCTGCTCTCCGAGATCAATGGCGTTTTGCGAACGCTCACAACCGTTCAGCGCCAGGGCGGCGATGACGCCGACCATTATTTTTGCTTTCATGTGTTTATCTCAAAGGTTGTAAATTTAACTGAACTCATGTCGAACGCTTGGTTCGTGAAATGGTTTCTATCGGTGTACTTATTGTGCTCTGACAATGGCTGGAAATGCATAGCTACCATCGATAATCGGTTGGCCTGGCAGATAGGTTCGAATCGCGACAGAAAAGTTACCCTCTGGCACGGGTAGCCAATTTCCAGTATTTGAATCCGGCCTTTTTGATGACAGTAAAAGGTCCAGACTGCCGTCTTTATTGAATTTTAGATTCGGGTCTCGATCGCGAATAACGTACTTGTTGTAGGCGTTTTTGAGCAGACGACTGTCCGGGGACGAGTAGGCGGTCAGAGACCAAAAGCCTTCAACCGGTGGCGCCTTATCGAAGTGCAAGCTGTAGCTGGCCGCGCCATTCAGTGTGGCCCTGTCACTGTCTACTTTTGAGGCAAAGTAGATGGCCTCTTCCCTGTTCGAAGGCAGTAGCGCGTAACGGGTCGTGGTAGCGCGCAGCAGATTGTCGTAGCGTTGATCTTTGCCTCCCTGTGCTTGCTGCCACACACTTTGTGAGGAGCTATCCAAACGGTGCTGGTTGCGCAGGGTGATCATCTTCTCGGCCAATATACGGCCTTCGTTAAGGCCTTGCTGAATGTGCGCTGGCAGCTCTGTGGGTTCGAAGGCCGGATCACCGCTAATGCCCAGCCGTTTAAACATACCGCGCAGGCCAGCATCGTGAATGGGCATGGGGTTGTGGGCGAGAAAGTGATTAAGCCAGCGCAGAGTTTCAAAGGGGTCTTCCTGCCAGTGCTTGGCCATGCGCATGTGCTGAATTTCTTGTGCTTCGAGCGACGGATCTAGGTAACGCGATAGGGGGGTTAGACTCACTTGTCTCTGTACGGCTCTCAGTGCCGGGTAATCCTCTTGGTCTTTGAGCAGCAAGCGTACGCCGACCAAACCATCATTGCTGTCGTAGCGAATCACTTGCATGCCTTGCGGTGTTGGCTGCTGCCACTGCGGGCCGACCAGGACAATATCGCGATCGCCTTCACCCATTTGGCGCAAACCTATGTGCGCCATGTTAATGGTAAAGCTGTTGCTGAACTGCAGGCTGTAATAACGATCGTCGATGCGTGGGATGGATATGACGATAGGCTCAGCCTGTAAATTCAACTGGGCGACGGAGTAAACCGTGTCCTGGCTCGGGCAGCAAAGGCCTTTCTTGCCCCCCGCCGGCGTCATGATGGGGCTGTGCACCATTTTATTGAGTGGGCGCTGTTTTTTTCCGAGCGCCATATCAATGGCGCTAATCGCTCGATGAAACTCATGGATGGGCGTCGCAAAGACATAGGTCTGGTAGGCCATAAGCTTAATGTCTTCTGCGCTTAGCTTTGCCTGTGATGCAGGCTGCGAGTGCGCCATTGCACTGAGCAGCAGAAGCATCGTTACGCTTATATATTTTTTCATGGGTGATTTTTCCTTCTATTTACAGACCGTTGTTTCGTTGCAAGTACAAAAGGACTGCGTGTCTGTTGCTGTACAACCGGCTCGAATGTGGTCGAGTCACATACCATCGAGCCATCGACGAGGTGTCATTAGCGTCTTATGAATAGCCAGTGCTAACGTCATCCTCTACTGATGATGCTCATCTCTGACTGTTCGCTAGCCTAGTGCATGCACGGCCATCGATATAATGGCCTTAACGTTTTATTTTCTAGCTGAAACGTAGCCATGGTGGTTGGGTATTGCAGTTCGGGGAATACACAGGAAGGGCTAGCAGGCGGGGGGGCGTTTAGCGCTCGCGAGCGCTAACTGTAAGGCCAGTGACTCGATGATCATCGGCAGGCCTAAAGTCAGCTGATCGACTTGGCCCATGGTCTCAAGGGTTGGTGATATGTTCGGGCCTTCTGGGTTCCCTTCTTTCAGGTGGCGTAATGTTAGGGGGGTGAGTTTGCTGTCGGTTGCTGTTCCCTCTGTAGTTGAGGGTACTTGCAGTTGTTTGGTGATCGATGCGTGCAGGCATACACCGCCAATCACCACCTGAATCACCGCAAAGTAAGCGCGGCCTGCCTGCTCCGTGCTAAAACCCTCGGCGCTCAGTCGCTCAACGAAGGCCTCGGTGGCGCGTGCGGCTTGCGGGCCCAAGCGCATGGAGCCGAGCAGGGGCACCCAGCTGCTCTCTGCGCACAGGGCGTTATACATACCACGCGCTACGCGCTCGACCCAATCCTGCCAAGGCAGGTCAGTGGGCGGGAATACGTCGGCCTTGGCGATGACCGCATCGAGGGTGGCGGCCAGCAGCTCTTCCTTGTTGGGGAAATGTTTGTACATGGCCATAGCACTGACGCCCAGTGAGCTGGCGACCTTGCGCATCGATAACTTCTCAACCCCGACTTCACGGATGACTTGCAGGGCCGCGTCGATAAACGCCTGCCGGTTGAGTGACGTGCGGGGCGGGTGGGCGGGCTTAGGCATGAATCTCTCGGTTGCTAGGTTGTGTCGGGCTTTGTACCTCGTTGACCTTTTCAAAAGCCACCGGCAAAGCGAGCAGTGTACGCGCAAACATAGACGCAACAAATGGGTGTTCACCATTGAAACGTAGGTTTTGGGTGCGCGTTAGGAAGTCGCGCAGCACGATACGTATCTCCGAGCGCGCCAGCTCACGGCCGATACAGGCGTGCACACCGTGGCCAAAGGTGAGGTGTTTTTTGCCGTTGCGGCGCTTGAGGTTGATCTCGTCGGGTGCTTCAAATACACGCTCGTCGCGATTGCCCGAGGCCCACATCAGAAAGATTCTGCTGCCGCGAGGCAGTTTCACGCCGTGCAGCTCCGTGTCGTTTTTGGTCCAGCGGAAATGACCTTGAAAGGCCGCTTCTAGGCGGAAAACCTCCTCGATAAACGCCGGCAGTTGGGTGTCCATGTCGGCGCGGATTTGGTCGGCGAGTTCTGGGTTCTCGATCAACATCTTTAATGCGTTGCCCATGCTGGTGGCCGAGGAGTCGCTGCCGGCAATCAGCAGTTGGAACAGGGCGCTGGCGGCCACTCGGTCACTCATGGGGTTTTCTGGGTCGAGCACGGCCTGTACAAAAGGGGCTGTGAGGTCATTGCGCTGCTCACGTTTGGCGATGAGAAACTGTCGATGACAATAGCGGGTAAAGGCGATGCCAGACGCTTGGCTGATATTCAGTTCGACGGGCGTGGAGATACCGCTTTGAGACGCGACCAGGTGCACGCACCAATCTTTGATTTTCTCGTAGTCCTGTTCCGGGAAACCCAATAACTTGATGATCAGTTTCATCGGCAATTTCCAGCCAAACTCCTGCATGAACTCGACCTGCCCCTGGTCGATGAACTCATCCATCATGCTTTTACAGAGCGCCTCTACTTCTTTATCCAAACTCTTCACAAAACGCGCGTTGAGTCCTTTGTGACCGACTTTGCGCTCGCTTGTGTGAATGGGTGGGTCCGACAGGGCGAGTACGTTGCTCGGCACAATACCCAGTTTGGCGAGCGCCTCCACTCGCTCCCCAGCTTTTATCACACATTGGTCGGGGCGCAGACCAGCGATGACACCCTGATGGGTGGATGAATAGTTTTCCGTATCGCGGCTGAGCGCGGTGATGTCGTCAAAACGCGAGATACAAAAGATGCCGTTGGGCAGTTGATAGACCGGGTGCTCGTCACGCAGCAGCTTGTAAAAAGCATAGGGGTCTTGGAAACAGCTGTTCTCCAGCGGACGAAAATCCTCAGGTCGCGTTTTGGTCTCAATATCAGCTTCATCAGACTCTTCGGCAGAACTTTGTCTGAGCAGCGTGTTTTGCTTAGCTTTGCGTGCTAATCGCCAGGCGTTAAGACGCAGTAGGCCCTCTAAACTGTGTGATAACAGCTCGCGACGAGCGTTGAAAAAGAAGTCATTCATAGGGTTTCAGCCTTGCTACGTTACATGAGCGCGCGGGGTTCTAAAGCCGGATTAAATCCACGGCAACATCAATGGGTTTACAGTGTAATCTCACTATAACGGTAATACGTTTACGGTGTAAACATATTTTTCTTGTGAGAGTTGACTGCTGAGTTGGTGGCAGTTGAGGCTGATGTATTTGGGGGGCGGATATTCAGCGATACAAGACGGGATTTTTACGCATGAGCGTGCAGAGGCAGCGCCGACTTTATTGATTCAAACGTGGCGTACACTTGTCGTTATTGGGTAGGACTCCAGTCACGTTTAGTCAGTGATTATCCACCGCAGTGGTGTACACTTTTATGCGTTCTAGAATACTTAACACGATGACAAGGGTGCAATTCAGAGTTTGCCGGTGATGACGCTCAGGCGTAATAGAACGCTCGTGCATGTCTACCCATCATAAGAAATCAGCGTTTTCTACCAGGGCGCTGATTTGATTCATTTATACCGAGTCACGGGCTTTATATAACGCGTGACTCTCAGCCTTTAGAGTAAAAGATGCATATTTTTAATACCGTAAATCGTGTTGTGGTGGGCGAGCATTGCTGCGCAAATATTGCCGATGTACTGGCTGAGGTGAACCCCGAACCGATCGCGCGGGTTCTGTTGGTGAGTGATGCGCAGTTACTGTCATTTGGTTTGCTCGACAGCGCCATGGCGGGTTTGCAGGCGGCGGGTATAGAAGTACATCTGTTTACGGACGTACAGCCTGACCCTCCGCAAGAGTTGGTGTTGCGCTGCGCGAGTTTTGCCCGAGAGAAATCGGTGCAAGCGGTCATTGCCATTGGCGGTGGCAGCAGCTTAGATGTGGCCAAAGTGGTGGCGCTGTTGGCGTCGCCTAAGTGCCAGCAGCCCATTGAAAAAATGTACGGAGTCGATCAAGTCGAGGGTGAGCGCTTGCCATTATTGTTGGCTCCGACAACGGCGGGTACCGGCTCTGAAGTAACCGCCGTGGCCATCATTACCACGGGCGAGACCACCAAAGCCGGCATTGTATCGCCGAAGCTCTACGCCGATGCGGCGCTGCTCGATGCGAGCATGACCGCAAGCCTACCGCCCGCTATCTGCGCGGCGACCGCCATTGACGCCATGGTGCACGCAATTGAAGCCTTCACCAGTCAACACAAGAAAAACCCCCTGTCAGATCAGCTGGCCCTCAGTGCCTTGCATCTGTTGAGCAATAATATCGAAGCGGCCTGTCAGCCTGGGGCGACGGTTAAGGTACGTGAAAACATGTTAATTGGTGCCATGCAGGCGGGCCAAGCGTTTGCCAACTCGCCGGTGGCCGCGATACACGCACTGGCTTATCCATTGGGTGGTCACTTCCATATATCCCACGGCCTAAGTAATGCTCTGGTGATGCCGCATGTCATGCGTTTTAACCTCAGCGCGTGTGCGCCGCTTTATGCCGAATTGGCACGTCACCTCAAGATTGGTGATGCCCAAAGCAGTGATGAAGTACAGGCCCAGCAGTTAATTGATTACCTGACGCAGCTCATGCAAACATTAAAAATGCCTGTGCGCTTACGGGACTGTAAGGTGCCAGAGGACTCGCTTGAATTGCTGGCCAATGATGCCATGTTGCAGACCCGCCTATTGATCAATAACCCGCGCGAAGTAACGCTGGCCGATGCACTGTTGATCTACCGCGCCGCGTATTAATAAAAGTTGAATGACCGATGAGTAAATCCGTTCCGTTACGCAGTGAATACAAATATTTTACGCCCATCACCACGCGCTGGCATGACAATGATGTCTATGGACATGTCAATAATGTGACCTACTACAGCTACATTGACACGGTTGCCAATCACCTCTTGATCCACGAAGGTGGTTTGGATATTCACAACAGTGACGTCATTGGTGTCGTGGTCGGCTCCAGCTGTGACTACTTTTCTTCAGTTGCCTACCCAGATGAACTGCAAGGCGGTTTGCGCATGGCGAAAGTGGGCAACAGCTCGGTTACCTACGAAGTCGCCATTTTTAAAGACGGCGAGGAGCAAGCCGCGGCCGCAGGCAGCTTTACCCATGTGTTTGTGAACCGTGGGGATCGACGCCCGACGCCCATCCCTGACGCTATCCGTCAGGCCTTGGAGCCATTGTTGGTGACGAGTGTTTAAGTTTTTTAAGGAATAGTAATGTCTGAGATTTTACAGCAAACATTGTCTTTACCCTGCGGGGCTGTATTGCCCAACCGTTTGTGTAAGGCGGCTATGACTGAAGGTTTGGCCGATGCGGCGGGTATTCCGACTGAGCCGTTAGCGCGTTTATACGGACTGTGGTCTGACGGCGGGGCGGGTTTGTTGTTGTCGGGCAATATTTTAATCGATGGCGATCACCTCGAACGCCCAGGTAATGTCATCCTTGAAAAGCCAGCTGATGACGCCATGCGCTCGGCATTGGCTCGTTGGGCTAAAACGGCAACGCGTAATGGCAATCACTTTTGGGCGCAGCTGAGTCACGCTGGGCGTCAAACACAGGTGCAGGTAAACCCTAAGCCTAAGGCGCCATCAGCGGTAAAAGTCGGTTTGCCGGGCGGACAATTTGGTGAACCCCAAGCCCTAACGATCGCCGAGATAGAAGAGCTGGTGCAGCGCTTTGCGAGGGCGGCTAAAACCGTGATCGAAGCAGGTTTTACGGGGGTGCAGATTCATGCTGCCCACGGTTATTTGATTTCACAATTTTTGAGCCCCCGCACCAATCAGCGCGATGATGCCTATGGTGGTGACCTCAAAGGGCGGGCTAAATTGTTGTTAGACATAGTGGCGGCGGTGCGCGCGACTGTAGGTTTGTCTATTCCGGTTGCGGTTAAGCTCAACAGCGCCGACTTTCAAAAAGGTGGGTTCGAATTTTCCGACAGCCTGCAAGTGTCGCAGTGGTTGGAAGCGGGCAGCGTCGACTTAATTGAAGTGTCGGGCGGTACCTACGAGCAGCCGAAATTATTGGGCGTCGAAGGGCTGGAGGCAACCGAAGACGTTGACCCCGCACTGCTGGTGCAAGACAAACCTGAGCAGGCCGAGTCGAGTCGTCAGCGTGAGGCTTACTTTGCTGAGTTTGCGCTGGCCATGCAGGCGCGCGTCAACATTCCATTAATGGTCACCGGTGGTATGCGCCAACGGGTGGTCATGGAAGATGTCATTGCCAGCGGCAGCGCCGACGTCATTGGTTTGGGGCGTCCCTTGTGTGTACAGCCCGATGCACCACAACAACTGCTGGCGGGTGCTAAAAGCCTGTCACGCTGGGAGGACGATTTAGCGTTGCTCCCCCAATGGATGAGTTTTTTATTGCGTGTGGACAGCATTCGTTTTGTGGCGGTATCGGCGGTGCAATATTGGTATTACGCGCAGATTGATCACCTCGCGCACACGGGTGAAACCCGTTTAAAGCAGACGGTGTTTCAGGCGGCAAAGCAAGTGATGGCGCAGCAAAAGACGTGGCTCAAAGAGAGGCGGGCGTTTAAAGCGAGTCGCAGCTGAAGTAGGGTGTGTTTTGGCAAACATCACATCGACAGCCATTAAATCGACGGTCATAAATCGACAGCCAAAAAAAGGGCGTGTTCAATAAGAACACGCCCTTTTTTATATCAGGATTGTTTACCCGTAAGCGGGCTTACAAGCCCGAGATAGCTTTGATTTCTAGGAAGTCAGTAAAGCCGTGCTCGCCCCACTCGCGACCGTTACCTGACTGCTTGTAACCGCCGAAAGGCGTGTCGAAATCACCAGAAATACCGTTGATGCTGATGTTCCCTGCACGTAATTGCTTGGCGATTGCACTCACGCGTTTCGTGTCAGTACCCTGAATGTAAGCGGCTAAACCATAAGGCGTGTCGTTGGCAATCTTAATGGCTTCTTCTTCTGACTCGTAAGGCAGAATGGTCAGCACTGGGCCAAAGATCTCTTCGCGAACAATGGTCATATCATTGTGGGTGTTGGCAAATACAGTCGGCTGAACAAAGTAGCCTTTATCAATGCCTTCAGGTCGACCAACGCCGCCGCATACCAAGGTGGCACCTTCGTCGATACCCGTTTGAATCAAACCCTGAATCTTATTGAATTGCAGTTCACTGACAACCGGCCCCATGGTGGTGTCTTCGGCTTTTGGGTCGCCGACCACAACCGTTTTAGCCGCTGCTTGGGCAGCGCGAATCGCGGCATCCATTTTGGCGGCTGGTACCAGCATGCGCGATGGCGCGTTGCAGGATTGGCCGGTGTTCTGAAACATGTGCGCGACGCCACGCGCCACAGCCGCTTCAAAACCGTCGTCATCGAGCAGAATGTTGGGTGACTTGCCGCCCAGCTCTTGAGCGACTCGCTTAACCGTGGGTGCGGCGTTTTGTGCGACCAGTGTGCCGGCGCGGGTGGAGCCGGTGAATGACACCATATCGATTTCAGGGTGGCTGGAAATAGCCGTGCCGACACCGGGACCGTCGCCATTGACCATGTTGTAGACACCCGCCGGAACGCCCGCTTCGTGTATGACTTTACTGAGCAGGTAGCCAGACAAAGGTGCCACCTCAGATGGCTTAAGAACAACCGTACAGCCAACCGCCAGCGCGGGTGCGATCTTGCACGCCATCTGATTCACCGGCCAGTTCCACGGGGTGATCAAGCCGCAAACGCCGATGGGTTCTTTGATGATCTGGCTGTTGCCCATGCTGCCTTCGAATTTGAAGGTGCGTAGCAGCTCCAGTGCTTTGGCGAAGTGACCAATACCGGTGGCGGCTTGGGCTTCGATGGCCAACTTGGTGGGTGCGCCCATCTCCTCGGAGATGGCGTCGGCTATGTCGTTGTAGTTGTTTTGGTAAGCCTCACAGATGGCTTCGAGCATCTCGATGCGCTCTTGCCTGCTCGACTGTGAGGTCTGGGCAAAGGCACGGCGAGCGGCTTTGGCGGCCAGCTCGACATCGGCGGCGCTGCCCAGAGAAATGCTGGCGCAAACGGCTTCGGTCGCGGGGTTGATAACGTCCAGAGTACGCGGTTCGATTGGGTCGACCCACTGGCCGTCGATGTAGAACTGATTATAAAGTCGCATGAAAACACCTCGTGATTTTGACGCTCGACAATAACACCTTTTATTTTGTTGTAATACATGGATGCACGGTAAAGAAACGTGTGGTTGCTAGCCTTCGCTATAGATCAAACGCACGATTTCGGTGGACTATTTATAGCTTATTATCGAGCATTGATGTTGCCCCCCATGGAAAATACCTTGCTGGGTGGGCAGACTATTTTTAGCTGGTGCCGTGTTATGGTGATGTGAATCCAGCTCTGTCTTAAAATGAGGTGTTACATGGGCGTTTTGCTCAGTGATCAAGCGGTCGCCCAGCGGGTGTTAGAGCACATAGAAAACAAAACCACCGACCAGGGCGACAGTGTGTGGCGCGAACCGGTGGCAAACTACCGTTCAGTGAGTCGCTTTGATGCCGAGGTTAAACAGGTTTTACAGCGCTACCCCGTGCCCTTCTGCCCTTCGGCCGCGCTGCCTGATATCGGCTCGTACGTCGCCCGAGAGGCGGCTGGCATACCGCTGGTGGTGGTACGTGGCCGCGATGGCAAGGTGCGTGCTTTTCGCAACGCCTGTCGTCACCGCGGCGTGCAAATAGCCGAGGGCAGTGGTTGTGCCAAGGCCTTTCGCTGCATGTACCACGGTTGGACCTATCGCTTGGATGGCAGTTTGCAGCATATTCCCCATGAACAGGGTTTCCCCGATCTCGACAAAGAGCAACACGGTTTAAAGTCGGTCGCGGTGGAGGAGCGCGGCGGCTTGATCTTTGTCACCCAGCAAGGCGAGCCAGACGTCAGCGTGCTGGATGCGATCCCAGAGCTCATCAACCCCAAACAAGAGGTGTTTAGCACCCAGGAATACGAGCTGGATGTGAACTGGAAAGTTTTTTTGGAGAGTTTCTTGGAGGGTTATCACATTAAACCCGCGCACAAAGACACCTTCTTCCCGTTTGGTTTCGACAATCTCAACCTGATCGAAACCTTCGGTCGTAACTCGCGTATCACCTTTCCCTTTCAGCGCATGGCGGGCCTTGCCGACATTGCGCCGGAACAGCGTGAGGTCAGTGGTTTGTTAACCTATGTACACCAGCTTTTCCCCAATGTGTTGGTCGCAGTGCTGACGCACCACACGGCGATGATTGTGCTCGAGCCGATGGCGGTGGATAAAACGCGGGTGATTAACTACTCGCTCACCAACGGCGTCTTGGCAGGGGAGGAGGCTTTAAGCCGGGCGCGTATTGATGCCGAATTTGTAAAGGGCACGGGGCAAGCCGAGGATATTGCCTTGGCCAAGTCGATTCAGGCGAGCCTGCACAGTGGCGCCAACGAGGTGTTTACCTTTGGTCACTTTGAACCCTTAATTGGTCACTTTCACCGAGCGTTAACCGCGCTGTTGGAAGGTGAGCAGACCCTTACGTTTTAGCGGTAGACCTACTTACGCTGGGGGCCCGCGCCCAAAACAACGATGGCGATGAAGACATGACAGTATTTACCGATAAGAACGTACCGGACCAAGCGGGCAAGACATTTTTTATTACCGGTGCCAATACCGGCATTGGTTTTGAATGCGCAAAAGTGCTCGCTGGGAAAAACGCACGGGTTTTGATTGGCTGTCGTAACCCCGACAAAGCCGAGAGCGCTAAGCAGGCAATACTCAGTGAGCTGCCCAGCGCTGATATCAGTTGTGTCGCGCTTGACCTGGGTGACCTAGAGTCGGTGCGTGCCGCGGCGGAGGTGGTGAACCGTGAGCCCCGCCTTGATGTGCTGATTAATAACGCCGGTATCATGACACCGCCGCTGGAGCACACAGCTCAAGGTTTTGAAAGCCAGTTCGGCGTGAACCACCTAGGCCCATTTATGCTTACCGGTTTGTTGTTGGATAAATTAAGCGCTACAGAAAACGCCCGTGTCGTTAATACCACCAGCCTAGCCCATCACTCGGGTGTTATTGATTTTGACGACATCAATGCAAAAAACGGCTACAAAACCGGCAGCCGTTACAGCCAAAGCAAGTTGGCCAATATCTTATTCTCCTATGAATTGCAGCGCCGTCTAGACGATAAAGAGCGAGATAGGCAGCCGAGCGACCTGATCTGCGTTACTTGTCACCCTGGGGTGGCCGATACTGAGCTCTCTCGGCACCTGCCCGTCTGGTTTAAATGCTTCATGCCAGTGGTGCGGTTATTGTGCAATACACCGCGGCAGGGCGCGTGGCCAACGTTAATGGCCGCAACCGCAGACAATATAAAAGCCACAGACTTTTGTGGCCCCAGTAAACGCAAACAAACGGCTGGCCCGGCTATGTTAGTGAGGTCCAGCCGTCAAGCGAGGGATCCAGAGCTGGCTAAAAAACTCTGGGATATGTCCTGTGATATGACCGGATTCGAGCCTTTAAAAAGCGCTTAATCGAGCAGTCATGAAAAAACATCATTTAAAAACTTGGATTCAAACCTGAAGTGCATAGCTTAACGAGATAGAAGAGGTGGCTAGATGGAAAGGAGGGCGCGGGGTATTGCCTCCGTGTTGTTACACAGCGTCGCTGGTGCCTGAAGGAAGTCTGGCAAGCCGTGGCTTAAGGTTGTAATGGTCAATTAGCAAAAAAGCGCTTCCAGACTGGGTCTGGCGGCGCTTTTTTTGTTCGATAAAAAGGCGGGTGGTGTCTACACACCAACCGCCTTTTTGCTCAGTAGAGCGGCTTGCTGAGCTCGGCCCAATCAATGTCCGCATCGTCTGGCATGTGCTCGTATTCTAGAACGCCCAGTGCTTCAAACTTGGGGCGTATCTTGTCGGTGAGCAAACCAATACGGCGCAAGTTTGGAATTACGCGGGAGAATAACAGCTTGCGGAACTGCGCCGTGGCGCCGCCATCGAGAAACACCTGACGCGCCTCTTCAAGATCAAAATCAAAGTGACGGAAGACATCGGTGGGCACCAG
>Ga0105356_10003483_pt1 | contig 15463 bp, 16 predicted proteins | sample GOMGulsemesocosm_3_FD_83502 | JGI IMG/M metagenome (GOLD analysis project Ga0105356, IMG submission 83502) | Methane-oxidizing microbial communities from mesocosms in the Gulf of Mexico - GOM9D Gulf of Mexico | ecosystem: Environmental > Aquatic > Marine > Cold seeps | place: Gulf of Mexico...
AAGCTCACTCAACGAGTTATTCAGTTCGTTGGAGTTGTTCCGTAAGTTTGTCGCAGATAAGCCTATTCGTAAGCTAACCAAAGAAGATATGCGCGAGTACCGAGAAGGTGTGTTGCAAGTTCCTTCTCGCTTCTATCAGAACAAAGGGTTGGCGAATATGTCATTCAAAGAGTTGTTGGAGGCAGCTGAGAAGAATGACCTGAAAAGGCTGAGCAGTCGCTCGGTAGGCAAGAAAATAGAAGCCGTAAGTCAGCTTCTTAAGTGGGCTTATGAGTCAGCAGACTTCTTGGATGAAGATCTTTCTGGTCCACTTCAAAAGAAATACCTCGATATTTCACAGAATGCTAAGCCCGGGACATACCTGGCCTTCGAAAATCAGCACCTGAACAACCTTGTTAATTGCTATCTCTACAGGGGGTGCCTTCCAAGACGATTGCATAAGGTGTCGCCTTATAAATTTTGGTTGCCCCTCATTGGCATGTATTCCGGTGCAAGGTTAGAAGAGGTATGCCAGTTACATCTTCAAGACATAGTGATACGAGATGGCATGTATATGTTCCGAATATCGCCGGTTGATGATGAGGGGGCTGGGAAGAAGGTTAATATCAAAACAACATCGTCGCATCGTGAGGTGCCTATCCATAGTGAGTTAATCAGGATTGGTTTGCTGGATTATGTTGATGAGTTGAAGGTTGCAAAAGAAGTTCGGCTTTTCCCGGATCTCAATAATGAGAATCCAAAGAAACGTTATGGTTATGCGGCTACTAAGTGGTTTGGGGATACGCTTCGTAAAACTATCGGGTACGAAAAGAGCCAAGGGTACTGCTTTCATAGCTTTAGGAAACTGTTTATCCAGCGGCTACAGAATGTTACTGAAGTGGACAGGCAGGTGCGGAAGGCGCTTGTCGGTCACTCGCCTGGTAATGGCGATTCGCATGAAGTCTATGAGGGCCGTTATGATGCTGATGTGTTGAAAAGCAACATTGAAATGCTTGTATACCCGGACCTTGATCTTGAAGCCGTGAGTTGGAGTGACTTTAAACAGCGCTTGGCAGAATGGAATAAAGTCTAGGAGGGTAATTAAACAGGTTGGCGTTTAAGGCGTTAACTTGATTAGCGTGGGGTCGTTACTCGATAAACAAATATGGCAGAGTATAAAAACGTAAATCTAAACTAAGAAACCCTTGAGTAGAGCTGTTTTTAGAACAGATAAAAAGTTACGAACATTAAGAGAGGGGGGGGGACTCTTAACCCGTGCTCACCTATCGATATAGGTGTCTAGGGTGTGTCAGGCCCACCTAATCCATTCTATAAGACGTACCAGTACTTCAAAAGTTAGAATTTGTACCCTGTAAAGCTGGGGTTGCTCTGCCAAATATTTTGAAACTCTTGGTAAAGCAGTACTGGGCTCTTGTGGGTGATATTGCACTATTTCCCCTATTCCGGGTCCAGCACACAGCCTCTCAGGTTGTTTATCCATAAAAATTGATGCTTTTGTTGAAGTTCTAGGGTCAAAAGCTATTTCTGCACCGGTGTCAAATCTATAAGAGATCAGATAATCATTATTATCTTTTGCTAAAAGTGTTAGATGAGAAAGTGAGTTCAAATACTCTTCTAAGAAATGCCCGTTGATTTTCACTGTATTTTTATTTCTCTGGTTTGGAAAACCGAGATTATGATGAATAATCAGTGGTGGCAAATAATGAGTTTCCTACTAAACATATACTTGAAGAGCGGGTTAGATACCCGTTGCTCTGGTGGGTATACATGAAAAGGGGGAGCCTGTAATCGTGCTGGCTCCCCTTTTATCTGAACACTTCCGTATGCTCATAACTATTAAGATGCTGGTCTATAACCCATTGGTAATTACCAATGGGTACTAACTTGCCTTCAGCAATGCTTCTGCTTCAGCTTCGACCATGTCGTGTAGTATGTGTCTGAGATCTTTTACAGGTAGTGCCTCGAGATGTCTCCCTTTCAATACTAATCTCAGCTTTTTCGAAACCGCTTTGGAAAGATTATCCTTGTTGCTAACTTCGGGTAGATATTTTTTTAACGCATCCAACAAACATATTCTTAATTTAGGACTACTTCCGTAGCTTCGCTCTAAAACGTCAAAGAAGATTTGTTGTTGGGATAGTAGGATGCTTGTGTATATGGTCCTGTCGCTATCCTGGAAAATATCGAACTCGCTTGTGTCTTCCCATGGGGCAACGGTGAGGTGAGCTCCCCACCATAACCTGGAAATGGCATTTCTCCTCAGTGCAGCCAAACCTGCACCCGGTGTTTCAAACCAGTGTTCCAGTATATAGTTTCGGCTTTTATTATCTTCTTCCTTAAGGCTGTTTGGCCATCGTTTCAAACAATAATCCCAGAATGTAGTGTGAGTTAAGGTTGCCCATAATCTTGGATCGGATGCTTGGGTTCTGTTTAATCTGCCAAGATAGCTATAGATTTTAAGCGCATTGTCAGTGTCGTTCAGGTCGTTACCTACACTGCCGTGAACTTCTAATTCGGGAGCGGTTTCCACAACTTCGATAGTGGTAGAGAGTAATTCTTTTTCATCTAAAAACTGATAAGAAGCTCCTTCCTGATAAACCTGTAAGCCGCTTGCGTTGTCTAGCAGCTTTTTCATGTCGCGAAGAGTTTTCTCGGGTAATATTTCAATTGTGCTCATCAGCCAGCCCTCTTATCCAGTTCTTTGTTTACCTCAACGAAAGCTCTTCCTAGAGGGTTGGATAGAATAGCCTGCGCGGCCAACAGAGGCTTCTCAATGTCTAAATCCATCTGTGTAACTATCTCATCCAAGCGATCAGCCCAGGTTACACCCGGTGCACTGTCATCTCTTAGCAGAGTCAGTGCTTCCACTAAAACCGGCAAAACAATAGATGTATGTAAAACAGAAGGAACCCGGTCTCTTATTGCGGCATATTCATCCCACCCCGCTTTAGGCAGTGTCACAATAATTAACTGAGTTTCATAGGTGCATTTGAATGGGCCAATATCTTCCTCACCTTCCTCAATCCTGATAAGAGATGCAACAGGAGCTTTCAATGCATCAAAATCTTTTTCAGCCAAAAATGAGTAGGTGGGGACAATGGCAATCAGCTCACCTGAATTAATGTCAAAATTCGCGCCATCATAATCCGAGTGCATACCAGCTGGTGCGTAACCTTCAATCCGCTTTACAGCCACTAAGCTTATTTCAATATAAACTTTACCTTCCAGATCTGGTCCATCAAAAGTTTGGCTAAATGCCTGTTCTCTGGTGGTAAAAGATTCCCGGTAATACGTCCTTGGGCAGTTTATGCGAATTAACCATGTCGCATCTCCTGACTTAATCAGCTCGTCAATTTGCTCATGATGAGCCTCAAGGCCATTGATAGTAAGCGCTATTGATTCGTCGTAGATTATGCACTCAACTCCAGGTTGTATTTCATCTACTGACGCTGCAACGTCATCACCGTTGCCCAAAACCGGATGAGGGTATGAAAGTACACTTTCCAACATTATCTGCCTCCCATGGCCAGGCAAAGGTCAGTATCAGAATCGACGACTACTAATAGTGATTTTTTGACACTGGCTTCTAACTCAAGATCAACAATCTTGTTCTCTTTAATCTGGAGATCATTACCACTGCTCAGGTCGCGTGCTGAGCTTAATTCCACAGGGAAGTCGTCACCTTCTCCCACAGCTTTTAACTTTAGATCACCTGAGACTGCAGTTTGGGACTCAAGGACAACCCTATACCCCTGTTCAACCTTGAAGCTTCTGAATCTGACGTTATGTTTTGAGAGAACTTTACTGTCTGCAGGTTTATCTCCAGTTCCAGGTTTTGTATGCTTTTTCTTTTTAGTTCTGTCATGCACCGGTGGGATACCATCTCCATCCCCTCCTTCTTCCACGACAGGAATAGTAGGGCGGTTAGCAATCTTGTTCGGTTGTAGAACAAGTTTTACATCTCTACTTCTTTGCTCGCCCGTTTCGACCTTAGTGCTTTCGCCTGAAAGCTCATTGCCCCCTTGGTCATCATTAATTGGATCATCCTCGGCAGGCAAATATCGTCCCAGATCAGGAATATCTTCCTGATCTTTCATGTTTTCACCACGGACCTCTTTTAAGACATCCTGAACAAAAGCCGTTATCTTGTTGATGACCTCTTTGGCTTCCTTCATCTGAGCGTGAGACCAGTTCCGTGTTTCTTTTTCAGACCATGATTCGTGAGTGGCGCCTTCTAGCTGAGCAAGATATTTGTTGCCTTCATCGTTGTCACAAATAAAGACACCCGCAAAATTGCTTAACAGCGTACTGCCTTTGCTTTCGACCAAGATCAGTGGGAGTCGCATTGTTGCCCACCTTTCAGGTAAATCTGAATTCTTTAGCTCACGGTAGAGATAAAATTTAACCTCACCTATTTTGGGGATGATTCTTGCGAATGGTTCACCGTTATACGGATCAGAAAGCGCTTTATAGAAATAAAGAGTTGATCCCAGTCCTTTACGAATTTGAGACTCCGGTACCTTAGCTGCACGTAATTCATTAGCCGCGTTGAATAACTCTTGTTCAAGATTGTCAGCATTAATCTCTTTTATGATGTTACTGTTTTCAACAAACCTGATAATGATCTGACCTTTTTGTATTGCCGCAAAAAAGTGCTCCAGAACTGAATGTCTGACTTTCTGTTCCCAATTATCGGTATCAAATCCTGTGATCCATAGATCAGTACCCACCTGCTCTCTTCGAAAGCGTGAAGGAATAGCTGTTTCATCGCGAATGGCTTCCCAGCTTTTTTTATCACCGGAGGGAATACACCACCACCCCTTAGCCTGGGTAATCTCATCATCCATATCAGGGTGAGGGAAGCTGGCTAACAGAGACTTTGCAATGAATACTCGGTCACCAGAAATTGTCTTTGTCGAATACATGACAGTTCGTAGTGCCGAATGAGCGAAAGGGGCTCGCTGTCCAATACCAAAAGTTCCCCCTCCAACACCCTGAGCTGAACTGGCACCTTGTTGCTTTAACAGTCTGAAGAAAGGGTTGGTCCTGTCGTTATCACCACCGACAAGGCCAGTAGTGTTGTAATCACCAATGCGCAGTACGGGTATGGCTGCTGAATTGAGTGCCTTCAGCCCGTTCTCAAAGAAGTCTTTTTCATTTCCCGTTCCATCAGGCAGACCCTGAAGTACGTACTCCTTACATGCAGTGAAATAATTCACAAACTTTTCTCTGCCTGGGAATTCATCCCGGGGAAGCTGAACCAATTCAAACTCGGCGATAGTGGGCTTCCCAGAACCATCCCTGACATCACCTATGTTTTGACACGTTTCACGACCTAATGATTCAGGTCTTTTAAATTGCTGAACACCAGATTCATTAAGACCCTGCTCTTCACCACCATTCAATAACGGGAAAAACCAATCCATCGAATACCTCCTATTCCTTTATTTCACTATGCTCAAGGCGCTACAGCTTAAAGACATCTTCATCTTCAGAGCCTTTTCTGTCGAAACGGCCCTTCATCTCTTCTACTGCTTTTTTCAGCGTCTGATGAATTTTTTTAACATCCTCGTCCGTATATGAGTAATTTGAACGATTAGATAAGTTGCCAATAAGTCTGATGTCTTTTAGGGCTTTGCTTACCCTTTTTTCTGCAAGTTCTACGAACTTTTCTCTAGACATAAAAGTCACCATTTACTTATATACTTCATATATACTTTCAAATGTACGGGTAGATATGATCATTGTCCAGAGTTTTGTTCAAAAGGTATGCAGTTTTAAGTCTCGTTTCCTGTATCATGCGATTGCTTCCAAGCGGGCTCCCTGTTATCCTGGCAACGCTTCTATTCATGGTACGATCACCTAATGCCCGCAATTAAAATTGTTGACCTTTTTGCCGGCCCAGGCGGGCTTGGAGAAGGCTTTAGCTCACTTGATGACTCATTCGAGATAGTAGTCTCGGCAGAGATGGACTCTCATGCCCACGCGACTTTACAGTTACGTTCGTACTTCCGTTTACTTCAAAAAGAAAAGCCTGAATATATAAATGACTATTACAGGTTTTGTAATGGAGAAATTTCCGAACCCTATAGTGAAAAAACTCACGATCTTTGGTTAAAATCTCTTGAAGAGGCAAGACAAATAAAGCTTGGAAGTAAAGAAGGGAATGAGGAGCTGGATCAGAGAATTCAGAGTGCACAACTAGAAGAAAAAACAAAGAATGATCATTGGGTACTTATTGGAGGCCCCCCTTGTCAGGCTTACTCATTGGTTGGTCGGGCAAGAAACAAAGGAAACAGTGAATATAAAGCTGAAGATGATCATAGGCACTTCCTATATGAGGAATACCTGAGAATCATCCAAGAGTATTCACCAGCCGTCTTCGTAATGGAAAATGTCAAAGGGATACTCTCATCTAAAGTAAATAATCGACCTATTTTTCATGACATTCTTCGAGACCTTTCTAATCCAAACGGAGCGTTAGAAAAAGAAGAAGGTGATAACTCTTCAAAGTATCGGATATGCTCCCTGGTCACTGGAGATACATTCCATCATAGGGATAATCCTGAAGATTTCGATGCAAGAAAGTTCATCATACGATCTGAAGACTATGGTGTACCTCAAGCTCGTCACCGGGTAATTCTTCTGGGCATTCGTGAGGATATTCTAGTTAAAAATGGTGTCCTTACTAAGCATGTTAGCAGCTCAGTTCAAGAAGCTTTGGAAGGAATTCCAAAACTAAGAAGCAAGCTGAGTAAAGAGAGAGACACAGCTAAAGCCTGGCAACAAACAGTCTCTGATCATATTGATGACCTGATAGCAGACGTCAAAGAAAAGCCTTATCTGAATCTTGAGTCATTGATTGCTTTTTTATCTCAGGCTCAACTAGATATTCAGGAAAGACATGAATCAGGGAGTCTTCGTTTCTTGAAACAAGAACCTTCACAAACTATGTCAAATCTATCTCTTGGAAATTGGTATCAAAGAGATGGAGACAAATTGAAGGTATGGTTAAATCATGAATCTCGAGGGCACATGTCTGACGATCTCAGACGTTATGTTTATGCTTCATGTTTTACCCAGGCAATGGGCAAATCACCTAAGGGGCATAAAGAGTTTGCACTTAAAGGACTTACTCCGGAACACAAGAATTGGAAATCCGGAAAGTTTTCTGACCGATTCAGAGTCCAGGCATTTCCATCAGCTTCCACTACAGTAACCAGCCATATATCTAAAGATGGTCACTACTTCATTCACCCTGATCCGGGCCAGTGTCGAAGTCTGACAGTACGCGAAGCTGCCAGGCTACAGAGCTTCCCGGATAACTACTTCTTCCAAGGGCCCAGAACAGAACAGTTCAAACAGGTAGGAAACGCAGTTCCACCTCTGCTTGCATACAAGATTGCTGAAATAATCAGGGACATTATCGAAGGGAAAGAGCCAGAAACAGCTAAATCAGTGCAGGTAAAAGAAATTAAAAAGAAATCAACTGCTCAATGTGATCTCGAATTGGTGTAGGCCATGGCTGACGTGCATGACAAGCAGACACGCAGCCGAAACATGTCAGCAATAAAAAACAAAGATACCAAACCAGAGCTCTGGCTAAGAAAGCAGCTTCACGCCCGCGGATTTAGATACCGAATTAACTCCTCCAAGCTCCCAGGGAAACCAGATCTTGTATTTCCTAAATACAAGGCTGTCATCTTCGTGCACGGCTGCTTTTGGCATATGCACTCTTGTCCGCTCTTCAAGGTTCCGCAGACTAGAGCCGAGTGGTGGATGGATAAATTTACCAAAAATAAAGAAAGGGATGACGCCGTCAAACAAGAACTGGAGCAACTTGGCTGGCGTGTTCTGACTGTTTGGGAGTGCACAATGAAAGGGAAGGGTAAGGCTGATCCGGAAAAGTTGTTGAATAATGTATCTACTTGGCTAACCCACAGTGCTCGATCTGAAGAGCTTTCTTCCTGAGAAGGCAGGTTTGCAAAATGGTTTTTTATAAATTTTCTGGTACTCGTAATTTCATTCAGGAACGGGCTCTCAGATAACCCTTCTGGTCAATGCGGATATGGCGGTGAGCTTCACGCGGCGCCCTTCTGTGCGAGTGGTTTGGTAGGCCGGGTTGGTTGGTCAGAAGTTGATAGAAGTTGTTCTTTGTTGATGTTTTTTTATGGCACCTCTGATTTTTGTAGGAGATGAAGCTGTTATCTCTGGTGATCACGCTTATTTGCTTAACTATAAGCAATTAAATTCTGGTTGCTTAAAGGCAGTGAACCTATCAGGTTACCGCCTTTATTCTTATACCAAGCCTAAACCGTTAAGTTGTTAAAAACGCAAAATCCCGACAACTTTTGACGTACAAAAAACAACATCTGCTCCCAGAGCTAACTATAAGGATGATATGAAACGGATCTGTAGCCACAGGATGCATCCGGGTCAGTTTTCTTTCCACCACCTAAGACATTGACAGATTAATACGATAATAGGGCTTCTGCTAATGCTTGTGGTACCCTCCCGTTATCTTCGGGAGGTGAAATGGAATTCTTTGCATCAGACCCAACACTTTCAAGCTACTGGCGATCGGTCATTCTATTTGGTCGTAACTCTGCTTCTTATAAGTTTGCGTTAGGGAAATCATTAATAGAACTGGCTGATCGGTCCGGCAGTGATTTAGTTACGTTGGAGCAATTAGCTGAGCCTTTCAGTCGGCATCTATGTGAGCACTTATTGTTAGCGGATAAACAGGGAAATAGAGCTTCTGGGAAATTTCTGGCTGCATGTCGGCAGTTTAATGGTGGTCAGCTTTCACAGGATGAGCTCATTGGTCAGACAGCAAGGCTTGGCTTTGTGAATGTGATTGATGCTTTTCATGTTGTGAACACTGAAGACGTACCGGAACGTTTCTTTATTGATGACCGTCGACAAAGTGACGGCATCCGAATTACTGATGCGCTGTATGAGTTGTTTGCAGATGACTCTAATCACTCATTGCTTGATGAAACAGAAGCCCGCTGGCGTTTAGTGGAAACCGCTTGGGATCTGAATGTATCTCGGAATCTAATCAGTGTTGATCATGACCATGAAAGTGGAAGGCTCCTGACTCAATCCGGCAACCGACGCATAGATATAACCAGTAGTCGTGATGCATTGAATGGCTATCAGTGGGGCAAGTGTTTGTATTGCTTCGATACCATTTCCTTAGAGCCAGGATCAGATGATCTAGCTGATGTTGATCACTTCCTACCTCATAGACTGAAGCTTACAGCTGAGTTTCCGAATCTAGATGGCGTATGGAATCTGGCTCTGTCGTGTCAGTCATGTAATCGAGGTGAATCAGGTAAGTTTGACCGTTTACCCTCTAAAACTCTCCTACTGCGTCTACACAAACGCAATGAGTACTTGATCACTAGTCATCACCCTTTGAGAGAAACCTTGATACGGCAAACCGGTGCTAATGCACAGCAACGTTCACAGTTCCTTCAAGACTGTTATCATCGAGCAAGCATGTACCTTAATCCCAACTCAGTTTGGGAGCCGGAGTTGAAAGGAACGCCAATAGATGACGACTGATTACTACGAACAGAATGCACAGGAGTTTTTTGATGGAACAGTCTCCGTTGATATGTCTGAACTGTATGACCGCTTTCTGCCGTTAGTACCTGAAGGTGGCTCAATTATGGATGCCGGATGTGGGTCAGGGCGTGATGCGCTTTCGTTTCAGAATAGGGGTTATAAAGTCACTGCATTTGATGCGTCTGAAACGATCTGTAAGCTCGCCTCAGAGCTGCTTGGTAGGGCAGTAGAATGTATGTGCTTCAATGAGATAGATCGGCAGGGAGAGTATGATGCTGTCTGGGCATGTGCCTCTCTTTTACATGTGCCCAGAGCTGAACTTCCGGGCTCTATTTCAGCGTTGATCCAGTCGTTAAAACCGGGTGGTGTGATGTATTGCTCATTCAAACTGGGTGATGAAGAATGGGAGTGCGACGGACGATTTTTTACTGATATGACTGACGATAGTTTCAGAGCATTAATGAAAGAAATCTGTCCGGATGCAGAAGTTGAGATGTGGATTACAGAAGATCAAAGACCAGGTCGTAATGAGAGCTGGCTGAACGCTCTTGTAAAGCTATAACGCTTTCTGTTTTTCATATGCTTTATCCCATAACTGATTAGCAATTTTTGTCAGGCTTTGTGGTGCGTAGTAGGGATGCTTTGTTTTTGTTAGCACTCGTTTTGCCAGATCTTTACTGATGTAATCCACTGAACCGATATTTACGGGTAATTCTTTAAAGTATTTTCCATCCTGATCTTTTTCGTAGCTACAAACACCATGCTCTTCATCCAACTCTAATGCTTCGTATTCAAATGAGCCTGGACGTGCCGGATGTTTCAGAATGAATGTGTGTTGAATCTTCAAGCCTGTACCAGTGTTATTGGCACCTTTTTTTAGAAGAGTTTTCAGCGTTTCGAAATCATCCGGATGGTATGCAATGAGTATGTGAGCATGTAGCCGTTTATTAGCTTGCCTGCCCAATTCCAGCGTGAAGAAAAAGTTTGCTTCGTTATCAAGACTCTTGAGAGCTTTTGATAACCTGTCACCGTAAGCAGATACAGGGCCTTTTTTAGCCTTAGTTAATTTACCTTCAGTAATGCGATCAAAGTGGACGGTCGCAAACGCGGTTTTGTAGCCTTCTCTTTCTCCCTTCCATTGCAGTAACGCTTTGAACAGATAACGAAGCTGATAGCTCACTTTTCTATTCTTAACACCAAACTTAAATGGCCCTGAACGTTTCTTGCGATTAGATAGAGAAGGTAATGAATCAGTAGAGGGGATATTACTGTTACTTGTGTCTACTGGAGCAAGGTTATTTCCGGTGATTTCTTGCTGCTGCATAGCCCTGAGAATACGTGGGTTGGGGGCTGATATTGCTTCTGGTTTTGTCATGTGTGTTTTTCGCAAAATGCACCCTGCCTAAATGAATTGAATGGCTATTGATTATGAGGCGTTGTATCGAGGTACTCTTCGTTTAATAGCTTGCCAATTCGGGTTGTATGGTCGAATGAATACTGGTGCTCAATTGGGCTGTTAGAGCATCGGCCGGCTAACCTTGGACTTCCCATCTAAGCCAAAGGCGCACCAAAGAACCGTTTGTGAGGGCGTATCCACGGGTGGGCACAGTTGAGGCCAGAATAATTCAACGTATTACTCTCGTGATAAAGATATTTCCAAGCTAGTTAAGATATTAGTAAATAAAAAGTGGGTGTACAGAAGAACTTAAAAAGCCCGCATTATGTGAGGAGGTTCTGTATCGTACTGTTAAATGTTCGTTTAACAATACGATACATACTCCGGAGACCAGGGATGAATAATGACAAGCTGATCGCTTATTACAGGGTTTCTACGTCAAGGCAGGCTAAAAGTGGCCTGGGTCTTGAAGCCCAGCGTCGTGACGTTGAAGCGTACGCTGCAATGACCGGTCAGGTCGTCAGTGCTGAATTCACCGAAGTCGAATCTGGAGGTAATAACGATCGTCCTCAGCTGCAAGCTGCTATAGAGCGTTGCCAGTTGATCAGAGGGCGTTTAGTGATCGCCAAGCTGGATCGCCTTTCACGCTCCGTTGGTTTTGTAGTCCAGCTTCAAGACTCCGGAGTGCCATTCGTTGCTTGTGACATGCCTGAGGCAAATGAAACGATGGTTCAGCTAATGTCTGTAATGGCCCAGGCGGAGAGAAAGGCGATTTCTGTTCGGACAAAGGCGGCATTGCAGGCAGCTAAAGCCAGAGGAGTGAAATTAGGCAACCCTAACCTTGCGGAGGCTCGTGCTGCTCGTAAGGGAGATGTAACAGCTAAGGCGCGATCTGTACGTTCAGAAAGGGCTGACAAACATGCGGCTTTGGTGATGCGGGAAATTAATCGGGCGCGAGCAGAAGGTGTGACTAGCTTGGGGCAAATCTCTGGCTGGCTTAATGAGCAGCAGATTGCTACCCCCCGGGGGTGTTTTTGGACAAGGGCTGCAGTTAGCCGGGTGTTAAAGCGGTCTTCTGAGCAGAGTCTTGATAAGTAAAACCCAGCTTAGGCTGGGCAATAGGTGTAGGATCGAATTGTCGGCCTTATCTTTAGATTCTTTTGTTTCTTCTTCGCTCAATTCTTACTCCTTGTGTGTAACGCTTCAAACACCGGCACAGCTTTTCTGCGTCCGAGAGCTTTGACTTGTTAGGCGCACTTCCGTCAAGGCGCTATAGATCATCTTCTGTCATTTGATCGTCTAACGTAGGAATATTTAAATGGGTGGGTTTAGGGGATTCATCGTATAAAGTTGCCAATATTAAGGCTGCACCTTTATTAAAATAATCCATGTTCTTTGGCATATATATGAACTCCTATCTATCAGTGAAGAATGCATCTAACGCCCAAAGCAGCGCGCATTTATGCGTCCGCCTGACTTTGCTTGTTATATTCTTTCTCAGGCTCGATACCTAGTTTTGTAATAATTTTATCAACGTATCTCAGCCTTCCTTTTAATGACTCTTGAAGCACTGCTTCATTTATGAACCTCTTATCCACTTCATTTAGTTGTTGTACATACATTTCTAGAAGTGCAATTGCTTTAGAAATGTCTGCATCATTTACTTCGACGTTATGAACAATTTTATTTCTAATATTCTTTAGATTATTTAGATCATTTATTTCAAACGAACTTCTAGATTCTTGCAGCTTGGTTACAAAGTGTTTTTCTGCATCGACTTTGTTTTTAAGTTTGTATGCGCTATATGCCGTAGCTAAAACAGAAGTCAACGCCGCTATAGCAGGAATTAGTTCTAGATATACACTCATTATCCTGCACCTCCATTAGAAAAATCCCAAAAAGGAGTTTGATCAATGACATGACGGTTATATCGCTCTATCCCGTGAATTATAAATATTCCAAACAGCGCAAAGTAAGAATACGTCACTGAATTTGGAATTGAATTCCCGCCGCCAGCGACGACCCCAAAAGCTACTGAAAAGAAGATGCTTATCACAATAGTAAATCCGAACATCAATTTGCTGTTCGAGGATAACCCAATTGATAAAGCGTACATGGCTGAAAATAGCATCAGTGATTTCTCAGAGACTGCGTTTGAGCTGGAAAATAACATCTCAAACAATAGCGGTAGAAATGGTAGTGCCATATGTAATAGCAGACACAGAAGATACTCCTCCCAATGTGGAGGAAGTCCTTTTACTCTATTGGCCATTTAAACTCCTATCTTGTTTTTGAATATAACGCCCGCTTAAGCGGAAAAATATTGTTGGCTATAATGTTGAGCGCAGTGAAAACAGCCAACTGTATTTTTTCCGTTTAAAGCGCTTGTTATATGCACATTGTTAAAAGTTAGAGTTAGCCCAGTGACTTAGCTCTTCAATTGGTTTAGGGAAACCAAGGCTATAAACAAAACGACTATCATTATCTTCAAAAACACTATTTCCAACACCAAGTAAAACGAAACCTTCGGCTAACAATGCACTGGCATCTTGAGCACATTCGGTTTCCACAATTTTTGTAACTTGAAGAAGGATTTCTTGTGATGTAGTGATTTCCGAGTTATCCATGATAATCCTTGTGCATATAACGCCTCGTTAAGAGGCAAAAAACTGTTGGCTAAAATTAGCGACGAAGGAGCAAAAGCCAACTGTTTTTTGTCCTTTTGAACGACTTGTTATACATACTTACAAAGTCACTATTTCTAATGAGTAACTTTCAGTCTGGAGCTTTGCCTCTTTGATAATCACATCAGGGTATGTCGCTTTTAATGTATCTATTAGTAACTTTCTTTGTGTTGATGGCATTTTCTCGCCAATAACAACCTCTTTAAGTGTTTCTGAAGAATAGTGATGAAAATTACTTTTATCTAAAGACACAATCCTAAGTTCATTTTCATAATCCCATTCAGTTGACTTTGTGGCTATAGTTTCAGTCACCTCTTGGACAAATTTATCATCTCCCTCAGAGCCTAGTATGCTTTCCGATTTGATAAAATCTACAAGATTTAAAGTATTAGGAGCGCTTTGATATTGAATTTTTATCGGTCTCATTACTTTATTAGATGACGAATAAATATCTTGCTGTAATAAGTCATTATCAAAGACCAAGCAAAAACCTCTTAAGCCATCGGCATAATGCGACCACATAAGGTTATTATAAATAGGGTCATTATCAGGTTCAGATAATGACAAACAAACGATTTTTGAATTATGAATAACATCAATTAAGTTTTTTAGATCGTGTTCAGCTATCTTTTGAAAAAGTTGACCATTTGTGAATTCACCTTCTTTTAACCCCATTTGGGTTAACATTTCAGTATATTTTTCTTGCCCTATATCTTCTTTTGGCTGGCATACGAAGACATCTAAAATCTCTTGGGGCACTGAATTGTCTTTAATGTGCGCACCTTCAAAAGGGTCATTAAAGTCGCTTTGGTTGGAAAACCATAATTGCTTGTTCGCTAACGCGGTTAGATTATTCGCATTAAACTCTCTAAATTTATAAAGTAACATATCTTCCTTGAATTAAACTCAGAGCGTGATGAGTATGTATAACAGTGTGTTATACGGACCAGTCCGTCCGCATAACACTCTTTCAATGCTTTTCTGTTAGAAACTTTTTTTTAGTAATCAACACCCTACTGTAACGGCTCTTTTGTCAATTTTGCGAATAAGTGGGAATCCTGGTCCATACATTTCCAGCTAATAAAAAGGGCGGGTAGCCCCGCCCGATCGGTTATTTTCCTTTACCGCGATTGGCGGGGTTGTTCGGGTTCAATTGCGCGCCACGGTTACCCTGGTTTTGTGAGTTCGTTCTATTTGTACCAGCAGTACCTTTGTTAACGTTGCTGATATTTGCATTGTGGTTGTTTTGCTTCGACATGATTATCATCCCTTTGGTTAGTTAATGTCAGGGGTTATGTTATCGAAACGACAAATTATGCAAATTGATACTTTGATGATAAAAATTGATATTTCATGATACTTCAAGGTAAAGCATGTGAAATCGCGATCTTGTTCTTTTTGAGTGAGCGTTTGTATTAAAAATACATTGTTGTTCGCCGGGGGGAGGGGGGCGACAGATTCGACCGTGGTTGCTAGTCAGCTACAACCGAGGCTCAAAAACTAATATGAATTGTAGCTTGTGGTGTTTAGGTAGAGCCTTGCAACGGCATCAAACATCGATAATGATGATAAGTGAGATTTCAAATAAACGCTGAGTGGAAAACTCTGACACCGGACTATGACACTTTTGAGGTAAGCAGAAACAAAAAACGCCCTGTAATGCGTTCTACAGAGCGTTTCTAAATGTATGGTACCGGTGGGCGGAGTCGAACCGCCACGCCTTTCGGCAACGGATTTTGAATCCGTCGTGTATACCAATTTCACCACACCGGCACATCTTCTAACGATCTTCGCAGGGCCTGTTCAGAAA
>Ga0105356_10003490_pt1 | contig 15444 bp, 11 predicted proteins | sample GOMGulsemesocosm_3_FD_83502 | JGI IMG/M metagenome (GOLD analysis project Ga0105356, IMG submission 83502) | Methane-oxidizing microbial communities from mesocosms in the Gulf of Mexico - GOM9D Gulf of Mexico | ecosystem: Environmental > Aquatic > Marine > Cold seeps | place: Gulf of Mexico...
TCATATCTTCCGGTTGCAGAAAACGTATATTTATTATCATATGTATAAGATCCTTTTGCATAAAAAGCGACTGTTCTTTCTCTTTCTTTACTTAAAGAAAAATAATCTGTTCCATCTGATAATAATTTCTCTATCAATCTAGGATCCGTAAATGGAGTCAATCCATTATCATATTGCAAACCATAACCACTAAAGCTGTTCTTGTCTCTATCTACATACCTAACTTCTAAACCAGAAAGTCCACTAAACTCATGTTTATCATCAACAATAGCATCGTATTGTAAACTATTTCTGAAATAATAAGAAGTCAATAGATAATCTGTTTTGGTATAAATTCCACCTCTGGGGAAAACAGATACAGGTGGTGTTGTTGGATTATTTAAATCTTGGTATAAGAAAATATTGTTATCTCTAACAATAGTTGTTTCAGCTGCGTTGTATGCCCCTACTACATTTGATTTTTCTTTAACCTTATGTTCAAATGAACTGTTTACACTCCTACTTGAAACTGCTAAATTGTATTTTAATTTATCAGAAATTTTATATTCTATATCTGCTTGAAATCGAATATCCTTTACTTCAAGGTCAATATAATTATTTTGAATTTCATTAAGAATATTAAGTGGTGCCCAGTTATTTCTGTAATACTCTAAATTGCCTTGTGCGTCTCTTGGTCTCAATGCTCTAGATGTATTCAACGCAAAACTGAAAGGATTGATATCAAAATCTCTTGTAATAGAACCACTAAAAGTATCTGTTTTACTTTCAAAAGAACCTGGTGCCTTTTGATTTCTTATAGATACAATAGAAGACAATGTCAAATTAAATTTATCAGTAAAATAGAAGGTGTTTTTTAAGTTTGATGTCAACCTCTTCACATTATCCGCAATTGACCATCCTGGATCAGAAAAATACCCTATAGAAGCATGGAATGAATTGTTATCACCACCTCCTGAAAAATTTAGAGAATGTGTTTGCGTCATTGACCTTTTGAAAAGCGTCTTAAACCAATCTGTATTTGCCAATTCATACTGTTTCAAAAAACGATTTCTAGCTTCTGGCGTATTTTCCAAAAAATAGCCACCTGTAGCAGGATTGAATGTATCAATTTTATTTGCCATTACATAATACAGTCCTCCGTATCTTGCTTGTGCCACTTCAGGTAAATCTAAAAAACCTTTGGATTCCAATTCTTTATAAATACTTACCGTTTCTTTAGAATTTAAGATATCATAACTATTGTAATTGGGAACATCTCTTACACTTTGTTCTAAGGTATAACTTACACTAAGTGGTGTTCCTCGTCTTCCAGACTTCGTATTAATTACAACAACTCCATTACGAGCTCTTGCCCCATAAAGAGAAGTTGCAGAAGCGTCTTTAAGAATTTCTACACTCTTAATACTATTGGCATCAATACCAGCCACGGAAGAACTTATCAATGTAGATGCATTTCCAGATGTCAATTCATTCAAATCTACATTTACAACATCTTCTTGTACAACTCCATCAATTACGTAAAGAGGTGTATTGTTTCCAAAAACAGAAGAAGAACCACGAATTGTAATTTTAGGAGCTGTTCCAAAGGTTCCAGAAACATTTTGGATATTTACTCCAGCAACTCGACCTTCCAACATTCTTGAAACATCTGATACTCCATCAATTTTTAACTCCTCCATTTTCACAGAAGTACTTGCACCTGTAAACGTTCTTTTAGAAACTTTACCATAGCCTGTAGATATAACAACCTCATTTAAAGACTCTACAGATTCCACTATAACAATATGCAGAGGTTCTCCTGTTTCTATTAAAATTTCTTGAGGAATAAACCCAATGCTTTTAAAAACTAATGTAGTCCCTTTTTTTACCTTTATTTGAAACTCTCCATCAAAATCAGTAACGACTCCTTTGTTACCTCCTTTAATTAACACATTAACCCCTGGAACAGACATACCATGTATGTCTACTACTTTTCCACTTATTTCAAACTGGTCTTGACTTATAGAAATATCTCCACCATCGCTTAAAATAATTTGTTTGTTTAGAATTTTATATATGATATTTGTGTTTTTAAAAACCTCACCTAATACATATCCTAATTTCCTTTTCTCTAAATCCAAAGAGATTTTTCTTTCAAGATCTATCTCAGAGTTTTTATAAAAAATTTTAAATTCTGTTTTCTGTCTTATCAAGCCCAATACACCTCTAACAGACTGCTTATCAGTCTTTAAAGTTATTGTTGAGTTTTGAGAATAAGAACTTGCACTTATTCTAAACAAAGATAAAAAGAGAAGCAGTATACTTAATCTCATTTTTAAACTTAATTTTAAGTTAATTTTTTGAACAGAAAAATTCTGTATATTATTTTTCATACTTTTACATACTAGTTTAATGATTGATCGATTGTTAAATTTTTTGTTACTGAATCGGGAAATATTGGCGTATTTCTCGATTTTTTTTGTACTTAGTTTTCTTTCATTTATTCTTATTGTTTTTATTTATTTATTTATTTATTATTAATTGATTATTTTTAAACATATAGTTGAACATTGTATTTTCCTGAAACGTATTCATTATTTGATCTACAGTTTCTACATCAAACTCCCCTGTAAATTTTTGTTCTTGTATTTCTTTATAAACTGTAGTTACCTTTATATCATAATGACGTTCTAATTTTTTCATTATGTCTTGAAAACTCTTATTATAAAACACCAAACTTCCTCTGGTCCATGAAATATATTCATAAACATCAATATCAAAAACTTCCATTTCGTCATTTGATCTATTGAGTCGAACTTTTTGATTCGGTTTCAACAAAATATCTTTTCCAATCTCAAACCTTTCTTTTCCTTTGAATACGCCAACACTTCCTTCAACCAAAACTACTTCAGAAAAAGAATCGTTCTTATAATGAGAAATATTAAACTGTGTTCCGAGAACCTCTGTCGATATTTTATCAGTTACAACAACAAAAGGTTTCTCTTTATTTTTTGCTATATTAAAAAAAGCTTCTCCTTCCAACTCCACTCTCCGAATAGCTTTTCCTGCAAAAGAAACAGGATATTTTATGGTAGACCCCGAATTCAACTGAATTTCAGTTCCATCTGCCAAAACCAATTTGAATTGTTTCCCGTAAGGGATTTTAAGAATGTTATATACTTCCTTCAAATCCTTATTCTCAAGATCAACAAGTCCTTTTGATTTGTACGTTAATTCATTGTTCTTCTGAATTGCTACCGTCCCTCCTAATTTGTTTAATATTTTTATATCCTGATCGTTTGTAATCACTCTTTTTTCAGAACCGTCACTCATCTCTAAAGTTACTTCAACAACTTTCTCCTCAATAGAGTTAATTTTATCCTCATAAAAGAAAATTGCACTAAAAACAAGACCAACAAAAATCGCTGCATATTTAAATATACTCCTTACTGGTTCCCTAAATACATGTGCTTTTTTCTTTTTTTCTTGGGTTTCATTCAGAAATGATAAAAAAGCATCCTTGTCGTTAAAATCACTTTTACTCAAATTCACATAATGATCAGCAACTACATATTCTTTAAACAATTCGTAATTTGCTTCATCTTTTAACCAGGCCTCAAAATTAGACAACTCAGTACCATATAGTTCCCCGTTTAGGTACTTCGTTATTTGATTTATTTCTAAAACTCCAGCTTTTTTCATGTTATGACTTCTTTAATTTTACATACCTAAGACTAACGAGAATTTAAATACCCTTACTTTTTTTTAAAAAACTTTATAAAAAAAATTAATTCTTATAAAAACAACATTGTTATTCTTAGTAAAATAGACAAAAGTTTATTCTTTATGCAATACTATTTTAATAGTTAATTTGTTTATTTATAATTATATTTAGTAGCTTTGTTTGACTGAGTTTTTGGTACAGCACTTTACCCCTTAAGATTATTACTATAGAAAGAAAAATTGAAATAAAAGAATTAAAGAAAGGAAATAAAAAAGTGTATGAACTTTTGTACAAAGTTTATTACAGTGAATTGTGTAGCTATATATACAACTTAAATAAAAACAAACAACAAGCCGAAGATATTGTTCAGAATGTAATGTTGAATATCTGGAAAAACAGGCATTCCTTAAAAATAGAAACTTCATTAAAAAGCTACCTCTATAAAGCCTCTTACTTCGAATTTATTACGTTGTACAATAGTAAAAAAAGGGAATTAAATTATATCAAAACAATTAAAAATGATGCTTTGAACTTCTTTGCAGAGGAAGATGGAGATATTTTAAAAACGAAAGTTAAAAAAATAAATGCTGCTATCGATAAATTACCGCCCAAGTGCAAAGAAATCTTTATTTTAAATAAATTTAAAGGGCTTCGGTATCATGAAATTGCAGACACACTAAACGTCTCTATCAAAACTGTTGAAACACATATGTCTAAAGGTCTTTCTAGAATAAAGGATGAAATTAAGACTCTATCTTGATTAGTTAATAGCTCAATGTCAAGTGTTTATTTTAACTAAAACCGCTTATTAAATGTTATCGTTACTTTTACTTTAATCGATTAATAAAAGATATTCTTCCAAGTCCCCAATTTCACAAATCAAAAACAAATTGAAATCTTTTCAATTTAATCTCAAAAAAATATTTTCATAACAAGCCAATTCCTAATACGTAAGGTTATCCTTACATTTCTTTATTTAAATTTAATCTAAATAAATTTTATTTTCTCAATTCTATTTCTATATTTGCGCATTATTTAAAATAAGTCTAAATTAAGATAAAATGAAATTACAAACAAAATTACTATTTACAGGAATCTTAGGAATACTGTTTGCGTCATGTTCTGACAATGATCCTATTACAGATACACAAACAGTTTCTAAAACTGAAATCACAGAAAACTATGCCAAGATTGTATATCAAACTTATTTAGATTCGCATACCAAAGCTGTAGAATTAAAAGATGTTTTAACCACTTTCACAGCAACTCCCAACGAAGCCAACTTTGCATTGGCAAAAAACGCATGGTTGGCGGCTAGGGAAAAATATGGACAATCAGAAGCTTTTCGTTTTGCTTCTGGCCCTATAGATGATGCTGATGGTCCTGAAGGACTTATCAATGCGTGGCCCTTGGACGAAAATTATATTGATTATGTAGATGGAGCTTCCAGTTCAGGTATCATCAACAACACTGAAACATATCCAACAATTACAAAAGCTTTGTTATCTTCTTTAAATGAATCTGGAGGTAAGAAAAACATAAGCATAGGCTTCCATGCCATCGAATTTTTACTTTGGGGACAAGATCTTACGGATCCTTCTGAATTAAAAGCTGGACAAAGACAACATACTGATTATGTTGTAAACAATGCATTGGCAAAAAATCAAACAGTTGGAATCAGAAATCAAGTTAGAAGAGCTCAATACTTAAATATTTGTGCTGACTTATTGGTAGATCATTTGCAATTGATGTTAGATGAATGGAAAGTAGATGGACCTTATAGAACTACTTTTTTAGCATTGGATTCTCAAGTAGCTTTGAAAAACATATTGACAGGAATTTCTGTATTGTCAAAATCTGAATTGGCTGTGGAAAGAATATTTGTAGCTTATGATAACCAAAATCAGGAAGATGAGCATTCTTGTTTTAGTGACAACACACACAGAGATGTTCGTTTAAATTTAGAAGGAATCAAAAACGTATATAGTGGTAAATATGGTACCATTTCTGGAGCTTCTATAGAGGATTTGGTTACCGAAGCAAATAAAGAACTTGGAAATGAAATTACAGCATTATTAAACAAGGCTGTTGTAGATGTTGATGCTACAGCAATTCCTTTTGATTTTGCAATTTCAGATACACAAAAGCGATTGGATATTTTGAAATCAATAAACTCATTAAGAACTCTTGGAGACAAATTAATAATTGGCGCAAAAGAACTTAATATTGTTGTTGTTACCGAATAATTATTATTAAATAAAACAAATAACCTATGAAAACCTTTTTATCACTAATTTTGGTATTATTAATATTTATCAAAACAAATGCTCAGTGTAACAACCCAGATTTCGACGTTACTTTTGAACGAATAGCTTATACCAATGGAAATTCTTGCACATCCAAAATAAAATCAGTTTTAAAAGTAACAAATGCTACAAAATATAGTCGTCTATATGTACGTGTATTTGATATGGACGCCCCAACACTCCCGTTAAAACAAAAATATTTTAAAATAAAACATGTTTCTTCTTCTGGTACTTGGCTATATAATTGGTATGCAAACTTCCATTCACTTGAAATGAATAGAATGAAGATCGAACATTATTTGGTAAAAAAATCTAATGGACAAAAAATTTTAGTCTGCTCGAAACAAATTTACAAATGTAGAACTGATTTTGATCGAGATGGAATTTCAAATGGTGTTGACAATTGCTATCTTACATACAATCCTTCTCAATCAGATGTAGATAATGATGGTATTGGAGATTCCTGTGACCCTATTAATAATAATGTAAATGCAAAACCGGACTTAACATTTCATTCTTTGGATATACAATCTACAGATGGTACAACTGAAGTTGGAGGAGAGTATATACCTCTAGTAGATCTAGACTCTAGAATTAAATTCGATTTCGAAATTAAAAACATAGGAAATAAAAATATTACTAGACAATTTTATATAAAAGTATATGCTAGTAGAAATAATTCTACATATAACACTTCTTCTGATTTTGTAGAACAGCGACCTGTAAATAATCTTAACTTGAATCAAATACATCGTTGGAAATCTGAATTTACAGATATCGGTTCTCGTTTAACTTCAAGTGGAAGCTATTACTTACATTTCGTTATCGATCAAACATCTGTAATTACTGAGTCTAATGAAAATAACAATACTAAAGTTAGTAAATTCCAGTTTACCAAAAGATTTAATAAAACAAATACGAAAAAAAAGCTTTCCATTGATTCCACAAAAAACTTACTTAAGAATAACAAAGTTTATATTTATGACTCTAAAGGAAAATTATTAAAAACGGTTTTAACAAAAGAAAATAACGAAAATAGTGCACTTAAAGGTTTGCCAACTGGTTTTTATATTATTAAGAGTAGAAATGAAAAAAAACAAATATTCATTAAATAAAAATTAGTCCCAAATATAACAAGTAATTATCCTCAAAACCATTACAAATAATATAAGTAATGGTTTTGAGGATTTAATTATACAATACGTCATAGGCTAATTATTCTCTATAATTACACAAAATCAAATCATCTTTTAAAAATATCTCCATGTTATTATATTTAATCAACCAACCTCAAATTATATTTTGTAAATATGAAAAGTATTAAATTAAACATAAATTATTGTATTTTAATTATTGCTCTAATTAGCTGCTCTTCTGAAGACAATATCTATGAGATATTAGTTCCTGAAATAAATGAAGCTTTCTCTGGTGGAGATGCAACCAATTTTGATGTTTCAAAAAATGCTTTTAGTTTTCCTGCAAAAATTCTAACATCAAATTAAGAGTTGATTTTTGGAGTAGGAAAATCATTATTTAATCTTAATTGGGTCGTTTCTCCCGCCTCAACAACAGCCCGAGATGGACTCGGACCTTTATTTAACTCTCGCTCCTGTTCTGGATGCCATTTTAATGATGGTAGAGGAAGAGCTCCGCTATTCAATGGAGAATTTTCTCATGGCCTATTGTTACGATTAAGTATTGGAGAAGATACCAATGGTGCTCCTATAGGTGATGCCAACTATAAAGGACAATTACAGGATCAATCCATTCCTACTGTAGCAACGGAAGGAGGCTTTGCTGTTAATTATACGACAATTACTGGAGAATATCTTGATGGTGCAACCTATGAGTTGCGTGACCCCACCTATACATTAATCAACATATCATTAGGTGATACAAATGGAAATTTAAAAATATCACCTAGAGTAGCAAATCAAATGATTGGTTTGGGATTGTTAGAAGCAATATCAGAAACAACATTGAAATCATTTACTGATGAAACAGATCTTAATTCAGACGGAATTAGTGGGCGCTTGAATTATGTATGGGATGTTCAAACAAAGCAGTTGGAAATAGGAAAATTTGGATGGAAAGCAAATCAGCCTAACATACTTCAACAAGTAGCTGGTGCCTTTAATGGAGATATGGGGATTACTTCTTCCTTATTCCCAGACGAAAACTGTCCACCAAATATTGACTGCACCACAATTCCTAACGGTGGAACACCTGAAATACCAGATGATGACTTACAAAAAGTTGTTTTATACTCCAGTACATTGGCTGTTCCAGGAAGACGAAACTGGAAGGATCAAACTGTACTTGAAGGAAAACAAATATTTAAAGAACTAAATTGCATTGCATGCCATATTCCTAAAATAACTACAGGTGTACATCCTACAATTACAGCATTGTCAAACCAAATCATACGTCCCTATACAGATTTACTTTTACACGATATGGGAGAAGGTCTATCTGACAACCGTCCTGACTTTTTAGCACAAGGCAATGAATGGAGAACGCAACCTCTTTGGGGGATAGGGTTGATTGAAACCGTTAACGGGCATACTAATTTACTCCATGATGGTAGAGCTAGATCTATAGAAGAGGCTATATTATGGCACGGTGGAGAAGCTAAAAACTCAAAAGAAGACTTTACAAAATTAACAGCAGAGCAAAGAGCTAAACTAATTGGCTTTATCAAAACATTATAATCATGAAAAAGAAAATCATTTGTACTACAGTTTTTGTATTTACCGTTTTGTTTACGTTTACAAATTGTAATTCTGGAACTGTTACAGAAAGTGACTATTTAGTAAGCTACAATAGAACAGATCAATTAAAGCATTTGTATGATAATGAAATCTTCCCTTTGCATACGCAGTTGGTTGAAGAAACTAAAACTCTAAAAGAAAAAGTTACGCTGTTTTCTACAACTCAAACGGAAGCTAACTTTATTGAATTACAAAATCAATGGAAAAAAACTACCAAAACATGGAAACGTTGTGAATTGTTCGATATTGGTATTATCAATACCAGTTTTATCCATTATAGAATTCACCGTTGGCCAATAGATACTGACAAAATTGAATCATATATTGATGGTATTAATCCAATAAATATTTCTTTTATTGAAAACAAAGGATCTTCAACTAAAGGAATTGCAGCAATAGAATACATATTATTTAATTACAACAAAACTAGTATTCTAACAGACCAAAGAAAAATTGACTATTTAAAAGCCTTAGCAACAAACTTACACAACAATACAATTGAACTTCACAGTTTATGGAAGACCTACGAAAATAGCTTCAAAGAAGCTGTAGAAAATGGAATCTCCGGAAGTCAGAATAGGTTATTAAATGCAATCGTTAGCTCCATTGAAGAAACGATTCAAACAAAAATAGGAAAAGCTTTAGGCTCTAAAAATGGAGGAAATATTGATACGCATGAATTGGAAGCTTATAGAAGTGAATATTCTTTAGAATTGATGCAAAGCACACTTCTAAGTATCAAAAATTGTTTTACCGGTGACTTTGGAACTAATACAAGAAAAATAGGATTCAATTCTTATATAATTGCATTTGAGAATGAAACGCTTATTACAGAAATAAATGCAGCTATTCTTAATTGTGAAACACAACTAGAAGCAATAAATCAAAGCTTAGAAGCTACTATTATCAACGATACAAACCAAGTAGCACTTTTAAAAGAAAGTTTTAAGGAATTGCTTTATTTGATAAAAATTGATGTTTCTTCATTTATAGGTTCGACCTTAACTTTTAATGACAATGATGGTGATTGATAGAGTTTCCAATCTACCTTCAAAAATGATACTATTGCAATTTTCAAATAGATAAACAACAATGTCAATACAAGAGATTTTTGATTTTTTATGGGAGGGTATACAAGTTGCTTTACAGTATGTAAAATCAACTAATAAAAGAACTCATTATTATTACCTTGTGAGTTCAATGGTACTAGCATTTTATGTTTACAAGAAACAAAAAAAATCCAAAACCTCTTTTTTCAATTATGCTTTCAATAAAAAAATTTGGTGCAGTAATTCAGCGCTCATAGACTATTCGTTTATTTTATTCAATAGCTTTATCAAAGTACTATTAATTCTGCCTTTTTTAATCTATGGATTAAAATTTGCTTTTAATGTAACTGAATTTCTTACCAATTACTGGAGACAAACCTCTATTAAATTGACCGTAACTGAAACCATGGTTTATTACACGATTGTACTAACTCTGTTTGGTGATTTTATGACTTTTCTAATCCATTACCTGTATCATAAAGTTCCTTTTTTATGGAAATTTCATAAAGTTCATCATTCTGCAACAAGTTTAAACCCTTTTACTCAATATAGAATTCATCCAGTTGAACTTCTTACAACAAATACTGTAGCGCTATTTTCCTTTGGATTGATAACTGGGCTTTTCGATTACTTATCAGATCAACAAATAAGTAAATGGTCCTATCTAGGGGTAAATGCATTTAATTTTATTTTTTACGCATGGGGAGCTAACTTAAGACACTCACATGTAAAATTAAAATTTTTCAATTGTATAGAATACCTTATTATAAGCCCTGTACAGCATCAAGTTCATCACAGTGAAAACCCAGCGCATTTTGACAAAAACTTAGGCTCTAAGCTTGCCATTTGGGACTGGTTGTTTGGTACTTTACTACGTTCGAAACAAGTAAACAAGATTACTTTTGGTTTGGGTAAAGAAGATTCTAAAAATTACAACAGTTTTCTAAAAAACTTAACAATGCCCTTTAAAAAAAGGTAAAATAAAAATGTACACTTCTAAAAGCTATAAACTTTCTTTTTTAGCTCCAACAAAGAGTTGAAATAAAATTACAATCGCAGAAATTGTAAAAGTAGCTGTCATTAATGTTCCAGATAGAATTACCAAATATTTTGCCCAACTATAGCCAAACCAGACTAAATAGATTCCTCCAAAAGTTAGAATTACAGATAAAAAAGGTTCTATCAATAAAAAGGTTTTTAATTTTTTTGGTAATGAAGAAGTTAACAAAATACCTCCCAATAAAAAAAAGATAAATGACATCGATAAAATATGAGTATGCACAATCGTAAGCATTTCACGATTTCCTTTTTTAAATTTCATTACCTCAGCATCTTCGTCATCCTCGTTTCCTAAATAATTTTCTTCAATACCATCAGGATTTGTTGTACTCGTTTCACCTACAAATAGTAACCCTGTATAAAAACCAATACTTAGCACAATAACAAATGCTGCCAAAAACAACTTGACTTGACTAGGAAATGTATAAATCAATCCGTTTAATTGCATTATAAAATTTTATTATTACGAAGAATACCAATAGATTTCAAAACACTATTGACTGCATTGGTCATAGAACGAACAGAAATTGTTGCTCCAGAAATAGCAGCTATGTCCTTTCTGTAAACTAAAGAACTGTGTTCCGTTTTTCCAATAAACTGTTTCAACCAGCGTGTACTGGCTATTTCCCCCCCATATTCTTCTCTATAAATAAGTACTTTTGCTTTCTTTATTATCAAGTCTTTATCTAATAAAACCAAATAATCAAATTCTGCTGTTTTGCTGGGCGCTTTATCTACAAAAGCATAACCTACAACTCCTTCATTTTCTTTTATTTCAAAAAAATTATCTTCGGTGAATACAATTGATAATTCACCATTTAATTTCATTGGAACCTTTACTGGTTTCAATAAAAAATCAGAAATATCAAATGCTTTTTTTATCTCTTTGTTTACTTTTTTTTCAATCTTTGATGAAAGTTGAAAAGAAGATAAAGTCAATACAACTAACATAAATAGACTAATAGAGAATAGTTTCTTAAAATTCATCTTGCAAATGTATTCGATTTTTTTTACTTATAATAATGTAATTCTAATAATCGAAAAAAGCGAACAGGTTCCTATACCTATTCGCTCTTTATTTTATTTTTTTTTAAAATTAGAACCAAACTCCGATTCCAAAATTGAATTGTTTTTTCACTACATTTCCATCTACTGCATTGTCAAACCATTGGTGGTCAGCTTTAATAACTGCTCCTGGAGCAATCATATAACTCAAGCCTAAGGTTACATCTTTTCTATCATAAGCTAAATTCTCAGTAATTCCAGCTACCGCATGATGCGTATCGTAATTTTCATATCTCACAAACCCAGTCAAAGCTTGTGCGTTATCTAAGGATAATAAATTATAAGCTCCCTCTACGTACCAACCTTGTAATTCATTCCCCAAATCTGATGAGTATTGTACATTATAAGCTGGTACTCCACTTAAATATGTTTTAATAAATTGCCCTCTTGCTGAAAATCTTTGATTGATATAACGTGCATCCAAGCCAATCATATTTACACCTACGGTATAGCCATCTGCATTTCTGTTTTCATAATCAGTTGCCTGTGTGTGACCAACATACCCAGCCAAACCAAGTTTCAACCCTTGAATTCCATAATAATCCACTTTCCCTGAAAGATTTACATTATTGAATGTAGACTCAGCCCCTTTTTGGCGTCCGTTACGCAATCCATTTTTCCCGCCTAAAAACTTGCCTCCGTTATCTGATTTAAATCCATTAAAGATATAAGCTTGGTATTTCAAACTTGCATCATCCCAACGCCCATTAACTCCAATACCAATTTCTCTCCAAGTAGTAGGAATGATACTCTTATCTACGTTTGGTCTTTCTACACCGTTAAAGGTTGTAGGCTCATGGTATTCATTTACAATTCCCATTGGCACCAACATCAAACCTCCACGCAAACTTACGTTATCAGCAATACTATAATTTATAAATGCTTGTTCAATATAAACTTCTTTTACATGCTCATATTCAATTTCCGTAATGAACTGTGTTTTATCATTAAATTTATACCCCAACATCATAACCATTCTATGAACATCCATTTTACCGTTTGCTCCTTCTGGCTGGTTGTAATCAATTTGAGCATACCCTCCTATGGTTACTTTCTTATCTGTTCCTGAATTTAAAATACGTTGTGCTGTATTTACTAATGGCTTTAATTCATTAGTTTGTTGTGCGAATCCCATTGCAGTGAATAAACCAATTGCACCAGCTAATAATACTCTTCTCATAATTCTTATTTAGATTATATAATATAATTTTCTAATTTTATGGCACAAAGATACATCCTATTCCTAATTAAGAAAATTTATTTAGAATAAATTAAAATAAAGATTTTAAATCTTTTATTGATAAGTCATAAAAACCATAAACGAACATTCCCCCCCCCCTTAAAAGCTCATCAGTTTTATGAAGTATTTTTTTGATTTATAGAATAAGAAAGAGGGAATAGACACCTTACACACTGTTTTTAAGAACAGAAAAACAACAATATCAATATTAATTAGGTAGACATAAATAAAATTATTTAACTCCCCCCCCCTCTAATAGAACAATATGTCCACCTTATTTGAATTCAAATTCAAATAAATTGCACTTATAACTAAAATAAACAATTAATTATGAACAGATTATCCAATTTTAAAATGTTATTATTTGTATGTATTCTCACAACGATCCTATGCATAAACAAAACAAATGCACAAACTAGCCAACTACTTAAAAAATGGAAAAGCTATCAGTCTAACAAAAGCCTACCCTTTCCGGCTCTTCCTACTTTTTCGTATGCAGGGTATGATTATGGAAATAATGGTATTCCTTCTTCTTTTGCCAATTCTAAAGAGTTTAATGTAAAAGACGCTGTTTACGGAGCCAAGGGTGATGGGATTACAAACGACAAAAAAGCAATTCAAAAAGCAATTAAAGCTGCTGAAAGTTATGTCACAAGCAATCCTAACAGCACAGCTATCGTTAAATTCCCAAAAGGTAAATTTGTTGTAAATACAAGTACTGTTAGAACTGACTTGATTAAAATTACAGAAAGTAATATTGTACTAAAAGGTGCTGGTTCTGGAAAAACAGAACTTATTCACAGTGCTTATCTAAACCCTTCAAAAACAAGGAATAGCGAAGGAAAATTAATTGATTATAGCTGTCCATACTTATTTGAATTTACTCCTTCTGCATTTAGTTCTAAAGGAGAGGAAATTACGAATGTAACAGGAAACGCTACCGAAGAATCTTTTTCTATAAAAGTGGAAAATATAAATAACCCAAAACTTGCTGTTGGTAATTGGGTGGCGTTAAAAATTGTTGACAATAAAAACGCCTCTTTATTACAAGAAGAATTAGGGGGGTATCCTAAAGGAGATTTCTATAAAGAAACTGATAACAAAATGATAAAAAAGGGGGTCACAATTTTAGAATACCATAAAATAGCAAAAAAAGAAAATGGTAAATTAATTTTTGAAGAACCTATTTTAAGAGATGTAAACCATAACTACGGCTGGAAAATATACACGTATGATCATATAGAAAATGTAGGAATACAAGACATGAAATACACTGGTGGTTTTAAATGGAAACACTTTCATCATAAAACTTCACAACAGACAATGATTGATTTAAAAACAAGTATAAAAGGAAAGACTCGTTTTGTAAACCCAAAAAATATCAATGACTACAATTTTTTAGGTTCTTCAGGTTGGAGTGGTATTCGTTTTAATGGAGTTGTAAATGGATGGATTAAAAATGTAGTTTTTACAAAAATGTCTCAAGCAGCACTGTTTCGATTTTCTGCTAACTGTTCAGCTATCAATAATCAATACGTTGGAAATCCAGGTCATAATTTTATTTCTGCAGCAAATGCAACACGATGTTTCATTGGTATGAACAAAGACAATGCAACCGGAAATGACACAAAAAAACATTCTAATGATAACACCAGTAAAATGTCTGGAGAAGGAACTTGGCATGGCTGCGGTGTTAGTAAAGCATCTATAGGCTGCGTTCTTTGGCGTAATACACATCCAAAGGATGGATTTTCTGGTATAGAAATGCATGCAAGTCAACCGAGACACACCTTAATTGATTATTGCAAAGGAGGAATTTTTTTTAATATGGGAGGAGCTGATGCCTCTGTACCTAACCATCTAAAAAAATTAGTTGTATGGAATTTTGAAGGACCTGGAAAATACGGAACAGACAATATTATTACTACAGATTTGTGGGAAGCATCAAAAAGTGATGCAAAATCAGACAGATACAAAACACGTATTGTAAAGCCTATAATAGTTGGGTTAATAGGGACTAAAGTACAAAGCAGTGAATGTGAAAAAGTAGAATTCCTGGGACAACATGTTAACACAGAATCCTTATACGAAGAGCAATTAAAAAAACGTAAAGGAACATTACCAACTTGGGTAAATAATGTAAAAAAAATTGGAAGACCTACCGTAACCTATACTGAAACTTTAGAAAGCATAACAGGCATACCAACTAATGGTGGTGTATGGACAAAAGATGATTTATTTAAAGGAGACA
>Ga0105356_10003492_pt1 | contig 15441 bp, 10 predicted proteins | sample GOMGulsemesocosm_3_FD_83502 | JGI IMG/M metagenome (GOLD analysis project Ga0105356, IMG submission 83502) | Methane-oxidizing microbial communities from mesocosms in the Gulf of Mexico - GOM9D Gulf of Mexico | ecosystem: Environmental > Aquatic > Marine > Cold seeps | place: Gulf of Mexico...
ACGATAGAACAACCAGCATTGGTAAATTTATTCGTAAATACCGTGTTGACGAATTACCACAAATTTTAAACGTGTTACGTGGTGATATGGGGTTTGTTGGCCCGCGGCCTGAACGACCTGAATTTGTTCAGCAACTTATTAAAAATTTGCCTTACTACAATGAACGTCACAACGTAAAACCAGGTTTAACGGGCTGGGCACAATTGAAATACCCATATGGTTCGACGGAGGAAGACTCGTTAGAAAAGTTAAAGTACGATTTGTATTACGTAAAGCACCGTAGTTTTATGTTGGATTTGCTTATTTTAATAAGAACAGTTGAAATTGTATTGTTCGGTAAAGGGAGATAAATCATATGTTAATTTTTTCTGTTGGAGTTTATCTTAGAGTTGAACAAGGATTTCATTCGTGACCAAAATCATTAATGCGATGACAGTAGACGTTGAAGATTACTTTCATGTTTCAGCCTTTGAAAACACTATAGAAAAGTCTGATTGGACAAAAATGCCCTTACGTGTTGAAAAAAACACGTACCGGTTACTCGAGTTATTTGAAAAACATGGCGTTAAAAGCACTTTTTTTACTTTAGGTTGGGTAGCAGAGCGCTGCCCTAATTTAATAAAAGCGATAGTCGAACAGGGGCATGAACTTGCAAGTCACGGCTTTGCACATCAGCGCCTCACTGAAATGAGTAAAGAAGAGTTTGTTGCTGATATTGTAAAAAGTAAAAATATTTTAGAGCAATTGTCAGGTACAGACATTATCGGTTATCGTGCACCAAGTTTCTCTATTAATGATACCAATACATGGGTTTATGAAAAATTAATTGAATCAGGTTTTCAATATAGCTCGAGTACTTATCCTATTCAGCATGACTTATATGGGGTGCCAAATTGGCCACGCTTTATATACGAACGTACGGAAAGTGCTAATGGGAAAAAAATCCTTGAAATACCTATTCCTACCTTGCGTAAGAATAATAGCAATACAGGTATCGGTGGTGGCGGTTATTTTCGTTTATACCCTTATTGGTTATCTAAAAGACGTATAGATAAATTTCACCAACAAGAGAAGCAACCTTATAGCTTCTACTTTCATCCTTGGGAAATAGATTCCGGCCAGCCAGTAATTAAAAACGCACCACTTAAATCGAAATTTAGACATTATATTAATTTGTCGGCTATGGAAGTTAAACTTGAGAAGTTAGTCAAAGACTATAAATGGAATACGATGAAGAGTGTATACCTAGGGAAATAAATTGGGCTGCATAATTATTTTATTGCTACCACGTAGAAAACGATGACCGAGAAAATAACCTTGGTATTCGAATATTTGTTTAGGTTAGAAAATTAAGTTGCGAAATTTCAGGGAATATAACTATAATATGAACAATAGAACAATTAATACATTACTATTTTCTCTCATTATATTTATTTGGGGATTCTCCTATTATAAAGGTATAGAAACTGCTTTTGGGATTTGGTCTATTTCGGAAATATTCACTCATTGCTTTTTCGTTATCCCCGGCGCTTGTTATCTAATTTTCCAAAAACGAGAGATATTATCCCAACAATGTTTTAAAGCTAATTACTGGCTAATACTGCCACTAATTACTATTTCAGTTTTTTATGTATTTGGAGTTATTGGCGATATTAGGCTTTTTATGCATATTGCCACATTTATCTCATTACCAATTTTGGTTTGGATGATGATTGGTAATCAAGCCGCAAAGTGTATAGCCTTTCCTTTATATTTTATATTGTTTTCAATACCGATTGGAGAACAATTAATACCTTATTTACAAGAGTTAACAACTGACATAGCTGTACCCTTGCTCGAATTATCTGGCGTTCCAATTTATCGTAACGGTTTATATTTAGATATACCCGCAGGTCGTTTTTTAGTAGCAGAGGCGTGTTCTGGTATTAGTTTTCTTATTGCTTCAGTCGTATTTGGCAATTTATACGCTTATTTGTCATTTGAAAAGCGCCCTAAGCAACTGGTATTTGTATTTATCTCCATCATAATTCCTATTTTAGCTAACGCTATACGAGTATACGGAATAGTATTAACCGCTCATTTAACTGATATGGAATATGCAGCAGGGGCTGACCATCTTATATATGGCGGCGTATTTTATGCCATTGTTTTATTTTTATTAATCATTATTGGTGAAAGATTTAGGGATAAAAAGCTAACTGAGAAAGTAGATGTAGAGACAAACCTCAAAGAGAATGAGGTTACTTTTAAACACGGGCCTGTAACTTTTCTATTAATAGCTATATTTAGCCTTCAGCACATTTGGTTATCAAGTATTAAAAATATTGAACAATCAGTTGTAATTCACTCCCCCTTAATTCAACTTAATTTATTACCATTTCATGTAAGTAGTAAAGAATTAGTTAAATGGCGACCTCACTTTCCTGATGCAGTTGAAACTCAGCAAGGGTATATAAAGCTTGATGAAAATACGAAAATCGACTTTTTTAGTGCTTCCTATGATGGTCATAATGGAGAGCTTATTTCTTCAATTAACAAGCTTTACTATGCGTCACGTTGGTCTTTGGTTCAAACGCGATCTATACAGCTAAGTAATAGTTCAAAATTAATTCAGCTGGCAGAGTTAGTTTCTCCAGGAGGGGATAAACGTTTAATTATCCATTGGTATCAACTTGGAGATGTCTCCTACATTAGTAAAATTAAAGTAAAATTGCGCCAAACCTTTAACTTATTGTTTGGAGAAACAGATAGAGCTGGTTTGATTGCATTCTCCATAGAAAGTAACAATGATAATGAATATTTACTTATTCAATTTTCCGAAGTTATCTCACAACTAGATTCATTAACCCAAAAGACTATAGAATCAAAATAATGAATATTGTACTTAAAATTGAAGAAAGTGACGGTATCAGCCGAAAAGCGCAACCAGTAACTGTAGGCGTACCAATGACTAGGGGCGTGGTTGTCGATAAAAATACATTGCTCCTTAAAGATGCAAATAAAAAAAACATAAAGTGCCAAATAAAAATTGTAGAATATTGGGATGATAAAAGTGCAAAATGGATATCTTTAGATTTCAAAGTTGATATTAAAAGTAATAGTAAAAGTACTTTTTATTTAACTACTGGCAATAATGATTTCCAAGAAGAAATATCATTAACAGATAATGAAGAGTTCATTAATATCAACTCGGGTAAAATAAGTATAAATATTACCAAAAGGGAGGGGGATAGTTTCTCTTTAAGCTTAGATTCAAAAAAAGAAGAAAACAGAAATGTTTTAAGTGTTCAATTGGTTGATGATAAAGACGAAACATTCGACGCAGTTGTTCATAATCTTTGGTTTGAACAAAACGATGACAACTATTTATTGACAAAAGACATCTTTATTGAAGGTGCTTTTTCGAATCCAAAATTTAGCAAGCTAAAATTTCAATCAAAAATAACATTTTTTAGTAATGTGTCATATTTCAAATTAGATTTTACTCTGCATAACCCCCAAGCTGCAAAGCATGAAGGAGGGTTATGGGATTTAGGTGATGTTGGCTCAATTAACTTTAAATCTCTAGCTATCTCTTTAGCAGTACCTCAAAGTTCAATAGCCAAAATGACAGATCATATATCAAACGAGAGCATGGTTTTGGAACATAATTTCCAAATACAACAATTTTCTAGTGGTGGAGAACAATGGAATAGCCCTATTCATAAAGATGCGAATGGAAATGTCGATTTTGAACATAATGGCTATAAAATTTCAGAAATAAATTCCGAGCAGTCGGGAAAGCGGATTCACCCCTCAATAGAATTAATCAGCGAATCGCAAACTCTATGCGCTTACATAGAAAGCTTCTGGCAAAATTTTCCTAAAGCTATTTCTAAAAGCGATAATGAATTAATATTAGAGATATTTCCTGAAGGTAACTTTGAACTCCAAGCCGGAGAAAAAAAATCGCATAGTGTTTGGTTAGATTTTAATGCAAAGAATCAAAATTTTGATTGGGTAGCTAATCCCTTGAATGTCACTTTAGAGCCAACTTATATAACTTCTACTTGTGCGCTCGAATATTTTATCAATGCATATCCTGAAGATGAAATATTAAAAATTATTACTAGTGGTGTTCAAGGTAAAAGCTGTTTTTTCGAAAAAAGAGAACAAATTGATGAGTTTGGATGGAGAAACTTTGGTGAACTTTATGCCGATCATGAAGCTGTTGGATACCAAGGCTCTGAGCTTTTTATTTCACATTATAACAACCAGTATGATCCCCTTTATGGCTTTATATATCAGTTTTATCTGACAGGTGATAAAAAGTGGTTCGAACTAGCGAATGATTTAGCTAAACACATTACAGATATTGATATTTATCACACGATTAATGATAAAGATGAATATAATGGCGGACTTTTTTGGCATACAGATCATTATTTAGATGCTTCAACCAGCACACACAGAACCTTTTCAAAAAATCATCAAGCAGCTTACGAAGACTATACTTCAGGTGGCGGCCCTGGTGGGCAACATTGTTATACAACAGGGTTAAAATGCCATTACTTATTAACTGGTAATGTAAATTCTAAAAAAGCGGTATTACAGCTAGCTGACTGGATAACATATAGTTTTGAAGGCTCAAATAGTTTTCTTGCAAAACTATTTGCGATAAAACAAAGTGGTAAACATGGTGTCAAAGATCATATTTTAGAACAGTATCCATTGGATAGAGGAACAGGACACTATATCATTGCTTTATTAGATGCTTATGATTTAACGCAAAAGCAAAATTATTTAGCTAGAGCCTTTAGAATAATTACCAACACCTTTCATCCTAATGATAACATCTCTTTAAGGCGCTTTGAAAATATAGAGGCTACTTGGTTTTATACTGTGTTCCTCCAGTCTGTTGGTAGATTCTTGTCTTTAAAAGAACAATTGAATCAGTTAGATGATGACTTCTATTATGCACGTGATGCAATGCTTCATTACGTTAATTGGATGTTGTTAAATGAATTACCTTATTTAGAACAAAAAGATAAATTGGAGTTCCCAAATACCACTTGGGTTGGACAAGATTTACGTAAAGTTGGTATTTTCTACATGGCTAACTATTATTCAACGGTAAAAAATCAAGACTTAGTCGATAAAGGGAATTATTTTTACCAACACATCGTTAATACGTTGAAAAAAGATAGTAACAATGATTTTACCCGAATTTTGGCATTACTGATGCAAAATATTGGCTTAGCTCATTTTTATAAAGATGCACCTTGTCAGGATAAATTTCAGGGCATCAGAACATATAGCAATCCAATAAAAAAAAATACAGCAATAAAAATTTTCAAACTATTAGTGAATGAATTATCAAGGTTGTCAATAAAACGTGAATTGAAATGGCTAAGTTTACGCTCTGCCAAAGTAGCAAAAATATTAGGAAATAAAGGCTAAATGAAAAAACTTAGTGTATTACAGTTTATCTGTTCTTCAGGATTTTATGGTGCTGAACGTTGGGTGTTAGCCCTTGCAAAGTATTTAGACCCTCAACAGGTTAACTGCCACTTAGCTGTAACTATTGAATCAAATAACGATGATTTAAAAATAATTAACGAATTTAATAAACTTGATGGCAATGTTTTTGAATTACCTATGCGTAGTAAATTTGATGTTAAAGTGGTCGATAAATTGGTAGAAGTAATACGGTCTAATCGTATAGATATTATTCATACTCATGGATACAAGTCAGACATACTAGGATTGTTAGCCGCAAAAAAGGCTGGTATCAAAATTGTGGTCACACCGCATGGTTTCTCGAATGGAATCGATCTTAAGCTAAGATTCTTTATTTGGTTAGGATGCCAATCTTTTAGATTTGCAGACATAGTTGCTCCACTTTCTAAAGCGCTTTGTAATGATGTTCGTGAGTTTGGTGTTAAAGAAAAGCGTTTAGTGTATGTACAAAACGGTGTCGATTTATCTGAAGTAGAAGAACAAAAAGTTAAAAAAAACGCACTGAAGTCGGCTGGCGACAGTAAAAGAATTGGCTTTGTGGGACAAATGATTAGTCGTAAAAATATCAAAGACATTTTAGATATTTTTGAATCACTGGCTGGGAAATACCCGAATATAACGTTGAGCTTATTGGGAGATGGGGAGTCAAGAGCTGAACTTGAGGAATATACAAAGTCATTATCCCATAAAAGTAGAATAGAATTTTTAGGATTTAGAGATGACAGATTAGAATTATTACAGAGTTTTGATTTATTTGTAATGACTTCAAGTTTGGAAGGAATACCGCGATGCTTAATGGAAGCAACGGCGATGGGAATACCTGTGGCAGCATACGATATTGCTGGTATAGATCAGTTAATTGAGCATGGAAAAACAGGTTTGTTGGCTCCTTACGGTGAAAAGGGATTGTTATCAACATACTGGGAAACCTTACTTTTTAATCAAGAAAAAGCTGATGATTTGACCAATGCCGCTTGTGATTTCGTTTATGCTAATTATGCAGGTAAGCGTATGGCAAATGAATATACCGATTTATTTCGAGCTTTGGTAAAAGATTAAGCGCATGAAAAGTGATGTTAAGCACCCTGTATTATTTGTTTTGTCAGTCGATACTGAAGAAGAGTGGGATTGGAAAACCGTTTTTCCGCAGCATAATTTACAAGTTAATAATATCGATGGTCTACAATATTTTCAAGCAGAGTGTGACAATATAGGCATTAGGCCAACGTATTTTGTTGACTATCCAGTTGTTAATAATGCTAAAAGTGCAAAAATTCTTAATATCATCTCTAAAGTTGGCAACTGTGAGATAGGTGCGCATTTACACCCTTGGTGCAACCCCCCTCTTACATCTGGGAATGGTGAATTTGAATCCCATGTTGTTAACTTACCGATAGATATAGTCGAACAAAAATTAGTTAATCTACTCAATTTACTAAAAACAACTTTTGATATTGATATTATGTCATTCCGCACTGGACGGTGGGGTATCAATAGTGACATTCTGGACCTATTAGTTAAATATGGCATAACTGTCGATTCAAGTGTTTACCCTTTTTATAAAAATGATTATTTTAATTGCAATGGTGCACCTGAAGAACCTTATTGGTTAGATCTGATGGACCCATTAAAAGCTTGTAGCAATGGATCATTAACAAACATATTTGAAATTCCAGTTTCTGTTGGGTTTAATCATTCTAATTTTAATTTATGTAATAAATTTCACGACGTTCTATGTCACTCATTATTTTCTTCTATAAGGCTTCCTGGTATTTTGTGGCAATTGAAATTGCTAAAAAAACTATATTTGAGTCCAGAATTAACATCATTACCTGACATGAAGACTTTGATTAATGTCTTGCTAAAACGGAAAACAAAGATTATTCATATGAATCTACATAGTTCGAGTTTAATTGATTTACCTTATAATAATCATGATTATAACCACCAGCAAATACTAGAAAATATGAAACAGGCCGTGAGTTATTTACAGGAACATGCAAACGTTACATTTTGCACTATAAGTGAAGCTAAAGAAATATTAACTCAGAATCAAGGTATTCAATAATGGAAAATTCTCAGTTAGTTATTACAGCAATTAACGCTTCAGAATCTATTATGTGGGATAAATACGTTCAACAGCATAAGAAGCATAGTCCTTATCATCTTTTTGCCTGGTTAGCGGCAATTGAACAGGCCTATTCACATCAAGTATATTATTTAATTGCAAAACAAGAATCAAAAATTGTTGGTCTTTTACCCTTGGTGAATATTCGTATACCGTTCAAAGGAAACTCATTATGTTCACTCCCTTTTTGTGATGTCGGTGGTTGCTTAGCTGATAATAAAGAAGTGAAAATTGCTTTAGAGCAAAAAGGAACTGAATTAAAACGTCAACTGAAATCTAAATCAATTGAATACCGTGAACGTGCTGAGGTCACTGATGTAACTCAGTTTGAAGGTCGGAAAGTGAGTATGCTTTTACCTTTACCCGAAACGAGTGATGAGTTGTTTTCGGGGTTTAAATCTAAATTACGTAGCCAAATTCGTAAAGCTGACAAAAACGGATTGTCATGTGAATTAGGAATAAGTCAACAGTTTATAGATGAATTTTATACTGTGTTTAGCGAAAATATGCTCAGATTAGGCTCTCCTGTTCATAGCAAAAAATGGATCGAATCGATTCTTGAACAATACAGTCAAGAATGTATCATCGCAATTGTTAAGTTAAATGATGTACCTGTAGGTGCTGGTATAGTACTTTTTTCTTGGCATAAAGCTTGTATTCCTTGGGCGTCTACACGTGCAGATTATAATCGTTTATCGCCAAATATGATGTTGTACTGGACATTATTGAAATTTGTTACTGACAAAGGATGTACTGAATTTGACTTTGGACGTTCTACGTTTAATGAAGGTACTTTTCGCTTTAAGCAACAATGGGGCGCTAAACCTACGTTGTTAGAATGGCGTGGTGATAATTTCCGGCCAGATTCTCAGACGGATATTGTGCCTTCGACTCGTTCAATAAAGTCTTTAGTGGAAAGTCTCTGGAAAAAATTACCATTACCTTTGGCTAATATGATTGGTCCAAGATTAAGACGTTATATCAGTTTATAACAAGCTAAATAAAATATTTATATAGGTTAAGGAAGTAATTATCATGTGCGGTATAGCCGGTTTTACTCAATTTCATCAGTCACAAGGTACAATTGATACGCTGAAATTAATGGGTGAACGTATTTTTCACAGAGGTCCTGATGCAGGCAATGAATATTTATCGGGTCATGTTGGATTATGTCACCGACGGTTAGCAATTATAGATTTGAGTGACGCTGGTATTCAACCGATGAAGTCGATTGATGAAAATATTGTTATCACTTTTAATGGTGAAATATATAATTTTATAGAGTTACGTGACGAACTTATAGAACAAGGTGTTGAGTTTGAAACTGAGACTGATACTGAAGTTATTTTAGCCTTATACCAATCAATTGGTATTAAACTATTAGATAAAATCAATGGCATGTTTGCTTTTGCTATCTGGGATAATACCAAGCAAGAATTATTTGTTGCTCGTGACAGGATTGGCAAAAAACCATTGTATTACAGTTTTTTTAATAACGATCTTGTTTTTGCTTCTGAATTGAAAGCTATGTTGACCCTCCCGTCTATACCGAAAGATGTCCGGTTAGATGCAGTGCATGATTTTTTTGCCTATCAGTATATTCCCGATCCTAAAACCATTTTTCAAGGTATTCATAAGCTTGAGCCAGGTCATTATTTATTAATAAACGAACAAGGCTTGGAAAAACAACAATATTGGGATATTTCGTTTTCAAATCAAACAGAACAATCAGAATCTGAACTGATTAAAGAGCTACAGCAATTAGCCGGTGACTGTACGGCTAAAAGAATGATCTCTGATGTACCTTTAGGTGCATTCCTTAGTGGAGGAGTTGATTCTAGCGGCATTGTCGCATTAATGGCAGAACATGCAGATAAAACGAGTGGTGAAGCAATTACTACTTGTTCAATTGGGTTTGATGAGGAAAGATTTAATGAAACAGAGTTTGCCAAACAAGTTGCCGATCAATACGGCACTAATCACCATGAATTAACCGTACACGACAATGTGGCAGACTCATTAAAACACATCGTATCTTTTTTTGATGAACCCTTTGCTGATCCATCCTTAGTACCTACTTATTTTGTATCTAAATTAGCAAGAGAGAAAGTGACTGTTGCAATAGCGGGGGACGGTGGTGATGAAGTGTTCGCAGGGTACTCAAAATATTCAGTTGATCACATTGAAAACCATCTTCGAAACAAGTTTCCCAAATGGTTGAGAAAAGGCATCTTCCCAACGCTAGCTAAACTGACAAACAAGGTTAACTTGGTAGCTTTTAAAAAAGCGAATTCGTTACTGACTAGTTTAAGTGTTGAGCCTGCAATGGGCTTCTATATTACAAATTCTATGATCACCGACCAATCGTGGTTAACACTAGTAACAGATAAAACCAAAAAGGAGTTAGGTGATTATCATCCATCTATTCAAACGATAGATAAATATAATCAAGCTGATGGCCAAGACCACCTGTCTAAAATACTTTATACGGATATGAAAACGTATTTGCCAGGGGGGATTTTGGTGAAAGTAGATCGTATGAGTATGGCTAATTCTCTTGAGGTTCGAGCGCCTATTTTAGATTATAAATTGATGGAGTTTGCAGCAACTGTGCCATCAAAATTTAAGTTTAATAAGGGGGAAAAAAAATACTTACTCAAAGAAGCGTTTAAAAAGTATTTACCTGATGATATTCTTTATCGTAAAAAAATGGGGTTTTCTGTGCCATTAGCTTCGTGGTTGCGTAATGAGCTAAAAGATATTGTCGAAGATAAATTAATAAATAAACCTTTAGGGTTAACTCAAATATTTAAAGCTGAAGAAATAAAAAAGTTATGGAATAAACATAAGCAAGGCAAAGTTGATAACTCAACAGTGCTTTGGAGTATGTTGATGTATCAATTATGGTGGGATGAATATATCTCCTCGGTTAAGAGTCAAGGAATAAATAAATGAAAAAGTTACTAATGTTAGAATTTAATGAACTCTGTCCCGAATTAATTGAAAGGTTTATTGAAACAGGCCATTTACCTAACTTTAAAATATTAAAAAGTTTATCTAAAACAAAGATAACTAGAGCAGAAGCTGAAGGTTCTGAATTAAATCCTTGGATTCAATGGATGGATATTCATACAGGTTTAACTCCTGAAGAACATGGCGTTACGCGCCTAAATGATGTTAAAAATTATTCTGGGGACTTTATATGGGATGTACTTGCGGAAAAGGGGGTTTCTAGTTGGGTATGTGGGAGCATGAATACTAATTACAATAAGACTATGAACGGACGTTTTTTACCAGACCCTTGGAACACTGAAGTTTCAGTTTTCCCGGAAGAAAAATTATTTAGTGATTATCATGATTTTGTATCTCAATCGGTACAGAGCCATTCAAAGAAATCACAAATATCCTCAGGTTCGTTTATAAAAAGTATCTGGAAGCAAGGCATATCAATCTCAACGATAACAAAATTAGCTATGCAGCTAATACTTGAAAAAGTAGGTTTAGCTCCTAGTTGGCAACGTGTAATCCTTCTTGACACGATCCAGTTTGATTTATTCAAGTATTATTATCAGAAAGAAAATGCTCAATTTGCGACATTTTTTTCAAATAGTGTCGCTCATTTTCAACATCATTATTGGCGAGATTTTGAACCTAAAAAGTTTGGAATTAAAGAGGTAAATAGCAAAAACGCTAAAGCTATTTTAAAAGGTTATCAACACACTGACAAAATTTTAGGGAAGATGCTTAAACTTGTGGAGCCAGATACTGGAATTCTATTTGCAACTGCTTTAAGCCAGCAACCTTTTTGTGATAATGAGCGTTATTTTTATAATTTCATTGACGAAAAAAACTTTAGAAAGAGTTTTAATATTACTGAGAACACAAAAATAAAGCCTGTAATGGCGGAACAATTTCACTTAGAAATGGAAAGTGAAAGTGCGGCAGATGAAGTAGCTGAAAGATTAGCTACTTATGAGATGAATTCAAAAGAATACTTTCATGTAGGCTCTAACAAACTTTTTTTAATAAATAAAAATGGAAGAAATGTTTATATACAGTGTAGATGTACACAAAAAGTAGATGCAAAGGCTGAAATATTAGATAAAAAAAATGACACCACAATGTCGTTTTATAATCATTTTTATGAAATGCCGGATGTTAAGTCTGGTATGCATCACCCTGATGGTTTGTATTGGTTTAAACATGCTAAAACGTTTACCGTTTCTGATGCGAAGATAGTGAAACCGAAGGATGTATTTGATGATGTTTTACAATATTTTAAATAAGCTTCATGAATCAAAAGTTAATCAAGGTTGATGCTTCAAAGGAATGTATAAATGTCTAAAATTGCGTTCATATTTTTATTAAGTCTTATTTCAGGGATCATAGGGGCATTATTTTATAGCCCCGTATATGGCTTTTTTATTTATGAATTAGTCTATTTTCTAAATCCTGGAATTCGCTGGTGGTCAACTAGCTTACCGGACATTAGCTATTCCTTTTTTATTGTTTCAATTATGCTCTGCATGTTTATGTTTAAAAGAAATCAATTTACCGAAAGTACAATTGATAAAATGCCCCAATTCAAATGGTTTTTATGCTTATTTATAACATATTGTATAGTATGTTTTTTTGCTGTTTCTGTAGAATATCATCAAAAGTACTTAATTGACCTTCTGAAAATTTACATCATAATGTTTGTCGGATTTCGTCTGTTGGATAGTGAACACAAGTTGAAACTTGCGATCCTAGTTTATCTTATCGGAGCAGCATACATAGGCTACGAAGCCTTTAGCATTGGAAGGAATTCATCTGGACGTGTTGAAGGGATAGGAATGGTAGATGTGCCTGAGGCGAACGGGACTGCTGCGGCCTTGACACCGGCAATTCCCTTCTTAATATACTTCTTTTGGCAAGCAAAATGGAAAATGAAAGCACTAATTGCCGTTTTAGGGGTGTTTATAGCAAATGGATTAGTTTTAATTAATAGTCGGGGAGCATTCTTAGGGGCAAGTGTAGGTTTTAGTTATTACATCGCTATGATGTTCTTTGCTAAACATAAACTACCAAAGCAAAGACTGATGTTGCTATTGATTGTTGTTGGCAGTTTAGTCGTTTCTTCGAGACTTATAGATGATTCATTTTTGGAGCGAATGAATACTATTCAAACGTCTTCAATTGAAGATAACAGTAGTGGTGCTAGCAGAGTGCAATATTGGTTAGCCACATTCGATATGCTTGAAGATTGGCCTATGGGCATGGGAGTTTATGGTTATCAATTTCTAAGCCCTTCATATTTAGATGAATCATTGCTTGGTTCAAAATCTAGAAAGTCGAAGATGCGAGCAGTACATTCCATGTGGTTCCAAGGGCTAGGAGAAGTAGGTTGGCTCGGCTTTATCTTTTATCTCTTAATAATAATTAGCATTTTTTGCCATTTAAGACGAGCAAAAAAATGGGTGCTTAAGCTAAAAAAGATTGAAACATATTATTTGTTACTAGCTGTTGAAGCCTCCTTAATTGCTTATATGGTATCAGGCTCATTTATAAATGTAATTCGTGCAGAAATATTCTACTGGTCAATGCTATTTTGTATTTGTGCTAGCGTAATCGCTTTGAACTACCAGCGAACGATTGAAAGTAAGCCAAATTTAAAGGAATATGATGAAAAATAAGTTAAATGTATTACATCTTACCTTTGACATGCGTATTGGGGGCACTGAGCAAGTTATTAAAAATTTAGTTTCTTCAGTCAATAAGGAAAAATTTAATGTATCGATTCTTTGCATTGAAGAGCCTATAGGGCCTTTTGGAGAGCAATTAATAGGTACTGGAATTAAGGTTGATTCTTTCCAACGAAAAATCGGCTTTGATTTTGCGTTGATTTTTAAAATAAGAAAGTACATTAAGCAACATAAAATTGACATATTACACTGCCATCAATATAGCCCCTGGGTATATGGTGTTTTTGCTAGTTTTCTTTCAAATACCAAAATTATATTTACTGAACATGGACGATTTTATCCTGACTCTGGCAGTTGGAAACGACAACTTGTTAATCCCTTTTTGGTTTTTTGTACTTCAAGTATTACTTCTATTTCAAAAGCTACAAAAAGAGCACTAGTAGAGTTTGAATATTTAAACCCTAAAAAAATCTACGTTGTTTATAATGGTATTGCTTTGATGCAATCAAATCCCGAGATGGTTTCGAGGTTACGCCTAGAATATAATATTAGCCAAAATGATATCGTTTTTGGTACCGTTGCTCGATTAGATCCGATAAAAAATCAAACTTTACTTATTCATGCATTTGAACAAGTACATCGAACTAATCAAAACTGTAAGTTATTAATTGTGGGGGATGGTGATGAACGAGATAAGTTGGAGCAATTAAGTGTGGAATTGAATATTGCTAAGTCTGTAACTTTCATAGGATATATTGCTAAACCCGCTGACTATATGGACCTAATGGATATTTTCCTTTTACCTTCTCTGAGTGAGGGGACATCAATGACGTTACTTGAAGCTATGTCGTTGCGTAAACCCTGTGTCGTTACTAATGCAGGGGGGAATTCAGAGGTAATACTACATAATCATAACGGTGTTGTAACGCCTAATGGTGAATTACAACCATTTATAGAAGGGATGTTACAGCTGGTTAACAATAATGATTTAAGGAATAAATTTGGTGAAAATAGTTATAATCGTTTTATGAATATTTTCTTAAATCAAACTATGGGAAATTCTTATATGGACATATACTCGAAAATTAGTGGGAAATAATCATGAATATTCTAATTGATATAGGTAATTTTGATCCAAAGGTAGGAGCTAGTAATGATATGCTAGATTTGGCAAATTATAGCCAGCATGATCAAATAAAATTTTTTGTTATGGGAAATATAGATAAGATACATTTTCCTATTCTTAAAAATAAGAGTTTGGAAATTATTTATGGAAAAAATATTCCCTTATCACGCTTAGGTTTTCCTATATACGCTTTCAGTACGCTATTTTGGTTATTTCAGCTTAAACGTCATAAAATCGATGTAGTCCATATTAATTATATTTCTTGGGGACCATCATTATGCTTAGCCGCAAGATTACTTAAATTGCCTATTATAGCTCGAGCAGGTGATAAATATAATTTAAAGAACAAATCGACGCACTGGGTTAGCAAATATATAGCTAATTGCCATGAACAGGCGTCATATCAATTAAATTCACCATTAAAGGCTAAAGTCACGGTTGTTGGTGATTTAGTAGACATAGATCGTATTGCAAATGATAGGGAAATAAAATCAGATGTATTTAAAGCAACAGAAGGAGCAATAAATATTGTATACGTTGGTCAAATAGCTGAACGTAAAGGATTGCACATCTTAATCGAAGCGTTTGAGAGATTGTCTAATAATATTCATTTGTATTTAGTTGGTGGTGACTGGAAAGAAAAGGGGTTTCCTCAGAAAATACGTTCAATGCTTGAGAGTTCAGAAGCTAATAATAGAGTACATCTAATTAACCATCGAACCGATGCTATTAGTATTATAAACCAAAGCGACATTTTTATTTTACCATCCTTATCGGAGGCAAGACCACGAGTTATTTTAGAGGCTATGAGTTTGGGCAGGTGCATTATTTCAACAAAGGTAGGGGGAATTCCAGATATGATATCTCATCTAGAAACAGGTCTGTTAGCAGAGGGTAACAACGTAGATGACCTATATGAGCAAATGGCGTTAGCAACCCAAAGTATCGAATTAAGGAAGAAAATAGGAGACAATGCGGCTTTATTTGCAAAATCAAATCTAAAC
>Ga0105356_10003496_pt1 | contig 15438 bp, 16 predicted proteins | sample GOMGulsemesocosm_3_FD_83502 | JGI IMG/M metagenome (GOLD analysis project Ga0105356, IMG submission 83502) | Methane-oxidizing microbial communities from mesocosms in the Gulf of Mexico - GOM9D Gulf of Mexico | ecosystem: Environmental > Aquatic > Marine > Cold seeps | place: Gulf of Mexico...
CTCCGGCGCCCTTCAGCTTGCCTGACGAAGTTGACGAATGAAGTGTCGCTTTTGTAGAATGCGATAATTACCCCGTCGTTTCCGCCGCTTTGAGCGTCCGTTACGTGCGTCTTTACGGCATAAAACTGCCGATAGTGCGCCTACATAAAACAGGGAGGTACTTTATGAGTGAACTACAGAGTGATCCTGATCAGACCTATGAGGCTGGGCAGGATAACGTTCAATTTATGGGGCTTGATGTCCACAATCCGGTGTTCGCGATCTCCGCGGGCACCATTCTTGCTTTTGTTTTCTTTTCACTGGTGTTCAAGGAACAAGCTGGTGAATTCTTTGGCTGGCTTCGTCCGGCTCTGACAAGCAAGTTTGACTGGGTCTTTATGATCTCAACCAATATCTTCGTATTGTTTGCGTTGTTCTTGGTTGTAACCCCTTACGGTAAAATCCGTTTGGGTGGCGCCGCTGCACGGCCTGACTATTCATATGCTGGCTGGTTTTCAATGTTGTTTGCGGCAGGCATGGGCATTGGGCTTGTGTTTTGGGGCGTGGCTGAACCGATCTCTCACTATGGGTCATCCCTTGGTGGTATCTCGGTCGGTGAAGATGGTCTGCGCACAGACTGGGCACCTTTGGGCGCGGCGGCTGGTGATGCTGCAGCGGCGAAAGATCTGGCTATGGCCGCGACGATCTTCCACTGGGGTTTGCACCCTTGGGCGATCTATGCGGTTGTTGCCTTGGCTCTGGCATTCTTCAGCTTTAACCGTGGTCTGCCTTTGACAATGCGTTCGGTCTTCTACCCAATTCTTGGCGAACGGACATGGGGTGTTGCTGGTCATATCGTTGATGTGTTGGCCGTTTTCGCAACGATCTTTGGTCTTGCGACCTCTCTTGGGCTTGGCGCAACACAGGCGCTGGCTGGGCTGAACCACTTGTTCGGCGTTCCGCTGACAGATGGCATGCGTGTGCTTTTGATCATCGGGATCACTTTGTTTGCACTGATTTCCGTTGTTGCGGGGCTTGATAAAGGTGTGAAACGCCTGTCTGAAGTCAACATGATCCTTGCGGCGGCTTTGCTGTTCTTGGTCCTGATTGTTGGGCCGACCGTTGCAATCCTGACCGGCTTCTTCTCAGGTCTTTCCAGCTATGTTGTCAATCTGCCTGGGTTGTCTAACTGGGTGGGTCGTGAAGACACGAACTTCATGCAGGGCTGGACTACGTTCTATTGGGCTTGGTGGATTTCCTGGTCACCTTTTGTTGGTATGTTTATCGCGCGTATCTCTAAAGGCCGTACCATTCGTGAATTCGTACTTTGCGTGATGATCATCCCAACAATCGTTGGGGCGCTTTGGATGGCGGTCTTCGGTGGTGCTGCTTTGGATCAAATCGCGGGTACCGCTGGCGAAGCACTTGGTGGTGCTGCGCTGGAACTGAAGATGTTCATTATGTTTGAAGGATTCCCGCTGACGGGTGTTTTGTCCTTCATCGGCATTATCCTTGTGATCGTGTTCTTCGTGACATCCTCAGACTCTGGCTCACTCGTGATTGATACCATCACGGCAGGCGGCAAAACCAATGCACCAACAGCACAGCGTGTGTTCTGGTGTATCCTAGAAGGGGCGATTGCGATTGCTCTGCTTCTGGGTGGTGGTTTGGGTGCGCTTCAAGCGGCAGCGATTGCAACGGGCTTCCCCTTTGCCATCGTTCTGGTTCTGATGTGTGTGTCCCTGTTCGTTGGTCTGCGCATGGAGCGTAAAGGCAAATAATACCAGCAAATAATGCTGAAAATCTGGCCCCTGAAAGCACGTCTTTCGGGGGCTTTTTTGTTTCTTGACGGGGGGCGGGGGGAATGCGAACAATTCCCTGTCAGCGTTTCATTGAGGCGCTGTCTGTCGCTTTCACAGCGGCTGGCTGGAAGACCTGCCTGCAATCTGACACACCCTGACGGAGCCCTTGATGACCGACCTCGATATCGAATTTGTACGCAGCCAGTTCCCCGCATTCTCCCAGCCATCCTTGCAAGACCAAGCATTTTTTGAAAATGCAGGCGGCAGCTATACCTGTAAGCAGGTGATTGATCGCCTGACACGTTATTATAATGAACGCAAAGTTCAGCCTTATGCGCCTTATGCAGCCTCGACCCTTGCTGGCCAAGAAATGGATGAAGCACGCGCGCGCCTAGCCGAGATGTTGGGGGTGGACACGGATGAGTTGTCCTTCGGCCCATCGACCACGCAAAACACCTATGTTTTGGCCAATGCGTTTCGTCAGTACCTGACACCGGGCGATGTGATCATCGTGACAAACCAAGACCACGAGGCGAACTCTGGCCCTTGGCGCCGTTTGGCGGATGACGGGTTTGAAGTGCGTGAATGGGCGGTGAACCCAGACACTGGCAGTCTCTCAGCATCCGATCTGGAAGCGCTGATTGATGACAAGGTAAAGCTGATCGCCTTCCCCCATTGCTCTAACATTGTTGGTGAAATCAACGATGTGGCCGGTATTTGTGAAATGGCCCGTGCGCGTGGTATCGTTACCTGTGTCGATGGTGTTAGCTATGCCCCGCATGGCCTTGTAAACGTTGGTGAAATTGGCGCGGATGTCTATTTGTTCTCTGCCTATAAAACATTCGGCCCGCATCAAGGTATCATGGTGATCCGCCGCGAATTGGGTATGAAACTGCCCAACCAAGGGCATTGGTTTAACAGTGACAGCCTGTATAAACGCTTCACCCCCGCAGGCCCGGATCACGCCCAAGTTGCCGCTTGTGCGGGCATGGCTGATTATATTGACGATCTATATGCCCATCATTTTCCAGGGCAACAGGCGACACCTGCACAACGCAGCAAAGCTGTTCATGATCTTCAGCGTAGCTATGAAACTAAGCTTTTGCAGCCTTTGCTGGATTATCTCAGCAGCAAAAACTCTGCCCGGCTGATCGGCTCTGCGGATGCCTCAGCTAAGGCGCCAACAGTTGCTATTGAATTGGCCGGTGCAGGCATCGATGCGGCACAGGCGCTGGTTCCGCATGGAATTATGGCTGGCGGTGGCGACTTTTATGGTTCACGCCCGCTGTCTGCCATGGGGTTGGATCTTGAAAAAGGCGTTCTGCGTCTGAGCTTTGTCCACTATACTTCGGAAGCTGAGGTCGCGAAATTGATACAGGCCCTTGATCATGTGATCTGATAATTCTGCGCAGCTCCGGTTGAATTGGAGTTGCGCAATTACCGCACAGGAAAATTTCGATCTGTATTTTTTTAAACAACGAAGCTAGGCTGCGGTAAGGTCAATTTGTTCAGAACATTAGGGATGAAAACCGATGCCCACCGCTGCTAAACTTGTTGGTGCAATTTCTTTTACGTTTCTTGCATTTATAATATCGACGATGATCATTCCGCTGATGCCTGAGGGCACAAAAGTGGAATACCACTGGATTTTAAATTGTATCGTTGCTTTGGTTTGTGGCTGGAAAATCATGGGGCCACGCGGGATGGGGACACGTTTGGAAGCCCTTACTGGGGGCATTACGACGGCCATTGTTGCCTATTTAGGTGCAACCTTTCTGCACGCGGGTACCAAGATGGTCATGCTGTCTTTGCGGAAAATCTATCATGGTCCAGTTGAAGCGGTGAAGGCGGTGTTTGAAATTGGCTTTGAATGGACAACCTTTATTGCAACCCCTGCGACGGTCTCCAGCTTGATTGTTGGTGGTATGGTTTGTGGTTGGCTTGCTTGGATCGCTGGCAGGAAGTGGGGCTGAACGGCACTTGAACTATAAGACTCGCTGTGTCAGATCTTTGTAAAATCAGGCCCGGAGCAGCACGTGACACAACTTTTTTTCTACGGCACTCTATGCCATTTAGATCTTCTTGAACTTGTTCTTGGTCGGCCCTTGGTTGCAGGGGAAACCCGCAACGCGCGGTTGCCAGATCATGCAGTTTATTGGGCGAAAGATCAGATCTTTCCGATGATCCGTAAAGAAGCTGGTGGATTTGCAGAAGGTCTGGTGTTTGAGGCCGATGAAGATGCGCTTGAGCGCCTTAACTTTTATGAGGGTGGCTTTAACTTCGATTTGGAACATATTGTTCCTGAAGGGGAAACCAAATCTGTAGAGGTATATTTTGCGCAGCCCGGAAGCTGGGAATTTGGCGCACCTTGGAATCTTGCAGATTTCATTCGTGATCATGGGGCCCACAACCTACGTACGGCAAAACCTTTTATGCGTCTTTATGGTGAGGTCGATCGTGACGAAGCGATGAAGCGCCTGCCGATGTTGCGCGCTATGGCTGCAAAGGGCTGGCAAGTTGGTGCATTTGCACAAAACGATAAACGCGCTGGCATGACGACCGCCGACGTTGAGTTAATCAACCATAGCCGTCCTTATAATTCGTTTTTCGCAATGGACGAGATCACCGTGAAACACCAGACATTTGAGGGCGGTGTCACGGGCGAAATCCATCGGGAAGTTGTAATTTCTGTCGATGCGATGATGCTTTTGCCTTATGATCCCGTGCGCGATCGTGTGCTTGTGGTTGAACAGTTTCGCAGTGGGGCCTTTCTGCGCGGGGACACGAACCCATGGATGTTAGAACCCATTGCGGGGCGTATTGATCCCGGCGAAACGGCGGTTGATGCGGCGCGGCGCGAAACTATGGAGGAGGCAGGGATTATGTTGAAAGACCTCCTGCCGATCGGTGGTCATTACCCATCTCCTGGAATTTCTTGCGAATATTATCATTGTTTTCTTGGCCTTTGTGATCTCCCCGATGGGATTGAGGGTATTGGCGGCTTGGCCAGCGAAAATGAAGATATCCGCAGCCAATTGTTTAGTTTTGACGGGCTGATGTCGCTGCTAGACAGCGGAGAGGCACAGGTCGGGCCGTTGGTTTTGACGGCTCTTTGGCTTGCACGCCACCGTGATCGGCTTCGGGCGCAATATAACTGATGCAACGCGGGGAAATCGCAGGGTTTTCTCCCCGCCGGGCTTGAGTTTTTACGCCCGCGTGCTTACTGATTATATCAATTCCGCAGGCTATGGTCTGCGTCCAAAACGAGCCGGAGGCCGCTATGCGCATTTGTAACGATCTTGTTGAAACCATTGGGAATACGCCTCTGATCCGTCTGAAAGCCGCTTCAGAAGCGACGGGTGCAGAGATCTACGGCAAAGCCGAGTTCATGAATCCTGGACAATCCGTAAAGGATCGCGCAGCGCTTTATATTATCAAGGATGCTATTGCGCGTGGGGAATTGAAACCCGGTGGTACAATTGTTGAAGGCACAGCGGGTAACACGGGCATTGGCCTTGCGCTTGTCGGGGCCTCGCTTGGGTTCAAGACCGTGATTGTCATCCCGGAAACCCAGAGCCAAGAAAAGAAGGATATGATCCGTCTTGCTGGTGCTGAACTGGTGCAAGTGCCTGCTGCACCCTATAAAAACCCAAACAACTATATACGTTATTCTGAACGTCTAGCCGCAAAATTGGCCGAAACTGAACCCAATGGGGCGGTTTGGGCGAACCAGTTTGATAACGTCGCCAACCGTCAAGCACATATCGAAACCACAGCACCTGAGATTTGGGAACAAATGGATGGCAAAATTGATGGCTTCACCTGCGCTGTTGGCTCTGGTGGGACACTTGCTGGGGTTGCTGTCGGGTTGCGAGAACGTGATGCGAACGTGAAAATTGCGCTGGCCGATCCGAAAGGGTCTGCGCTTTACAAGTATTACACCGAGGGGGCGTTTGGCTCTGAGGGTGGGTCGATCACTGAAGGCATTGGCCAAGGGCGTGAAACAGCGAACTTGCAAGGGTTTAAACCGGATTTATCATACTCAATTTCCGATGAGGAAGCCTTACCTTTGGTCTACGATATCCTTGCAAATGAAGGGCTGATGTTGGGCGGATCAAGCGGGATCAATATCGCGGGTGCCATGCGCCTTGCCCGCGATTTGGGGCCGGGTTCACGCGTTGTGACAATGCTGTGCGACTATGGCAATCGCTATCAGTCGAAGCTGTTTAACCCGCAGTTCCTGAAAGAGAAAAACCTTCCTGTTCCGGAATGGTTGGATCGAGAGCCGCAGCCGCTGCCCTCCGTATTTGAAGATCAATAACCTTAAACCCGGCCGCACCCGCGCGCCGGGTTTGCGCTTTTTCCGGAGGTGATCCGGGTAGTTTAAAGACAGGACGCGATGATGCGATTTTTGACGCAGGTTTTTCAGGTATTTGTGTTTGCGGTTTTCCTTGGGTTGACCTCTGTAACGGCCGGAGGGGCGCAGCAAGCTGATGACAGCGCGCTTGACTATACACTTTGGGATACCACGGCTGCACGTGCGGAAGATGCCATTGACGCAGGGCGGGCCTCTGATGTGGCATTGGAAAACCTTCGCAGTCAAATCGCTGCATGGCGGGATGGATTTGATGCGGCGCAGAGTGAAAATGCGCCACAAATCACCAGTCTGCGCGCCCAGATTGCTGCCCTTGGAGCGGTTCCCGAAGAGGGGCAAGAGGCCGAAGAAATCGCCGCGCGCCGCCAAGAATTAAATACTGAACTGTCAGATGCCCGTGCCCCTGCACAAAAAGCAGAGGCGGCCTGGACACAGGCGGATGGATTGATTTCGCAAATAGATCAGATTATCCGGGATCGCCGTACAGATCAGATCCTGTCGCTTGGGCCAACACCACTGAACCTTGCGAACTGGGCGCCTGCACTGGGTGCACTTGTTGAGAGCGGCACGCAGGTCATGGATGAATTCCGTACCGCTTGGGCGAGCCCAATTCAGCAAACGGATACGAAGAATAACCTTCTGGCAATTGTCGTTCTAACATTGATTGGCCTTGTATTGCTGTTGCTTGGACGGCGTTGGTCGGAAAGGCTTAGTCTTTGGTTGCAAAGTCACAATCAGATTGCTTGGCGTTGGTTGCTCGGCTTTGTTGTTTCGCTTGGGCAGGTGATTTTACCAACGATTGGCCTGATCGCGCTGACGGCGGCGATCTATGCTACAGGTCTTGTTGGTCTTGATGGTGATGTCATCTTACAGTTGGTGCCGGGGGCTGGTTTTGTCTTTTTTGCTGCCAGTTGGCTTGGTATACGAGTTTTTCCACGTAAGTCAGGTGATTTGAAATATCTAAACCTTAGCGCGCAACAACGCATTGAGGGGCGATTTTATGCCGCTGCATTGGGGGCCTTGCTGGCGCTGAATGGCATTGTGTCGGCGCTTTCAACTTCCAGAAACCTTGCAGCTGAGATCCATGTTGTTCTGGTATTCCCCTTTCTTATATTGGTGGCGTTGATGGTGGCACGCATCGGGCAGTTGCTGGTTGCGCATTACGGCAATGAAACCGCCGGCGGTGATGATACCCCCCCCAATTACCGCTGTCGTATGCTGCGTCTTCTGGGACGCGCAGCGATCTTCGTGGCCCTTGGCGGCGGAGCGCTGGCTGCTATTGGCTATTTCAGTGCAGGTCAAAAACTGGTTTTCCCTGCCGCTGGAACGCTTGGTTTACTGGCGTTTGTCCTGATATTACAGCGTTTGTTTAGTGAAGTCTGGGTACTGATTTCTGGTCGAGGAGAGGAGGCACGCGATACACTTGTGCCGGTCCTTGCTGGGTTTTTCCTAACATTAGCTGCAATGCCATTTCTGGCTTTGCTTTGGGGCATACGGGCAGCGACACTGTCGGAAATTTGGTCGAAATTCTTGCAAGGCGTGCCACTAGGTGAAACCCGTGTATCTCCCACGGCTTTCATCACCTTAGCCGCGATTTTTGCCGTTGGTTATACGGTGACGAAACTGATCCAAGGGGCTTTGCGCAGCACGATCTTACCGAAAACCAAGATCGATCCAGGTGGGCAGAATGCGATCGTATCAGGCATGGGCTATGTTGGGATTTTCTTGGCGGCACTGATTGCGATTACCGGCGCTGGCATTGACCTTTCCGCCCTAGCAATCGTGGCTGGCGCCCTATCTGTTGGTATTGGTTTTGGTCTGCAAAACATTGTATCCAACTTCGTGGCAGGCATTATTTTGTTGATAGAGCGTCCGATTTCTGAGGGCGATTGGATCGAAGTTTCGGGCCAATCCGGCACTGTCAAATCTATTTCTGTGCGCTCAACTCGTATTCATACTTTTGATCGTGCTGACGTGATTGTACCTAACGCTGATCTGATTTCCGGTGTTGTGATGAACATGACCAAAGGCAACCTGACCGGGCGGATCATTGTGCCGGTTGGTGTGGCTTATGGCTCTGACACACGTAAAATCGAAGGTATTTTGCGCGAAATCGCAGAGGCCCAGCCGCTGGTTGTCATGAATCCAGGGCCGGGGGTGATCTTTAAGGGCTTCGGCGCTGACAGTATGGATTTTGAAATCCGGGCGATCCTGCGTGACATCAACTTTGGTCTTGGCGTGCGTTCAGAAATTAATCACCAGATTGCGGAACGTTTTGCTGCTGAAGGTATCGAAATTCCATTTGCTCAGCGTGATATTTGGCTACGTAATCCGGAAGCTTTAAACGGGCAGGGGAAAGACGTGACGCCGCTTGCCTCAGTAACAAAAAAGACGGCCGCAGATGATATCGACCGAGATTTGATCGACACAATTGATACACCAGATGAGGGTGATGCACGATGACTGAAGTTTTGTTTCGCAAAGACGCATATCTACAAGAGGTCATCGCGCGGGTAACATCCCACACGGAAGAAGGTGGGGTCGTGTTGGATCAAACGAATTTTTACGCCACAGGTGGTGGCCAACCTGGTGATAGTGGTCAATTGACTTGGGGCGATCACACGCTAGAGATTGCCACAACGATCAAAGGGCAGGGGGACGATATCATTCTTGTTCCGGCAGAGCCTGCTGAGATGCCGCCTGTCGGTGCTGAAGTTACACAAATTCTCAACTGGGAACGTCGTCACAGGATGATGCGTATTCACACAGCGTTGCATCTGCTGTCCGTTGTCATCCCACTGCCAGTTTCCGGCGGTGCAATCAGTCCTGAGAAGGGCCGACTTGATTTCAATATGCCCGAAGCACTTGAAAACAAAGAAGGCCTTGAAGCAGAGCTGAACGCCATTATCGCACAAAACCTTGCTGTCACGGAAAGCTGGATTACCGATGCTGAGCTTGAAGCAAGCCCGGACCTTGTGAAAACTATGTCGGTGAAGCCTCCAATGGGCAGCGGCCATATACGTCTGATACGGATTGGTGCCGACGGTGATCAAGTCGACTTGCAACCCTGTGGTGGGACCCATGTTGCCCGGACGGGTGAAATCGGCGAAATCCGTTTGGGCAAGGTTGAAAAGAAGGGGCGTGAAAACCGGCGGGTCAACCTGCATTTGATCGAAGTATGAATGCATCCTTGCACTTCGTATGCGCTTCACAAGAGGATGCCGTACGACTTGCAGAGCTACGTGTTAAATCCATGCGTCCCTCGCTTGAGGCGGCGGGGCGGTGCGACCCACACCGTGCTCGCACTCGATTTTGGATGGCTTTGATCCTTCTGAAACATTTCTTGTATTGTTTGAAGGGTGTTTGGTTGGGTTTTACGTTCTGCGCGAGAGGGCGTCGGCTCTTTTGCTGGATCATATCTATATTGCCCGTGAAATGCAGGGGGGAGGGTTTGGACAACGGATCCTCGCGCATGTTGACCCGAGCCCCAAGTACCCTCCAACTTGCGCGGTGTCTTGGGTTTAATTCTGTGGTCTTATGCGGCCATTTTGTGCATCATCTTTCTCTGTAAAAATTCCATAGGTGTTAGGTTTCCGAGCACTAAGTGTGGTCTGCGCCAATTGTAATCCTCCTGTCATTCTTCCAATGTTTCACGGGCATCACGCAAGGTACCAAACAGCGTCTCATTGAGGATAAACGCGCCAAAGACCATTCCTATAAGAACTATGTGCAGCTTTCGGCATTGCCTTTAGCGCAACAGATAGTGGAACTACTTCAACACGTTAATTTGGAAGACAAGGACGGAGTTCTACTCGACCAGCATGAGATACTAATGCATTCTTGCCTTTTCCCAATTGGGAGAGACGCGAAAGAGTTTCGCGACCAAATGGTCGGTTCGAGTTTCAAGAGTAACAATGTACGCGATGGGTTCAGTTCTTGTGATCGCGCACGCACAACATGGAGCTAACGTGACGCGACCCTTTGCCAAAGGTGGTTGACTGATCTCTATTGCGACGATGAAACTGTTGTTACTCAGACCTGAATACGAGATTTAACATAAGATAGTTAGGGCTCGAACCGGACGTTCTCTGCGCCGCTGCAGTCCGTTAGCATGACTCGGCGTGATCGGGCTCTTAGAAGGCGTTCATTGCCTCTAGGATTGCTGCCTGCCAGAGCGGGCATTTTCCGATGGCGCAGTGGATCAGATGACGATTTAACTGCTTTGGCCGACCTTATGCATCAACAAGACGACCTTACTTTAAAATCCGAGCCCCCCCCATCCCGCCACTATCATTCCCAACCGCATAGCATTAGAGAGGCGGTACCTTAAGGAGAATGAATTATGGAAAGTTCACACAGCGTACCTGAATTGGTTGTGGCGGCCCAGACCAATGCAAAGACGTTAGAAGGTCGCATTTCAGAAATTCTGGAACTTATGGATGGGCAGAACGACTCCGTCACCCAAGTTGAAGATCTTCGTGCAGCGACTGTCGCGCTTGAATTGGCGGCGGTCGATATCTTCTCTCTTTTCGAGGCGCGGATGCAGCACCACTTTAGACGGGGCCCGTTTTCACGCAAATTGAATTCATTGCTGTTGGACGCTAAACAAACTGACCTAGCCTATAGGTTCCACCAATATTATCTGGCGATCAACGTGCTAAAACATGGAAAAGGCGCGAGTTATCGGGAGTTGCTCAATGCCCCTAGATTTCTTTTTGCTGTGAAATCAACCGAAGATATCATCGCAGATAAAGCGCATGCACCCGCAAGCCTTGTCGATGTCAGTGTTCCGGGCTTTTTTGATGGGCTGACTACGACTATTATTGAGGCTTATCACTTCCTTGAAAGCAGATGAATTTAGTAACTCAATTCACCAATTCGAACACGTGATACATGGCTAACGCGAATGTCTGGTATAAGTGGTGCACAAGGCTGGTAACCGAATGATCATGCCCAAACGGCACTTCCGGCCGAAACTGTGTAAGGGCTCAGGGTCGGAAACCCTGTTGTCGCATTCAAATCGACGAGATGTAGAAAAGCTCGTCTAACTGGACGGGAGAGGGACGATAACAGGCGGTTTAGATTGTTCCCGGCAAATCGCCGGAGTTTTTACACAGCCTCGGCCCAATGCAGCCCTTCGCTGCGGGCGCGAAAGAACTGGTGATACCTCCCGAAATCGGCCCTTCAAGAGGGACAAACGCGTTACGCACCACAGATGATCGCCAAGCGAAAATTATGTTAGAAGTCGTTCAAGGTTTTGCACTGATTGAGACTAAAGGGTCACGGCATCAGTTTCGGTTGAATAGCAAACGGACTTAGCCCGAGCCAAGTCTGCATTGACGTAATCAACGGTCTAGGACCTTCAAGTTCAATCCTGTCGTGTTCTTTTTTTATGGTGGTCAGTCCCATCCAAATTGCTGTGATAGTTCTGAGGTCGGTAGTAACATAAAGGTCAATGTCGAATCCAGGACCTGACCAGCACAGATCAATATCGCCTTTGGGCTCAGCAACCAGCCACCATAGCTTCTTTGAGGCCGGAAGTTCCGGGTACAGAAACTGGACCACCGTTCTTTTGTCAGGCAATGGATCGGGGTTCAGGTTACGTCGCATGTCCCACATCAACAGGCCAGGATCGAGGTTACTGAGTGACAGGTTGCTTTCAACCCATTTCTGCCCCCAAAGACCCATCGCCTCAATCACCGGGCGGAGATCCCGGCCCGCTTCGGTTAAGTGGTATTCGAACATGCCCTTTTCTGTTGTCAGTATTTTTCGCTCAACGATTCCAGCAGCCTCTAACTCCTTAAGTCTTTGAGAAAGAAGGCTTGGTGACATTTTCGGCACCCCGCGCCTAAGGTCGTTGAAACGAGTTGATCCGGGGACCAACTCACGCAAGAGGACCATTGTCCAGCGGGTGCAGAGCACTTCAGAAGCCATGGAGACAGGGCAAAACTGGCGATATCCGAGTTGGGGCATCTGGTCCTCAGGGTTTGTAGATTCTTGCCAAGTTTAGGTGGGCTTGAATACAGATGATAATACAGAAACTGTATTTGCCGGTACAGCTTCATGATTAGACACGTTTCCTTGACCGAAATATCCTTTAGCCGACAGAGCAATCATGCGCTGTGCAACACCACAGGAGAGTTGAAATGAGTGTTTACTTGATCGCGGATATCAAAGTAACTGACGAGAGCTGGGTGTCTGAATATGCATGAAATCGTAGAAAAGCACGGCGGCCGATACCTATCGCGCAGTGGAAATATCACAACAATCGAGGGGCAGGAATTAGACAGCACACTTCTCGCTATTCTTAAGTCTCCGTCGCGGCAAGCGCTGGAAGCCTTTGCCAGTGATTCCGATTATGCCTCTTATGGTTCCGCTCGTCAGGCAGGAAGTATCAGAAATTTTCATGCCATTGATGACACGGATATTGCCGGAACAATCCCCTATCTTACGGCTGGTTAAGTCACCTATTCTTCTACGAAGTCCAAAAACAGGTATGGAAATAAATTATGGTTACCAATTCTTTCCGATCCATCAATTCCTTGAAGGCCGCACTGCCTGTACTTGCAGATGAGGCCCGCGAACGTGCCGTGGAATTTGAAAGCGCACGCCACATCGCAAGGGGTTTTATCGACAAGTTGAAGGCCGTGGGTGCCTACCACATCCTTGTCGATCCCTCTCAGGGTGGGTTGGGTGGCAGCCTGTTGGACTGGTTTGACATGGCCGTCACGTTGGCAGAGGCTGATGCCTCAACCGGCTGGGTTGTGGGGCATGGAGCCGTTTGCAGTGGGCTGATCGCTAATATTGCCGAGCCGTCTTTTGCTGCGCGCGTCTTTTCGGATCCGATGAGTTCGATCGCCTAGAGTAATCTTCCAAGGGTTCGCTCTGAGATTGTTGACGATGGGTTGAATATTTCTGGCCGCTGGGCGTTTGAAACTGGGTGCATGTCAGCCACGTTTATTGGCGGCATGATACCCGACCCACGTGTTTCAAACGGTCAGCCAATGGAAATGATTGTGGCACTGACCTCAGTGGAGAATGCTATCATCGAAGAAACTTAGGATCCGATGGGGTTGCTGGGCACCGGAAGCCACGAGGTGGTGCTTGAAGACGTCTTTGTTCCGTGGGACCAGATATTCAGATGGCCGGACAGTATGGTTAAAACAAATCTGCCGACATCTGTATTCGCCCACGGAACGTGGTTTATCTCCATTTGCGCGGCAGCAACACATCTTGGCCTTGCCCGGCGTACAATTGACGAGGCACGACATGAGTTGAAGGGTAAAACGGATCGTGCTGGTCTGCCGCTGGCAGACCAGCAGGCAACTGTTATAGCGTTTGAGGAATGCGAAGGTCAGCTATTTTCCCTGCGCGCGGGCGTTGAAAAGGCGCTGGATGAAATCTGGGCCTGTGGGCTAAACCGGCAAAAACTGGAGAAGAGGCAGCGCTTGGAGATCGGACTTGCCTGCGCTACAGCGGTCCGACAGTCCGAACAGATTGTCCACTTGGCTTACAACCTAGCCGGTGCCAGCGCGATTTTGCGCACAGGCACACTACAACGCCTTTACCGCGATGTTGGTTGTCTGGTGCACTACGTTTCTGTAAACACCAAATACCTTGAGGCAATTGGAAGATACCGCGCCGGACAGGATACGTTTGGATATCATATCTGAACAGCCTCTTGGTTCAGTGAGTCTGCGAAAGGAAGAGTGACAGATCAATCCAAGCGATCAATAGGCAAGTCCACGCCGTATAACAGACGAATTCAAGCCGTAGGCCCGAAACTAGGGAAATAGTGGAAATGTTGTTCTCAATATGAAATTTTGGACGGCGACTTCGCCCGCTCAACCTTTTCAGACATAGTTCTATTACTGCGTGGTGTCCGAAAGACGACTATCATCGTCGCACTTCAGTAACTCATCTTGAGCTAGAAGGTCAGCAATAGACCGTTCATCACGTTGGTAGTCATGCAGGCCGGTTTATTGCGCTGCGACGCGCAAAGTTGGCTATGAGCCCAAAGGTTCGGATGCGGTAACAGCCGACAAGCAGCCCCAAAACAGCTCAGCATAAACATTGAAGTCAGGAAGGCATAAAAGACTGCCGCAGCGGCACCGATACGAAATTGCGATCAAGCGGGATTGCGTGCGGATATCACCCATGACGAAGTGGGTGCCCAGATGCCAATCCTGTCCCGTTCTTGGCTCTCAAAGAAGGCATGCATCTCGCTTTCGATCACTGGTCTCTTGGCTTCGGCAAGTTTCTCACCGGCCTCGCGAAAAACTTCGCCTCCTGGACCAATAGCTAGCGCGAATGCAATGCATTCTTCCGGTGTCGTCCCGACCATGATCTTTTCATCCACCCGGGTGAAAGTAACGTCCTCGTATCCAGCGCTCTTCATCATTTTGCCCGCCATCTCCTGATTGCCCATCGAGAATGGGCCCGGTCCACAGGTATCAGCATCTTCGCCAGGAGGAGGAAGGTGACGAAGGGTAATTTCCTTTGCTTCCTGCCAGGCCGGATTGTCTTGTCTGCGACGCCAGACGATGTGTGTCATCTGCCCCCCCGGCTTGAGCGCCAGACGCATGCGCCGCAATGCTGCCACAGGGTTTGTGAAGAACATCGTGCCAAAACGCGCAACCACATAATCGAATTCATTCTCAGGAAGAGCGACTTCGGCATCACCGCGTGAGAATTCGACGTGCATAAGCCCTTTTGAAGCGGCGTCTTTCCTAGCCTCTTCCAGAAATGCATCGACGCAATCAATGCCGACAACGCGCCCCTTTGGTCCGACGATCTCAGCTATTTGGAGAGACATGTCTCCCCATCCGCAGCCGACATCGAGCACTGACATTCCTTCCTTGATGGGCAATGTTGGGATCACTGCCGCAGAATGTCGTGACAAGCCGCCTTGGAGGATGTGCCGGTACTTTGTGAATTTTGGTTCCAGAACTGAGTTCCAGAACTTTACAAAATCTGTGTCGTCTTCATTGCCTAATGCCATCCTGAAACCCCTCTTTGGTGGTAGAGTAGCATAGGCGTGGTGGTTTCGCTAATCTCCGCGCGAACCTTCTGGCCCGGCAATTTCGAACGACAACTTTGTAACCCTTCACGGTCTTTGATGCAGGCTAGGTTGTTTCACCGCCAAAAGATGAACGTCTCTTTGTCCGCCAGATGCGGTAATCCCTCCATTTTTAATGGGGCCCATTCTTAGAATTCACGTGGCCATTTTCAGTTTCATTGTGGGTGTTATACCGCCGATGTCCATATTGGGTCGCTCCAAGA